>Ga0105152_10000394_pt1 | contig 12654 bp, 12 predicted proteins | sample LakBais05cmmetaG_FD_81534 | JGI IMG/M metagenome (GOLD analysis project Ga0105152, IMG submission 81534) | Lake sediment microbial communities from Lake Baikal, Russia to study Microbial Dark Matter (Phase II) - Lake Baikal sediment 0-5 cm | ecosystem: Environmental > Aquatic > Freshwater >...
ATGCCGTACAGGGCAGGTTCCCCACCCGCCCCTGCGACTACTGCGGCCAATGAATGGGAATTGACATCGCGCACCTGCCCCGGGTGCGGGTTCTGATTTGGAGGCACCACTTCATCACCTGAAGAAATGATACCAATTCTAGGTTTAATGGCTACGCGCAATTGAACGATTCCAAGCGCCATGCACCCGCCAATCTCTGCCGGGCGGAGGCGCATACCAGCCGCCAGGACAACCTTGGCCATGGCTATATCCTCGCCGACGCGCAAGACGTTCTCCCCCTCAGCAACGGAACGGGTAATTTCGATCTTGGTTGCAGGGATTAGCAGTTGCCCGCCCATATGGACGGTTTGGGTATATTCGAGCATCACAACCGCGTCCGCTCCCTCTGGCAGCATCCCACCAGTATGGATGAGGCCGCACGCACCGGGATGCAGTACAAAAGATGGGGCATCGCCCATCGGAACTTCACCGATGAGGATCAGGTAACCCGGCAGAGACTCAGATATCCCGTAGGTATCCCGTGCCCGGACAACGTACCCGTCCACTGCGGAGCGCGGAAACTCAGGCAGCGGATGCGGAGCACACACATTTTCAGCATTGACGCGGCCTAGGGCTTCGGTTGTATCAATCGTCACAGCGGCAGGCTCCCGATCCGGCAAGGCTCGCAGGAGCGTTAGCAGGGCTTCGGTGGGAGGCGAAAGTCGCAGAAATTCAGGCATCGGTTACCGGATCCAATAGGTCAGTGTCAGCAGATAAGCCGTCAGGCCAAAGCTGGCGCTGGCAAGAGCAGTCAGAAAGTTCCAGAGTGTACGTCCCCCGTTTGCGATGGACTGGAGCCAGATCATTTGTATGGCAGCGAAAGGCAGAGCCAGGAAAACCGGCCAGACTAGGCCCCATGGGTACTCCAAAAAAGGTGCAGCCGCAAAGAGCAGGAAAGCCGACAAAACCAGAAAATGATGGATTGGGACGGTCCGCTGCCATGTCAGACGGGTAAGCAGGGTGTGGCGCCCCAGTTTCTGGTCGGTAGCAAAGGTGGGGAAGTTGCAGACCAGGAGATAGGCCAGAGCCAGCAGAGTGAGCGGGAAGGTGGTGAATGACAACAGGCGATGGAGCTGACCATATTGGAGCAAAAACGCCAGCGCCGGGACCAGTGTGCCCAGATAGGCGGCTAGGACCAATTCTCCATAACCGACCTCCGATAGACGTATGGGAGGGATGGCATAGGCCACCATGATAAGGAAAATCAACACGAGCAGAATGGCGGCGGAGAGAATGAGTGAGCGGGTCAGCATCAGGGTCAGGACGGCTACGGTGGAGATGGTCAAGGCCACATAGGAGACCAGCAAGATCGTCATCCGGAAACGTTCTCGTTGACGGAGTGTCTCGCTCTGCGTCAGCGGTATTAGCGGAAGGCGGAAATACTCGGTTAAGAGAGAGGCTGCTCCCAGCAAAGCCAGGAGAGCCAGCAGTCCTAGCCCGAAGGAGGCGGTGCGAACCGGCTGGCCGAGATAATGGGCGATGCCCGCACCGAGCGTGTAGGTCAGCGCGGCAAGTAGAAGATGAATGGGACGTGATAGTTTCAAGAGCGATTTGAACATATAATCACTACAACGTAAAAAAACGATTTAGATCAAAGAGTAACCGCCATCCACGACGACCGTCTGGCCGGTGACGGATGGATTATCGAGCAGGAATACTAGGGCGCCGGCGACTTCCTCCAACGAGGCGGGATGTTTGAGCGGTAGACGTTCGACCAGTTTTTCCCACTCCTCCGGCGTGACATCCTCCGCGGGCAGCACCAGTCCTGGCGCGATGGCATTGACACGAATGCCCGGTGCATAAGCCTTTGCCAGCAAGCGCGTCAGCGTCTCCAGTGCAGACTTGCTGACCGCGTAGGCCGGATAACCCGCCCAGAGTTTGTGCGCGCCCACATCGGTGATATTGACAATAAGCCCGCCTTCAACCATCCGCCCGGCGGCCTGTTGCGCCAGTAGGAACGGGGCGCGCAGGTTAAGGGCGAAGGTGGCATCCCAGTCCGCAGAAGACGTGGCACGAATGTCGGTCCGCTGCATAACGGAGGCAGAGTTCACTAGAACTTTAAGTTGATGAGGAAGAGAATCGAGGGCCGAGAGGAGGGAAAAGAGATTGGTGTTGTCTGTCAGGTCGGCTTGCTCCAGATAGGCTGGCACACCGAGAGCGCGGATTTCATCCACAGTGGCGGTGGCTCTGTCAGCAGAGTGCTGATAATGCAGAAGAATGGCATAGCCGCGTCGCGCCAAGGTCAGGGCGAAGGCTTTACCGAGTCGGTGGGCTGCACCGGTGACAAGTGCAATAGGCTGTCCGTCCATGCCTATGTTTTACCACAAAATTAAGAGCAGGGGCGGCACAAATGTCCCCCCTGTAAAACGTTTGAAAAATCTTTTTATTTCCTAAAGAAATTTGAGATAAAGAACCACACGTTGGCTGGTCTCTCTGCCAAGCGCCGCATGAAGTACGGATACCAATGTGAGCCATACGGGACGTAAATCCGCACCGGGTAGCCTTCCTTGAAGTACTGCACCTGCAGGTCACGCCGGATGCCAAAAAGCATCTGGAACTCAATCGCCTGCTTCGGCAGGCCAACTTTCTCTGCGTAAGTTCTGGCAAAGTCTAGACGCTTTGGATCGTGCGAACCGATGGCCGGGATGGGCGGAATGCGCCCATCAGCGCTCAGGGTTGGGGAACCGGCTGCTTTGGCGGCATCAATCATGATCTGGGTCAGCAGGTCAAAATTGGCATCCACATCCGCTTTTTTTGGAAAAGCCACTTCGGGTGGTTCTTTATAGGCGCCTTTTACCAGTCGAAAACAGGCTCCCGCATCGAGCAGTTCGCGCGTATCCTTCTCGGTGCGGTACAGATATGATTGGACAACCACCCCGGTGTTCTTGAAGCCTTTGCTGTGCATCTCCCGGTATATGCGCAGCGTCTTGTCCGTGTAAGGTGTATCTTCCATGTCAATGCGTACGAAATTCTTGTACTCCCTGGCGCGGGCGAGGATCCGCTCCATATTTTGTGCGCACAGACTTTCGTCCAAGGCGAGGCCAATCTGCGTCAGCTTGACCGAGACATTGGCGTGTACGTCGTTGGCATTAATCTGATCCAGCAATTCGATGATATCGTCAGCCGCCTTAATGGCTTCTGCGCGCGTCGAAGTGCTTTCCCCCAGGTGGTCCAGCGTGGCATTAATTCCATTTTCGTTGAGCTCACGAACGACATTGATCGCATCTCCAATCGTGTTCCCCGCTACAAACCGGCTAGCTGCCCGCCAGGCAAACCTCCAACCAACGACAAATCGCTGCGCCCAGGCAGCCTTGGAAAGGTAGATAAAAAAAGAGCGGAGCATGGTTATCCTCATTCGTGGATTTTTGAACTATTGCAGTACGATTGTAGCACAACTGCCCACAGTGAGTGTGTTATACTTTTTACCCATAAGGCATGATGAATATCACTAATTTTGTTTTCTTAGAGATACTGTGAGATTACGCGGTTCTTCCCTTTTCCTGCGTGGAATTTCCTTGGTTTTAATACTCTTGGCGGCTGTCGTGACGGTCATCCAAGTGGTGCAATACAGCATTTCAAGGTACAACTACCCTCCTGATATGACTATCGGCAATGTACCCGTCGGCGGATTGGACCCTCAGGCTGCCGCGCAAAGATTGTTACTGGTCTACGCATTGCCAGTCGAAATTCATTATAGCAATGCGATTATTGACTTGGATCCCGGTCTTATTGGTTTTCAACTGAATACCGAGAGCATGCTGGCCGCTGCCGACTTGCAGCGTACTGGAGCATCCTTCTGGGGCGGATTCTGGGATCACCTGTGGAATCGTCGTTCCCCCGTCCGTCAAATTCCGCTGGTTTCATCCTATTCAGAAGTTCGCCTACGCGCCTACCTGCAAGACGAAATCTCCGCCCGCTATGACCAGCCGCCCACACCTGCCCAGCCAATCCCTGGAATGGCCAACTTCACTCCGGGTACGCCCGGTCAAACCATGGATATTGACCGCGCCGTTGCATTGATCGAGAGCGCCCTACAATCTCCGGACCGGCGCACAGTCGTACTCTCCATCCAGAGTACGGCTGCGGGACGTCCATCCCTCGAAACTCTTCATATCCTGCTCAAACAGCTCATTGAACAAAGCGGCTTCGACGGCCTGGTGGACCTTTACTTCCTTGACCTCCAGACACAGGAAACCATCCAATTCGCATATCAGGCAGGGCAGGATATTTCGATCACACCAGATATTGCCTTTACCGCCTCTAGTACTATTAAGATTCCAATCTTGGTCTCGATATACCAACATTATGGCGGAAACCTTAACGATCAAACCGTAAACCTTATACAGAATATGATAACAGAATCGCAGAACGCGGCTGCCGATGCATTGATGGCATCCATGGACAAGATACGAGGTCCATTGGTGGTTACCGAAACAATGAAATCACTTGGTCTACAGAATACCTTTCTAGCTGGTTATTTTGCACCGGGATCCCTGCCCCTAGACCATTTTCAAACGCCAGCCAATTCGCGCCTAGATATTAACACTGATCCTGATATCTACAGCCAGACAACTCCCTCCGATATGGGTATGTTGCTGGAAGATATTTATTATTGCGCCCAAAACGGAGGAGGTTCATTGGTGGCAGCTTTCCCCAGTCAGATTGACCAGGCAGCCTGCCAGCAGATGCAAAATTACCTAGAGACCAATAAACCTGTTATGCTCATTAAGGCGGGGGTTCCGGAAGGAACAGTAGTAGCAAATAAATATGGCTATGTATCTGACAATAATGGCATTGTGAATAACGTCAGCGATGCCGGTATCGTATACACACCGGGTGGCAATTACATCCTAACCATCTATGCCTACCATCCGGTCCAGGCACTCTGGGATGTTGTTTCACCAATGTTTATCGAACTCTCACGCGCAATATACTATTACTTTAACCTGCCATCGCAATAAACACCATCCCGCCAGCAAATTGATGGTTGGCCTTGTCTTAATGTTCTCAACTTTTCCCCTATAATATTTATTCCAAAGAGCTCTTATTAAAAACAATCAATTATGAAGGGTAATCAGTATATAATTAGACTATGAGTCAGACCTTAAGCCTCTTCCGTCTCCAGCAGGCCGATACCCAGATAGACCGCACCCAAGCCCGCCTGCAAACCATTCAAAAATCGCTGGAAGATGATGCCGAATTGAGTCTAGCAAAAGAACAGGCAGATACAACTAACGCCATCTGTTATTCCGCTGACCAGGCGCTGAAACAAGCCGAGGCTGGTTCTCAGAGCCAGCGAATAAAAATAGAACAAACCGAGGCCAGTCTCTACGGCGATAAGGGCTACAGTCCAAAGGAATTACGGGATTTACAAAACGATGTGGCTTCTCTCAAACGCCACCTGATTACACTGGAAGACATCCAACTGGAAGCCATGCTGACTGCGGAAAAAACCTTGTCTGCCCAACAGGCCGCTCAAGCAAAGTTGATGGCTGTCCAAAACCATTTGGCAGAACGAAACCGGAACTTGCACGAGGAACAAATAGCACTTCAAAAAGAGTTGGAAAAACTCTTGTCCGAACGTTCCGCAGCAGCCGGTCCGATCCCGCTGGATGCGCTCAGGTTATATGATCAATTACGCCAGCGGGGTAGTCCCGGTTCCAGCACGGGGCAGCGCCGTGGAATCGCGGTAGCCGTTATCAGTGAAAACTCATGCTCTGCGTGCGGCTCTGGATTATCAGCGGCACAAATGCAATCCTCCCGCGCCTCCAACCAAATGGCACTCTGCCCGTCCTGCGGGCGCATCCTTTATGGTAGTTAACTCCTATCACAGGTGATGTATGCGCATCAGCTTTCCCAATATTGACATTTTCTCCTTCTGGTTAGGCTTTATTCTTGCATCCCTGTCTTGGTGGATCCTCTCCATGCTTCGTCCTGCCTACCGACACTTGCGCACAATGGCCCAAACGAAGCAAGCTGAAAAGAAAGTAAAAATCCACACCGCCAGCGCTGTCGAGGAACGCTATCGTCAGAGTGTTTTACAACAGGCTCAAGGTCTGCATTTATCTGCACCGCTATTTTCCTTGGATGAAATCATCGAACCACCGGCTCTCCTGGCACCGCCACCGCGCCTCGAGCCGTATGCGCCGCTCTTGAGTGAAGACATCGTCGACGCTACCGTCCCTTACATTCCTGCCTGGCCGGAACTGGCAGCCATCTATAACGCTCCCACGTTGACCCTCGCCCAGGCGCTTTCGGGTAAATCCGATATCGTCCTGACGGGGCAAACTGGGATGGGAAAAACGGTAGCCCTGGCGTACCTGGCATCCCGTCTGGCTCGGCGGGACCCGGAACCAGGCCTGCCGCAGGACACGATCCCGTTCCTCATCCATATCGCTGACCTCGACCTGCCGGTTAATAAAGACAAGCCGCTCGACTCGTTGATTGACCTGATCGCTGAAAAAGTTCCTGTCCTCGACCTGGCGCGCATCCCCGATTTCGTTCGCAAAACTTTTTCTGAAGGCCGCGCTCTTCTCCTGCTGGACGGGACGGATGAACTGACCCCGGATGGCCTGAAGAACGCGGTCGATTTCATAAAAGCCGTCAAGCGGGCTTACCCAAAAACCCGCATGGTCACTACCGCATCCAGCGAATACATGGACGGCCTGGTAACGCTCAACTTCATTCCTTTTGCGCTGGCCGCCTGGAACTCAAAACAACGTATGAAATTCCTCAAAAAATGGAGTGATCTGTGGACAAACTTTGTTGCCGTTGAAGCCTGGGCGCAGACCAGCGAACACGTAGACCCATTGCTGCTCAACGGATGGCTGAGCACCGAAAACAGTCGCCTGACGCCGTTGGAACTGACACTCAAGATTTGGGGTGCTTACGCCGGAGATGTACGCGGACCATACCCTCTCGATGCGATTGAAACCCATTTGCGCCGCTTGTCTCCTGGCAATGCCCCGCGGCAGGCTCTCGAAATGCTGGCATTACAAATCAGCCTGAGTGCCGAGCCAATCTTCGATCCGCGCAAAGCCCGCGAGTGGATCAAAACTTTTGAGTCACCCGAAATTGCTGATGCACCCGTAGCCTCCAATGAAACGAGCGGCAAGAAATCCGAAAAAGTACACGCTCCCTCCCTTGGCTTGATCACAAAAATGGTGGAAAGCGGCCTGCTGGCACAGCACCGCAATAACCGAATGCGCTTCATACACCCAATTTTTGTTGGTTACCTGGCCGGTAAAGCTCTAGCGAACTATAAATCAGAATCTCTTCTCGACCAGTCACCTTGCATTGGCAAATACCTGGCGCTGCACTACCTGGCCGCCTTCGGCGACGCAACTCCCTTGGTGGACAAACTACTTTCCGTGCTGGACCGTCCGCTCTCGCGCAACCTGCTGATCCCGGCCCGCTGGCTGCGGGATGCCCCTCGTCAGATGGCTTGGCGCGGTCAAGTGATGGCAAAACTTCTCGAACTCCTGCGGCAAACCGGTCAACCGCTCGGTTTGCGCGGGCAGGCACTCTGCGCCTTTATCCAGAGTGGAGATCCAAGCGTACCTATTTTATTGCGGCAATTGCTCGAAGAACCCGATAACGACATGTTGCAATTAGCCGCCCTCGGGTCCGGGGCGCTGCAAGATATAAAAGCCATTGAATTGCTATCTGCTTTGTTGAGCACCCAGAGTCCCAATGTCCGCCGCGCAGCCTGTTTGGCTCTGGTCAATATTGGAACGACCGCCGCCATGGATATTGTTGCCTCCGCTCTCCTGCATGGTGACGAAAACCTGCGTCGCGCTGCCGCCGAGTCACTGGCGAACCATCCCGGCGAGGGTTATGCTATGCTTAAAGAGGGTGCGGAGATGAAGGAGGACCTGTTGGTCCGGCGCTCTGTTGCCTATGGCTTGGGTCGTATTCAGGAACCCTGGGCAGAAGAATTAATTAGCCATTTGGAAACTGAAGACGATCAATGGGTTGTCCGCAACGCCGCCATGGAAGTGAATGAAAACCATCAGCAGCCCAACCCGCACATCCCGCAACGACTGCCACCACCGACCGAATCGCCCTGGATCATCGCCTTCGCTGGAACGCAGGGGTTGGGCGTCTCGCCTGACAAGCCGTCCACCGATCTATTACTGCTGGCGCTCAAATCCGGCACGGAAGAAGAACGCCTGGCATCCCTCGCTTACCTGCGCATGATGCCGGTGGAAGGCGTCTTCGGTGCACTTTATCAGGCCATGTACGGCAGTGAGCCAACCCTGCGTGAGGCGGTCTTCCAGACCTTCGCTGAAATGGCCGCGCGCGGCGTTGATGTTCCGGACCCGGTCCAATTCGGAGTAGGCTACTGATGCATATCATCCATGCCATACTCGTCCCTGGGAAGTGCCGAACCAAATCCTTGATGATTATGCCAGTTGCTTCGAGACTGGAATAATTCAGAGTATTGGCTCATCATATAAATGAGTATTACACCCATTTTGATGACCCTCGCTGTGCTCGGCGGGACTGGCAGAGAAGGTAAAGGTCTCGCTTATCGTTGGGCAAAAGCCGGATACCGGGTATTGATCGGCTCGCGCGCACCGGAAAAGGCTCAGGCGGCCGCCGTCGAACTAACCGAGATGCTTCGTGGTGAAGCTACCATTGAAGGGATCTCCAACCTGGCCGCTGCTCAGCGTGCCGATATAGTCGCGCTGGCTGTCCCTTACACCGCCCACCGTGAGATACTAGAGACGGTTAAAGATGCGCTGAAAGGTAAGATCCTGATTGATGTGACCGTTCCGCTCGTCCCGCCAAAAGTGACCAGGGTGCAGATGCCGCCGGCCGGCAGTGCCGCGCAGGAAGCGCGCGAGATCCTGGGTGAAGAAGTGCAGGTGACCTCCGCCTTCCAGAACATTTCATACGAACATCTTCTGAACGATGGACCGGTCCAATGCGACGTTCTGGTGACCGGCACAAGCAAGGAAGCACGTTCTGAGACGCTTAAATTGGTCGCCGCGGCCGGCCTTACCGGCTGGGATGCCGGTCCAATCGAGAATTCGGTCGTGGTAGAAGGCTTGACGAGCGTGTTGATTGGCATTAATAAACAATATGGGAGCACATCTGCCGGAATCCGAATTATAGGAGTACAGGCGCCAGCCCAGGAACCATGACACTGACCTTCACCCCTCTCCCCCAAATGCCCCTTATCTGCCCCGGTGATAATCTGGCGGATATGCTCCTTGCCTCTTTGCATACCGCCCGTATTACCTTGGAAGATAGTGATATTCTTGTAGTGGCGCAGAAAATTGTCAGCAAAGCCGAAGGACAGCTTATCAATTTGGCAACCGTCATCCCTTCGAAAGAAGCCATCGAATTGTCAAAGCGCAGCGAAAAGGACCCGCGCCTGGTTGAATTGATCCTGCGGGAGAGTAACGAAGTATTACGCGTCCGCCCGGGAACGATCATTGTGGAACACCACCTGGGCTTCGTCTGCGCAAGCGCCGGGATTGACCACTCCAACGTTCGGGGTGAAGATGGCAATCCCGAAAACTGGGTGTTGCTCCTGCCCGAAGACCCCGACCGCTCTGCCCTCGAAATCCGGCGCAGAATAAAAATCGTCACGGGCAATCGCATCGGCGTGATGATCATCGACTCACATGGGCGCGCCTGGCGGCTGGGCACGATTGGCACGGCGATTGGCATTTCCGGTTTGCCCGGCGTGGTGGACGAGCGCGGCTGGCGGGACCTGTTTGGCTATCGACTCAAGATCACCATCGTCGCTGCGGCAGATGAACTGGCAGCAGCTGCCTCTCTCGTCATGGGTGAGGCGGCTGAAGGGATCCCCGCTGTCCACGTGCGCGGCTTCCCTTATCCTATGCGCGAAAGCTCGCTAAAAGAATTGATCCGCTCAAAAGAAAACGACCTGTTCCGATAACGGGAACCGGCGGATGTATGCATACCTCTTACTTGAAAATAGCCTCGGTGTGTCGGAGTCCAAAGTCTTATCATCCCCGAAGGGGACCAGACTTTGGCGAACGAAAGCAACGACGGGAGTCGTTGCACTCCGTTTTCATCCTTGGTGGTGAACGCAGTTCATGATGACTGATTTGAAATGAACCCGGACGACTTCTGGCTATACCTCGAACGGCTGGCTGCTGGGAGCCGCCTCATCATTGACCGCCCAAAAGGCTCGCGCCATCCCCATTATCCAGAAATCGTCTATCCACTGGACTACGGCTATCTCGACGGGACCACTTCTGGCGACGGCGATGGGATTGATGTGTGGGCCAGTGCCTCCGGGGCACGCGATCTGTCCGCTGTTATTCTAACGGTTGACCTGCACAAACGTGACGCCGAGATCAAAATCCTACTTGGCTGTACCGAGGATGAAATCCAAACCATTCTCATGTTTCATAAAGAAAACGACATGCGGTCAATACTTGTCCGCAAACCCAAGGAGCAAAAATGAAGAACATCCCTGAAACCCACCTCGATCTTCTGACGGATGAGAATAAAGCCTTTCTCTATCTGGCAACCTTGATGCCTGGCGGCGCACCCCAAGTAACACCCGTCTGGTTCAACACCGACAGCGAGTATATCCTCATCAACTCAGCAAAAGGTCGCATCAAGGACCGCAACATGCGTACCCGTCCGCAGGTTGCGCTGTGCATCCAGGATCCATCCAGTCCCTACCGCTACCTGCAAATCCGCGGCAAGGTGGCCGAATTCACCACAGACGGTGCAGACGATCACATCGACGCATTGGCGCTCAAGTATCTGGGAGTACCCAAGTACCCGCATCGCCAGCCAGGCGAACAGCGCGTCATGTACAAAATTCAGATTGAAAAAGTAGACGCCCACGGATGAAAATTGTTGCCCTCGCCGGTGGCGTCGGCGGGGCGAAATTGGTCGACGGGCTTGCCCAGCTCCTGCCCCCTGAAAACCTGACCATTGTCGTCAATACCGGGGACGATTTTGAACATCTCGATCTATACATCTCTCCGGATTTGGATACCGTCTGCTACACGCTGGCAGGGCTGGCCAATCCGGAGACCGGCTGGGGCCGCCGCCAGGAGACCTTCCACTTGCTGGAGAACCTCCAAAAACTCGGCGGTCCGGATTGGTTCCGCTTGGGGGACCGTGATTTTGCAACGCACATCGAGCGCACCAGGCGCTTGCGGGAAAGCCAGCCGCTCAGCCAGATCACGCGTGACTTCTGTCGCGCCTGGGGTGTGCAGCATTCTATACTGCCGATGAGCGATCAGCCGGTGCGCACGATGGTGGATACCACGGAAGATGGCGAACTGGCTTTTCAGGAATATTTCGTCCACCGGAAATGCGAGCCGAAGGTGAAAGGATTCCGCTTCGCCGGGATCGAGACGGCCCGGCCTGCTCCGGGAGTTTTGGAAGCGATCAATCAGGCTGACGCGGTTGTGATCTGCCCATCCAACCCGTGGGTGAGCATTGACCCGATTTTAGCGATGGCAGGCCTCCGGTCTGCCATCGCCGCGAAATATGTCGTCGCCGTATCCCCTATTATCAGCAGACAGACAATCAAGGGTCCAGCGGCGAAAATGTACATCGAGTTGGGCGTCCAGCCTTCAGCACTGGCGGTTGCCCGTCATTACGGTAAACTCCTGTCTGGTTTTCTCCTAGATAAAGTGGATGCAAATCTGGTGCAAAATATCTCAATTCCCACATTGGCTACAAACATCCTGATGAAAAATCAAGATGTACGGCGACATCTAGCCCAAGATGTGCTAAACTTGATTAACACCTTATGACTATCTGGGCTATTGTCCCTGTAAAACCATTGCGCCGTGGAAAATCGCGTCTGGCTGGTATGCTGACGGAAGATCAGCGCACCCGTCTGAATCGTTACCTGCTCGAGCATGTTTTGACTACGCTCAATGAGGTACCGGAAATCGAGCACACCCTGGTTGTCAGTCGTGACCCTGCGGCGCTGGCTTTGACACGGGAGATGGGCGGGCGCACCGTTCTGGAGGATGGCGCGCCGCAGTTCAATACCGCCATCCAGCGCGCAACGATCGTCGCCAAGGCACAGGGCGCACACGCGGTGCTCATCCTGCCCGCTGATCTACCACTCATCAAGCCCCTTGACCTGAAAGCCCTGTTTAAACGCGGCAAGAAACCACCCGTGGTGGTCATTGCCCCAGACCGGCGACAGGATGGCACGAATGGATTGTTCGTCAATCCTGCCGGGCTGATCGAATACGGCTACGGGCCCGGCTCATTCCAGTGCCACAGTGAACGTGCAAATGAGGCCGGAGCAAGGCTGGAAGTCATCGATTCCCCCAATATCGCCCTCGATCTTGACCTACCTGAGGACTTGGAAGCTCTGGGTGGTCTGGAAATGCTTGGGCTGGTTTGAAAGAACTCGACAAGCACACAAATACTGGCACACGCAAGCATGCCCCTTGCTTTCTACAGGGTACTGCGTAAATGACTGAACCTGAACCACGTTATTTCCGGAGCTTTTCGCTACAGGAAAGTTCATCTATTAATGCAGGAAGCAGTAAAGCCGCCATGGTGAACTTGCTGAACCCATCCCCCTACATCGCTTGGAGTCTGGTCATGGGACCTCTTTTGATAAAAGGGTGGCGCGAGGCTCCCGCC
>Ga0105152_10000395_pt1 | contig 12634 bp, 15 predicted proteins | sample LakBais05cmmetaG_FD_81534 | JGI IMG/M metagenome (GOLD analysis project Ga0105152, IMG submission 81534) | Lake sediment microbial communities from Lake Baikal, Russia to study Microbial Dark Matter (Phase II) - Lake Baikal sediment 0-5 cm | ecosystem: Environmental > Aquatic > Freshwater >...
ACATGAAGAAGAGGCATTCCTTTTTGGTAGGGCGAGGCGTCTCGCCGAGCCGCATGTGTTATGTACCACCCCTAACTGAAGCCATACGAAGAGAGATGAATAGGCTTTGACTTCAGAATCCGTATCTTAGTATATGGAAGAACATGATGAATCGTTTCTTATGGATCGTGGCTGTTCTGGTAGGCGCGCAGTCTGGCAGTGCAACAGCGCAAACACGCGTGGATCAGCTGTTGACGGACTACAGTCGCATTATGACCATGTCCTGCGAGATCCGCAAAGATTCCGCGACTCCTGACGGCGAAGGCCGGATGCTGAGCCGCGTCTGGTTTGAGGCGCCGAACCGTCTGCTTGTGGAAAACTTCACACCTTTCAAGCGCAAGATCCTGTGCGACGGCCAAAACCTTTACTACTACGCCGATGACGGCAATACCGCCATTCAACAACCATTCAATGAGATTCGCGACGACATGCGGCTCCAGACCCAGAGCGTCCCTGCGTCACCCATGGAGCATCTATTCCGGCTGAAAGGCCTCCCGGAGACAAATCTGACCGCAACAACTCAATGGCCCGTGCGAACCGGCTACACGGCCAGCAATCTTTACGCCGTCTTGTGTTTCGACAGCACAAATCGTCTTGCCATAGTCGAATTTTATACATCGGCCGAGATGACCAACTGTTACGCAAAAACCGTCTACTCTGTGTTTGAACAACCCGTCTCCGGTGTCTGGCTCCCCCTTCGTCATGAGACGGAAATCACCGTCCAGGGGCAGATGAAAGCCCGCGAGACTCGTCGTTTCAGCAATCTCAAGGTCAACCAGTCAGTTCCGGCCGACACATTCAAACACGAAAAAGTATTTCCCGGAGTGACATTTGCCGTTGCGCCGCGAAACTGACGTGCCTGAGTGACGGGGCGGGTGACGCGCCGCCCAACGACTGAGGCAATATGATTTTGACTATATTTGGGCTTGCAACGTTGGGACGATTTTGGGTAAGTTATTTTTCGAAAAGGAGGTAGCATATGAAGAAATTCGTTGTATGTATGTTGGTGGCCATTTTTCTTGCGGGAACGGTCTCGACAACAATGGCTATGAACCCGCAACGTGGCGGGGTGATGGGCTTTATCGCAGGGTGCTGTTTCGGGATCCGCGCCGGCGCGGCGTATAACGACGGCAAGGAAATTCATTGGCGTGAATGGTGCACGCTCATTCCTTACGCGAACATCGTCTTCGTAATCTGGAACGGTATTGATGGCGCTAATGGCACGACCACCAAAGATTATGCCGTGAAATACGGCGCGACTTTTTATTGATCTGACGCGCGAAACGAACTTAACGATCTGACCAGGTCAGGAAATATGTCGTGAAGTATGGTTCAGCGTTTCATTGATTCCATGCCGACATATAGCAGATTTAGAAGGATTCCGGGCATGTTGCCCGGAATCCTTCTTTCTTGGACTTGCGTTGCGGCTCCAATCAATAATGTGTCGTCCTCATCATCCGCAGTTCTTGCCGGCGAGCTATTCAACGAGTCAAACTGGGGAGCGGCTCAAGTAGAGGCTCACCGGGCAATTGAGTCCGGGGCTACTGACGAAGCAGTTCGTTCCGTAGAGGCTGCGGCCATGCTCCGCCTGTCGCCAACCAGCAGCGCTCCCTTTGCAGCCCTCTTGAATCTGGCGTCAAATGCAGCCTCATCCGAGGTGAGAGCGTTCTCCTTGTCTGAGGTTGGCTTTGCTCAATGGGCCCGGAACGACAAAGAGAGAGCATTAGTCACATTGACCCATGCTTTCCAGGAGACTCATGACGCTTGTCTCCGCGCCCGCACGTCCTTTGGCGTCTGCATACTTCTCTCGCTGACCAAGGCGCCCTCGGATATTGACAGTTATTGGGAGGCGAATCTCGTGAGTTGTCTCCCCACATGGACACCTGAAGTCCGGCGTTCCGGTGCCATACGCCCTTCGCCCAACAGCCGCCGATCATTCTGGAGCATGCCCGGAGAATTGATCGTGTCGTTCTACCGCAGTCAAATAGGCCCGGCCATTGGGAACCGCTGCACGCTGGAACCGAGCTGTTCGACGTATTTCCTGCAGGCCTGCCGCAAGTATGGCTGGCTTGGGTTTCCCATGATCGGAGACCGATTGCTCCGCGAGCCCGGTGTTGTAAAGGCCGGCGAAAAACCAGTTCTTGTCAACGGGACATGGCGATACTCCGATCCCATCGAAGACCACATGATGCAATGAGAACAAACCAGACAAACTTACGATCACGATCCAGGCGTTATACCGTCTTCAGTGTGCTTTTGCACTTCTTGGGGTGGGCCGGGCGCTCCGCGCACGGCCTGACCGCGCGACGGAGCGCGCGGTCCACCGACCACAATAGTGCAGTTTCAAACTGCAACTGGTATTGCCGCATCTTGCAGGCAGTCTTACTTGGCATCCTGCTGGTTGGTGTTCAGTTTTCGTCGGCGCAAACGAACTCATATCCAGAACAAACCGGACTTCCCGTCATGCTGGCGAATGAAGGCCGCTCTGCAGAGGCCGCACTGGAGTTCCGGCGCCGGGCTCTGGACGCCGACAACAAGCAGGATCGCGGTCATATCCTCTGGGCTGCGGCCTACGAGTACTGGAAGGCAGGTAACACTGAGTTGGCAGAGAAGATGCTCGACCAGTCCGAAGATACAGCTCAAGAGTGGTTTCCGCCACGCCCTGTCCTGCGCAGTGAAATAGCCATCACCGCCAATCGCTATGAAGAATCCGACTACTACCTGGAATGCCTCATAAAGTCGGACGCTCCGGCCGATTATCGGAACTATGCTGCGCGTCGCCTGGCTGTAGCGGACCTGCGCCGGAACAATGCGTCCGGTGCCGGCGCCGCCCTGCGTTCGGCGCCCAACCCCGACGTTTCGGGCTTGGATGCTTTGGAGAAGTTCCGGCACGGAAGCGACAAGAGCCCGATGCTCGGCGGACTGCTCGGCATTGTCCCCGGCCTTGGCTACTTTTACAGCGGCGAATATGCCAGTGGTGCACGATCCATAATACTTAACGGCCTCTTCATATGGGGTATGGTCAGCACGGCAGATCGCGACCAGTGGGGCCTGTTCGGGGTCATAACTTTCGGTGAGATCACCTGGTATTCAGGAAGTATCTACGGCGGCGTGGACGCCGCATCGCGCTACAATCGCAGGCGGAGCGACGAGTGCGAGAGAGGCATTATGGGTAATGCCGGCTTTGAGCCGGACTGGAGCCGGCTTCCGCTGATTGAGCTGAAATTCAGGTTCTGATCTGTGCGCCCAACAAGATACATAGTCGGATTACTGGCCATTGCATTAGCGGTGTTGTGTACCTCCTGCCTCTATTCCCGCCTCTTGTCGTTTAAGAACCAGCTCGGTTCATTCGATGAATACGTGAGATTGACGAACGGTGGGCACACGCTTGAATTTCTGCAACCCATCGTGGAACCGGCCGACCTGACCGATTTGACAGGGCTTCCACCAACGCACATTGAGTCGCAGGCGACCGGCGAACAGATCCACACCTACAATTACAGGAGTCTTTCTCCAACAGGTTTAACCGGCACACCTTACAAACTGTGCTTCACGCTTCACTTCAACTCGGATGGGCTTTCCGCCTTTGACTATCCACCAGTGATGGCGCAAATCCTGGGAACGAATTTCATTGTGGCGGCGGCTAAGGCTATCGGAAAGTCTCGATTGAACCAGCACGAGTACAAACTCGATTGGGCCTGTCAGTCCACAAACCTGGCGGCCATGCCAATCCCTTCGTCCGCTGACATGACGCAGGTCCTCGGGATGGCGCGGAGTTGTTCGAACACGCCCTCATGTGACGTTGCAGACTACGCCTTTGTCTTGGAGAGAGACGACGGAACCATGCGGACGAATGAAACGATGGGCGCAGTATTCCAGTTTGACCCGTCCAACTCCCTGCTTCGGCACACAGCCATGCACATTGGCAAGCTGCGGCTGGTCATTGATCTCCCCCGAGTTCCGTAGAATGTGAACGCGCGCCCTCCAGAATTTGGGCTTATCTAGTCTGACTGGGTGAGTTGGCGGGAAGCAGTTTGAGCAGATCGGTGATGTTGTGCCATGTTACTGCACCCAGTGATTCGAGCTTCTTGGCTCTTGCGCTGGCTTCATGGCCCGGTGTGTAATCACGATCCGCAATGCCGGCCATGATAAACACTCGTTTCTTCGCCGCAAGGGCCTGCTCGGCAAGACTCAGATTCACCAGATTCCCGGGACCAAACGGCACTCCGCACACGACCATGGCATCCGCCTTCTTCGCCATTTCCATTGCCAGATCCAATGATGACTGGCCAATTGGAGAAAAAGGCTTTTCAAGCGCAACTTCAATACCAAGAGCATCTGCAACTTCCGTGTCGCTGTCGCCCTGGTTGAACACACCGCATGTCACCGTGTATTCGCACAGGCACAGCCGCCTCATAAGTTCCTCGCCGCAGCCGCCGCCCGCGACGACGTGCACACGAATGCCGCGGCCCGAACATCCTTGCGCCAGTCGGCGCGCCGGAACCACGCTCACCAGTCCGCTGGCAGCATCGTGCTGGACAACCACGTCGCAATGATAGACGCGGCGCAATGTCTCTTCGTTCAGCGTCGCCACCGGTGAACCGTCTGCCACCACGCGCCCGTGGTCCATCAACAGGATGCGCGGGCAGAATTCCGCGGCAAGATTCAAGTCGTGACTTATCATCAGGACGGTAACGCCTTGTTCCCTGTTCAGTCTTTCGACAATCTGCATCACTTCCAGGCGATGATTCATGTCCAGGTGAGACGTCGCCTCGTCCATAAGGATCAGGCGCGGCTCCTGGGCAAGCGCCATGGCCACAATCGCCCGCTGTTTCTCGCCGCCGCTCAACTCCGTAAAAGGCCGGTTCTTCATGTCCACAACATCCGTGTAGACCATTGCCCGCTCAACTACTGAGAAATCCTGCTTCGTAGGACGATGCCAGCGACTGAGCGACGCGGTTCGTCCGATCATTACGATCTCCTGTACTGTGAACGCAACCGGCGTCTCAACTTCCTGCGGGACAACAGCAACGAGCCTGGCCCGATCAGCAGCCGAAAGCTTGTCAGAGTCTGTTCCGAACAGCCGGACCGCCCCAACCAACGGTGCGCACAGCCCGGTTACACATCTCAGCAGCGTAGTCTTGCCTGCCCCGTTTGGGCCAAGCAGGCCGACCATCTCGCCTGCGCGCACAGTCAAATCAAGGCCCTCAATGATGGGCACGCCGTGGTACCCGGCGCTGACCTTCTGAAACTCCATCGCGTTATTGTTTGTCGTCATGCGTCGTCTTTTTGCGTCTTTTGTGCCTTTTTGCGGCCAATTTCCAAATTCCCATCAGCTGGTCAGGTTCCGTCGCTTTCTACTCGATCCATCCCTGTTTTCGTCGCGCCCTGAGAATGACCAGGAAGAACGGTCCACCAATAAGCGCGGTTATCACGCCCACTGGTATCTCAATTGGCGCCAATACCGTTCTTGCCACAGCGTCACACACTGCGAGGAAAACTCCGCCCGCGACGGCAGCCGCGGGAATCAGGCGGCGGTGGTCCGGCCCGGTCAGACTGCGGATTACATGCGGCACAACCAGGCCGACAAATCCTATCAACCCCGCCAGTGCAACCGCTGTTGACGCAACTAGCGTTGCCAGCGCAAGTCCGATAGTTACCGCCAGTTTTGTTCTGACGCCGACATGGTGCGCCATCTCCTGGCCAAGCGCCAATGCATTGAGTTCGGGAGCCAGCGCCCAAATTGCCGCCACGCCGACGGCGATCACCACGGAACTAAGCGCGAGAAGCGGACGCGAGTACGTTTCAAGATTGCCCAGCATCCACCATATTACACAGTGCAGACCTGTATCGGGCGCCATCGAGATCAGGAACATGAGCATGCTGGAGCACACTGAACTCACGATGACGCCGCTCAGGATCAGGCTGTAGATAGAGAGCTTGCCGCCCATGTTGGCGAGCCAATACACGACGGCCAATGTAATTGCGGCAGAGATGAACGCGCTCAACGGCAGTACCGGCGTGGCGAGCGAGGCAAGTCCCGACAGAATGGCTGCAGCCGCTCCAAGCCCGGCACCACTGCTTACTCCCAGCACGTAGGGTTCGGCGAGCGGGTTGCGAAGAAGAGCCTGAAGCACAACACCAGCGCACGAGAGCGCCGCGCCAACCACAAATCCCGCCAGGACCCGGTACATCCGCAGATAGAAAATATTATCGTCGGAAGGCAGTCCCCAACCTGACGCGCCCATCAGCAGACACAGCCCCAGCAGCAGCGGCGCCGCCGGAATCAGCCATATGGACTTACGTTTCAGCATTCCTCATCTCTTTCGTACCGACGACAGTCGGTCTTTGGAGTGCGGCGGCTTGACGCCGCTTTCTTTCATTGCGGCCCGTCAAGCCGGGCCGCGTAAAAGCGCGGTCAAGCCCGCGCACTCCAAAACGTCGACAACCTCATATAATAATAACGCTGTAGCAATGCAAGGTGGACCGGGCGCTCCGTCGCACGGTCATTACGCCGCAGCAGAGTGCGGCGTCCACCAGCAAACTCGAAATCCAAATCCCGAAAGCGGAGATGATCCCGGAAGATATCTGAACACCAAGATCGCCAAGAACGCAAAGCAATAGAGCCCCCATCTTCGCGCCCTTTGCGATCTTCTGTTCAAATTCTTTTCTTGGTTCTTCTTTGTTTGCTTCATTTGCGATTGTCTCGGATTTCGATATTCGAATTTCGTGCTTTCTGCATTTCTTGCGAGAAATGCATCTTACCCCTGATGCAATTGCGCAATTCCTCTATGCCTTCAAGAACGCGAGGTCCCGGTCGCGTGATAACATCGGTGGACAGCTTGTCATAAACTCTGCCGCTGCGCACAGCCCGAATATTCTCCCATCCTGCGCGACTCAGCACCAGATTGCGTCCCGCACCTTTTTGAGGCGTTCCCATGCAAAGCACGATTTCCGGGTTACGCGAAACAACCCATTCTGAAGAAACCTGCGGGTAATCCTTGTCTATTTCATCGCCGATATTCCGTCCCCCGGCCAGACGAACCAGGTCCGCGACAAACGAAGACTTGCCCGCGGTTATGAGAGGATCGCTCCAGATTTCAACAAATACCAGCGGACCGTTGGTGGATGATTCAGCCTCGTCGCGAAGCGCTGCCATGCCCACCGTGAGTTTCTCAGCCAATTGCCCCGCAACGGATTCCTGATGCAGATAACCGCCGACTTCCCAGACAGCGCGTGGAATATCGTCGAGTGTCTTGCACCGCACTTTCGTGTGTGTGAGACCGACGGCGTCCATCTTCTGCGCGAAGTTCTGATCTTCGAGGTCAACATAGAGAATGCGCGTGGGCTTCAGGGCAAGCAGCACTTCCAGGGATGGTGCCCCGAAACCGCCGATCGCCGGCACACGGGCAACCACATCGGGCGGATAGTTGCAGGCAGTGGTGCGTCCCACAAGTTGATCCGCGCCACCCACCGCGCACACAATCTCAGTCAAGTTCGGCGCAAGCGAAACAATTCGTTCCTTACCGCTCTGCTGTTGCGTTGCAGGCTTGCCGCACCCTGTCATCAAGCACAATAGAATGGTCAGAACCAGCCCCATGTATGCTGCACATCTCCACATTTTTCTCACATCCTTCATCCCGACAACCAACGGCTACAGCAAACCTTGGAGGGTTGCGTCCCGTCGCAACCGGCGTTGACGGAGCAACGCCCTCCAGAAACTTCTCCGCAAACGGATTACAGCTAAATCAAAATACGAGAGCAGCGTCAACAGCCAATGTGCAGTGTTGAAGAAGAGTTTAACCGCAAATGAACGCAGAAGGACGCGGAAAGGAGACTCATGTCGTTCGTCGCGCCTCACGGCATATGGAGGCGGTAGAAACGGGTGGGATAATTTGCCCAGTTGGGATCGCTGAAATAGGACGAGTCGCCGGTCTGCACCTACGGCTTCCACGGCTTGGTCGGGCACTCCTCAAACATCGTTCCCCAGCCTTTGGTTCCAGGTAGGTAGTAGATAGTAGCGTTGCCATCACAACGGAATACATATGAATCAGAAGCAGTTCTTGGGGCATCGCCTTTGAAATATACATTTGTCAGGCTGTAGCACTCATAGAACGCCAATTTCCCGATGTCGGTGACGCTGGCGGGAATCGTTATACTTGTCAGGACTAGGCACTCGCAGAACGCCAAGTCTCCGATGGTGGTTGTGCCGTTGCCGATAATAATGTTGGTCAGGCTGTAGCAGGCACTGAACGCAAATGTCCCGATGTTGGAGATGCTGTCGGGAATCAAGACGCTGGTCAGATTCGTGCAGCCATAGAACGCATTTGAGCCAATGCAAGTAACTGTCCTGCCATTTGTCGTACTGGGAATTGCAATGGCACCGCCTGAACCGTTGTAGTGAGTAATCGTTGTGGTGTTATTATCGGAATTTGTCGTATAGGTGTATTGCGCTTGCGTCACCGCAGTTGTTGCCAGCAACAAGAGCAACGGCAATAGTCTGCCTCTCACGTATGAAAGTGGTGCCTTCATAAAGAATAGCTCCATGATCGTTAGATTATGGCATTGCCCACAGATGGAGCCAACGCCCCATTACTTCGTGCGTGATCCGTAAATGGCCCTGGTTTCCGCCACGCAGGCAACCGGGGTTTGTGTTGACTGCCGCTCCATCACCCTCTGCAACCACGGGCCGAGGATCGTGTCTGCCATTATCTTCTTTTGCATCAGGGCACGCCGTTCATCCGTAGAAAGCCTTCTTCCTCTTCACGCAATTTCCGCTGGATGTCCCATTTCATCTGCACACAATCGAATGTCTTTCCTGTTTTCATGACTCCACTATCTCCGCCTCAGCCGATTCAGTGCTTTCCGTATCTGGGCCCAGTTTCGCGAACCATCTGCACCTGCAACCGGCTCCCGCATGCCTCGGCAAAACGGGAGAGCGTCTCCACAGATACATTCACCCCGGACTCGATCCGTGACACCACGCTCTGCGTCGTGTGCATCCGCCGCGCCATATCGGCCTGCGTGAGCCCCGCCTGCGCGCGTGCCGCCTGCATCTGGCGCGCCACCTCGTATTCCATGTCGAACTCGTCGGATACCCGCCGGAAGTCCGGATGCGCCCGAATGCCCGCCACCTGCGCCTCGTGCGCCGTACGCATACTTTCCAATGACTTATTCTTCTTCGTCATAGTCGCCATCCTCAACTGTTCACACGGCCACATCAAGCAGGACTTTCGGGCGTTTCTTGGCAACTTGGAGCAATCGCAATGCCGCGCCGCTCGGATTTCGCCGCCCGGTTTCCCAACTTACTTCCGTCACGGTAGGCACGTTCAACAGGCGGGCGAAAACTTCCTGACTGACCTTCAGTCGCTGGCGGATCGTCCGAACTTCCTTCGCCTTGATCGTTTCCACGAGGGGCGGCACAATGGTTGTCCGCATCGTCATCTTGTTCTTTCCGCTCGCATGATCCCGCACATCTCCAAGCGCCTTGATCAGTTCGTCGGCGTCCAATTCGTATTCTTTCTCATTCATCGCTCAATCTCCTTTCTGTCAGCGGGTGAATACAGGATGCCCTATGAATGTCATCATTTCATTCTACCTTACAATGTATAAGAGTCTGCGTTTGGCGTCAAGTCAGTCAAAACGACAACGGTAATGGGTCAGAAGGTGTGAAACAATCGATGCGTCTTCGGTGAATCCGGTTGCGACGGAGCGCAACCCTCCAATCCCTTCGAGAACTCGTGTGTTCCACGTTTTGGAGGGCGCTGCTCCGTCAGCGCCGGGAATTATTTCACAGCTTCTCAGTTACGGGTAGCGGCTCACCGGGACGGTTCGCCCTACCTTGACGAATGCAGGCAAGTTTGGTAGGGCGAGGCGTCTCGCCGAGCCGTATGCGCTTTGTGCTACCCAATAACTGAGGCCATATCGACAACGATGAAGCTACAATGCCCCCTGTTGAGCTGATCCCAGCGCGAGAAGGGCGTAAAATGTGTATTCGCAGTCGGGGAGTGGATCAGCCCAACTGCCGCAGAAGCCGCCGCCTTCATCCCAGAGCGTCTCAACAAAATCCACAGAGGACTTTCCCAAAGGTCGTTTCATGACGGCTAATGCATCAAGCGCCGTAGCGGTTGACAACAGATCGGGAATCGGCGCCGCCGGGCTCGCACCAAATCCACCCTTATCGTCACAGCGCGCCATTAGCCAGTCGCCAACCGATGAGGCAACAGATTGGCCAAAAGCTGAAAGAATAATGCACGCGGCGGCGGTTGCAGTGGTTGTGCCGCCGGCAAGGCCGGGCTCATTGGCATAGCCGCCGTCACTTGATTTCAGACCTGCCAGACACTCGACGATCTTTGCTGGATTCGGCAACTCTCTGGTGCAACTCTCGTATGCAAGCGCCGCGAGAAAACAGCCATACACTGATCCGCGTTCGGCGCCTTTCATAACCCCATATCCGCCATCGGAGGTCTTGTATTGCTCGATTCTACCGATGATGGCCTTCTCAATCTCAGTGGCCCCGCTTCTATTGACGCCAAGAACGAGCGCTTTGGCCTGCGCCAGACAGCACAAATGGACAAAATCAAGGGACTGGCCGTCCGAAAAACTGCCGACGTATTGTTGAACAGGTTCCGGAGGAAACGGTTGCTGCAAGGCCAGCAGGCACTGGATTCCGAACAAAGTGTAGTAGAGGTCGCTCTTCTCGGTTCGCCCGCGAAATCCGCCGTCCTCATTCATTCGATCGCGCAGGAAGGCCGCAATCTGCTGCTTGGATTCATCGGACAGGAATAATCTGGCGTCCCCTGCCCTCTTCAGCATCTCAATTCCTATGAAGCTCTGTTTCATTCAAAACGGCTGAAACCGGAACTTGAAACCGCAGATGCACGCAGATACACGCAGACATAAATCACCCCGTCCGCAAAACCGCCTATTCCACTCTTTCTATCTGCGTCCATCCGCGTTCATCTGCGGTTAAATGTTCTTGGATCCTATTTTGCGGCTTCGGAAGCATCTTCATTTCGACAAGCGCATTTTGGCGCGTTTGCGGCGTTCGGCAAGCGCTGCATACGGATCATTGCCGAGGACTTTCTCCAGATTCACCTTAACATTTGCGCGCGCCAGTTCTTCGTTCTCAATGTCCGCGCCGTTGATCGGCGATTCGGGGCATTTTGGAAATACTATCGCAACTTCCGGACAAATGCGGGCACAGGCGGGGCAATTGGTCTTGCAGTTGCGTGGATTCTTGACCGCTACTTTGCCGTTTCCATCGGTTCCGTAAACGCCGAACAGGCAGAAGCTCAGGCACTGCTTGCAGTTCTTGCAGCGGCCATAGTCAATCACCGGAAACCACGGCACCCAGTCATGTTGCGTTGCTTCTTTGTCGCCCGGTTCTTTTGCGCCGCTGACTGTCAAATTCTTGTCTTGGCGATGAGATTTTCGCTCCTCGATCAACTGTGGTTGCGACGGAGCGCAACCCTCCAATTCATCGGCACCTGGACTTGGAGGGCGCTGCTCCGTCAGCGCCACCTGGTTGTCGGCCAAGGGCCGCGATAAGGCGCTTTGATTCTGACCGGACGCCTCTCTGGGCAACTGCGCGATGATCTCGTCAGCCGATTGGGTCCGCATGTTCAGCATTTGAACACCCGTTTCAGGAAGCGGTGCACCGCCAAAAATGAAAAGGCATCGCACCGCGCGCGGATGGCAGGCGACAATGGTCACGCCACCGCCTTTTGAGAGCCGGCCAAGCTCCGGATCACGATTCTCTGCCATCTCGCACAGGTCCGGAACAACAGTGAAATTAATGCCGGAATGCTCGATCGCGGCAAGAACCGCGCGCTTTGTTTCCGCAGGCACGACATCGCTGAATGAACAATTGCAGAAGATTATGTGTTTTCCGCCCATGTGCACCTTGTAAATTCAATCCCGGCTGATAGTATGCCCCATGAGCGTGAGGCAACAAGGCCAAACTTGTTGAGACAGTAAACAACATAATCACCACGGATGACACGGATAGCACTGATACGGAATGGGCTGTACTTGGTTAGCATCCGTGTTATCAGTGTAATCCGTGGTTAAACGTTAGACACATCATGTTCTTGAAAATTACTAAACGGATGCTTGTTGAGACTGACCCGCGGCTTCTAGCCAAGTTCACCTATAACTTCGGCTGGAAAGGCATGCGCGCTGTCCAGAAATTCCAGAAACGATTGCGACATGGCATAGTGTTCCCCCCGTTCCTGTTTCTCTCGATCACGAACAACTGCAATCTCTCATGCCAGGGCTGCTGGGTCAGCCCCACAAAGCCGCCAAAGGAGCTTTCCATTGAGACGATGAATAACGTCATTACGGAAGGCAAGAAGTACGGTTCTTTTATGTATGGCATTCTCGGCGGCGAGCCCTTCCTGCATCGCGGCATCTTCGATCTCATGCAAGGCCATCCCGACTGCTATTTCGTCGTCTTCACGAACGGAACAACCATCACCGACGAGGTAGCCGCGAACATGAGGCGACTCGGCAACGTGAGTCCGCTCATCAGCGTGGAAGGCAGCGAAAAGGTCAGCGACAAGCGGCGGGGCGGGGAAGACGTGCTCAGCCGAAC
>Ga0105152_10000396_pt1 | contig 12622 bp, 12 predicted proteins | sample LakBais05cmmetaG_FD_81534 | JGI IMG/M metagenome (GOLD analysis project Ga0105152, IMG submission 81534) | Lake sediment microbial communities from Lake Baikal, Russia to study Microbial Dark Matter (Phase II) - Lake Baikal sediment 0-5 cm | ecosystem: Environmental > Aquatic > Freshwater >...
GCGCCATTCGCGTTAGAATCTCCCTATGCTACCCGACTTGCAACTCAACGACCTCCTGCGCCTGCGCAAACCGCATCCCTGCGGCTCCTACGAATGGATCGTCACCCGCCTCGGCGCGGACATTGGCCTAGAGTGCAAAGGCTGTGGGCGGCGCGTGCTGCTTACCAGACGTGAACTGGCACGGCGGCTGAAGGTGATGCTTCCGAAGGAAAACGATGACAAATCTGCCTGATCATTTTCGTAAGGATGGGCAGCCGTCCGTCTCTACGAAAAAGCCCCACATCCTCTTCCTTTTCTCCGACACCGGCGGCGGACACCGTGCCGCGGTGGATGCCATCATCGAAGCCTTGCAACTTGAATTCGGCGATGCCGCCACCACCGAAATGGTGGATTTCCTCAAAGACTACGCCCCGCCGCCCTACAACCAACTGCCGCGCTTCTACCCGGAAATGGTCAGACTCCCCGAACTGTGGGGCGTGGGCTACAAAATCAGCGACGGGCGCCCGCAGGCGCGCCTGATGACCTCCACCTTCTGGCCCTACGTCCGGCGCGCGGCGCGCAGGCTGGTGAAAGAGCACCCCGCCGACCTGCTGGTCAGCGTCCACCCGCTGGCGAACTCGTTTTTCCTGCGGGCGCTGGGCAAGAACCGTCCGCCATTCGTGACCGTCGTCACCGACATGGTCTCCACCCACGCTCTGTGGTTCGACAAGCGCGCCGACCTGATCCTCGTCCCCACCCGCATGGCGCGCGACAGCGCACTGGAAAATCACATGTCGCCGGATAAGGTGCGGGTGGCGGGTCAGCCCATCTCGGAACGGTATTGCCAGGCGGGTTGCGACAAACCGTCCCTGCGCGAAAAATTCGGGTGGCCGGCGGACAAATTCACGGTCCTGCTGGTGGGCGGCGGAGACGGGATGGGTCCGCTCGCCGAGACGGCGCGTGCGATAGACGAATCGGGCCTCGACGTGAATCTGGTCATCGTGGCCGGGCGGAATACCAAACTGAAGGATTACCTCGAGACCCTGCCCTGGGAAAATCCCACCTACATTTACGGTTTTACCCACGAGATGCCCGAATTCATGCGCGCCGCGGATGCCATCGTCACAAAGGCTGGACCCGGGACGATTGCCGAAGCGCTCGTGGCGGGCCTGCCGGTCATCCTGTACGCTAAACTGCCCGGGCAGGAAGACGGCAACGTAACCTACGTGGAGAACCGCGGCGTGGGCGTCTGGGCGCCGGACCCGCTGAGAGTGGTCCGCACGCTGACGCGTTGGGTCTGCCGCCCGGCCGAACGTGCCAAAGTGACTGAGAACTGCCGCAGCGCCGCCCGCCCGGACGCCGCGCGGGTTATTGTGCGGGCGTTGGGAGAGAAGATTGGACTAACGAAATAACCGGCACAAGAAGTTCTCTACCACGAAGGTGCGAAGGAACGATACGAGAATAGTTTTTTTGAGACTTTGTGCCTTCGCGGTTAAGCTCATAATCTTCCGATTCCTTTCCAACGATTCCCCTATGCCTGAAAACTCTCCAAAAGCCCTGTAGTATAATCTTCTCGCCATGCCCATCCTGGACGCGCACTCATTTGAATTCTTCAGCAAATCCCCCGAACAGACCCGCCGCCTAGGGATGCGCCTCGGCGCGCTGCTCCAGCCCGGCGATTTGATCTGCCTTCAGGGCGACCTCGGCGCGGGCAAAACCACCCTTGTCCAGGGCGTGGCAAGCGGCTGGGGCGCGCTGGACGAAGTCTCCAGCCCGACCTTCGTACTGGTCAACGCCTATCGCCGCCCCGATGGCGCGCAACTCTCCCATTTCGACGCCTACCGGGTCGAAAGCCTGGGCGAAGCCGAAGAACTCGACCTTGATGCCCTGCTGGCCCTCGGCCCGCTCTTTATCGAATGGCCGGAGCGCGTCGAACCCATCCTGCCTGTCGAACGGTTATGGGCCTGGCTGGAATATGAATCTGAAGAACACCGCTCCATGCGTTTTGCAGCGCGCGGCACACGCTATGAAAGTCTGCTGGATGCCCTCCGGCAAACCATTTACGGAGCCGACTGATGCTGCTGGCGATTGACACCTCCACTGCCCAGATTGGACTGGCGCTCTACGACGGGGCGACCGTGCCCGGCGAACTCGTCTGGCAGAGCCGCGCCCACCATACCGAACAACTCGCCCCGGCGCTTGCGGGACTCCTGGACCGGGTCGGCGTGACGATGGACTCAGTCAAGGCTCTGGGCGTGGCGATTGGCCCTGGCTCGTTCACCAGCCTGCGGGTGGGACTGGCCTTCGTTAAGGGATTGACACTGGCGCGGCATTTACCGTTGATTGGAATTCCCACCCTGGATATTATTGCGGCCTCCGTCCCGCTCTCGGACCGGAAACTGGCCGCCGTGTTACAGGCCGGGCGCGGCCGTCTGGCTGTGGGTTGGTACAAACCCACAGGAAGCGGGTGGCAGGCTTACGGTCCAGCCACAACGATGACTGCCGAGGAACTGGAGAAGATAATCCGTAAACCGGTCATCGTCTGCGGCGAGTTGACCGCCGAAGACCGTCAATGTCTGGCGCGCAAGTTCAAAAATGTGATGCTGGCCTCCCCGGCGCAGTGCGTCCGCAGGCCGGGGGTTCTAGCCGAGATTGCCTGGAACCGCTGGCAGGCGGGCAAAACGGACGCGGCGGCTTCGCTGGCTCCGATTTACCTGCACGTGGCAGGAGGCCTGCCGGCGTGAACGTTGCCATCCGGCGCATGACGCTGGAGGACGTCCCCACCGTCCACGAGATTGACACGCTTTCGTTCAGCCTGCCGTGGACGGAGCACTCGTTCCGCTTTGAATTGACCGAGAACCCGGTCTCGCGCAGTTGGGTGGCCGAATCCGGCGGGCGCATTGCGGCCATGCTGGTGCTCTGGTTGATTGTTGACGAGGCACATATTGCCACCATTGCCACCCACCCGGATTTCCGGCGGCAGGGCATAGGAGAACAGCTGATGATAGCGGCACTGCTTTCGGCGCGGGCGGAAGGGGCCGCACATGTCTTTCTGGAAGTGCGCGCCGGGAACGCGGGTGCACTGGCGTTGTATAAAAAATATGGCTTTGTAGTGGCGGGCGGACGCCCGCGATACTACAAAGATAATAACGAAGATGCCATTTTGATGAACCTGGAAGACCTGAACGGTTTGGAGGCCGCATGAGCGCCGAAGAAACGCTTGCCCAAATTGCGAAAGAAGTTTCGACATGCCAGAAATGCGCACTGTACCACTCGCGCAAACTATCGGTGCCCGGCGAGGGACCGGCGAAATCGGAAGTCATGTTCATCGGCGAGGGCCCTGGTTTTCACGAAAACGAACAGGGACGGCCATTTGTCGGCGCGGCCGGGAATTTCCTGAACGAATTGCTGGCCGAAGCCGGGCTGAAGCGGTCCGATGTGTGGATTGGCAACGTAGTAAAATGCCGTCCGCCGGGCAACCGTGACCCGCTCCTCGAAGAACTTTCGGCTTGCAATGAGTATCTGGAGCGCCAGATTGCGGCCATCAACCCAAAAATCATCATCACACTCGGACGGTTCTCGATGGGCAAGTACATGCCCGGCGCGAAGATCAGTTCTGTCCATGGACAGATGCGGCGGGTGGGTGACAGGTTTGTGATTGCCATGTTCCACCCGGCGGCAGCATTACATCAAGCGGCGTTGAAACCCGCCATCCTGAAAGATTTTGCCCAACTGCCAAAACTTCTGGAGCAGGCGCGCGCCGCGCTGAAACACTCCGCGCCCGCGGCGGCGGAAGAGCCGAAGGAAGACCCGAAGCAGTTAAGTCTGTTTTAGTCCAGCAAGTTCAACAGGTCTGACATGTCAGACTTGTCAGGCCTGTGAGAATGAAAAGGAATCTATGCGCCAAAGAGAATCTTTGATCCAGAAATTTCGTGAAAAGAAAGCGCGTGTGGCGATCCTCGGCATGGGCTATGAAATCATCAACCTGGGCGGGCACGAAACCATCACCATTAACCAGATGATCGCCATGCTGGAAGAACTGACCGGTAAAAAGGCGCACCTTCAGAACCACCCTGCCCACCGCGCCGACATCCTTGCCAACTGGGCCGACATCAGCAAGGCCAAACGTCTGCTCGGCTGGGAGCCACAGATGGACTTGGTCGAGGGGATGAAACATCTCGTGGATTGGTATCGCAGTGAGCGTGACTGGGCTAAAGAGGTGGCTACTCCGTGACCTCTCTGCGTGAAACTGTGCAATCCTGGAAACAGGACAAATTATTGCGCCGGGTGGTGGGGAATTCATCTTACCTTCTTGCCAGCAATGCCATCGGCGCGGTACTCTCCATCGTTACTGCCGGTTTGCTGGGGGTCAGGGATTTTGGTGTATTAGGTATCATCACCAGTTTCGTAGTCAATATCAACCGGCTGCTTTCATTCCGCATGAGCGACGTGGTTGTCAAATATATGGGCGAAGCGCTGGCGCGCCAAGAAAAGGATCGCGCCGCGGCTGTGGTCAAGGCGGCGGGATTGGTGGAGATGGTCACTTCTCTGGCGGCATTTGGTATCTTGGTTTTGCTTGCACCGTTGGGAGCAAAGTACATCGCCAAAGACCCGATGACAACTTCATTGTTCATCCTTTATGGCGTAATCATTCTCGCAAATATCACCACCGAGACTTCCACGGGTGTCCTGAGGGTAACCAATCATTTCCGCAGTCTGGCGTTCATCAATCTGCTTCAAAGCATCCTCGTGGCAGGATTGATTGTCGTCGCGGCGGTCCGGGGCGGCAGCCTGATAGAGGTTATGTGGGCTTACCTGATCGGCAAAGTCATTCTGGGCATTGGGCCAATCCTGACAGCTTTGTACTGGATACCGCGTACACTTGGAAAAGATTGGTGGAAGGCAAGCTTTTCGCATTTGCCTCCCTGGAAAGAATTCTTCCGTTTTGCCGTCAGCACCAATTTTAGCGGGACGATCAATATTTTCGCCCGCGATAGCGAAGTGCAATGGATAGGCTTTTTCTTTGGCCCGGCTGTTGCAGGTTCCTTCAAGGTGGCGCTCGCGCTAATCGGCCTGATCATTATGCCGATTGACCCTTTCATCGCCACTACTTATCCAGAAATTACGCGCGCTTATGCCACGCGCCAGTGGGAGCCCTTGCGCAGCCTGATCAAGCGTGTGACACTGATCTCTTTCGCGTGGACGGGTGCCGTCGCGGTTGGCCTTTTCCTCGTCGGGCGGCAGGTTTTATTTTCCAATTGGGTTGTTTTCGGTCATTCTCTGCACATCTATAAACCCGAATATTTACCAGCCTATCCAATCCTGCTGGTCATATTGGCTGGTTATGGTTTTGCCAACATCCTGTTCTGGAACCGTTCGCTCCTGCTTGCGCAGGGAAAAGCCGACGATGCCCTGTGGATTGCGTTTTTTGCCATGCTTGCCAAAGTTGGCCTGGCCCTGCTCATATTGCCACACGCGCCCTACCTTGCGGAGGCATTTATCCTTTCGGGCTATTTCATTGTTTCGGTTGGACTTCAAACCTGGCGTGGACTCAGCCTTGTCAAGCGCCAGGCTGTAAAGGAACCGTCTCCGCTCCCGGACCCGGAGCCTGTGCGCCCTCTCGAGCAGCAGCTGGATAAGGGTCCGCGCACCTCGCTTGCCAGGCTAAAGCCCGGGTTGACTACTTCCGGCGTAAACCACTGGGACTGGCTGGCTGTATTAACTTTCCTGGCCTTTGCCGGGTTATATTTCCTGGGCCGCCTGCAGGCGAACTATCCGGTGGTTATCCTGACTGGTGATGGCGGCAATATCGCCAGTTATGCGGCTGCCCTGGACCACCCTGACTGGTTCAAGAACGACCCTGCTCTGGGCGATTCGAACAATATCGGCATTTACGCTACCATCCACATTCCCCTCATCCGCACCCTGAACCGTCTCACCGGCGATTATGGACTGGCGTATACTTGGCTGGTGCTCCCGCAAACTTTCCTGCAATTGCTCGGCTTTTATATCCTGGGACGGGTGCTGTTCAAGAATCGCTTCTGGGCTTTTTTGCTGACATTTCTTACTGCCATGACGGTCATCAATATCGGCCTGGGTGAAATCTGGGGCGTATGGCAGGATGCCCTGCCGCGCGTCACTTTCCAGTCGTTGCTGCCTTTCCTGCTGGCGCTGGTACTGGTCTGGAAGGATCGTCCCGGGCGCTGGCCCTGGCTGATGGTTCTTGCCGGATTGCTGGTTTATTTGCATCCAATCAGTGCCCCGGCCTGGGGCCTCGCCGTCTGGCTCAGCCTCTGGTTGCTCCAACCCAAAGACTGGAACTGGCGGCGGCGCGTCCTGGTCATGCTGGGACTGGGCGTCTTGTTCCTGGCAGCCATTACACCATTTGCGGTCAACTACCTTTCGTATCGCGGGCGTGACCAGGCTGCAGACTACAACACGGTGATGACAATCCTGCAGGCTTACTCTCCTGCCAACCTGCTCGATGTCCCGGCTGCATTGGGGAGTTTTCTTTGGAATATGACCCGCAGCCTGCTTCTCCCGTTGGCGCTGGTCGGGTTTGCGGCTACCTGGCTGCTTAAGAAAAATGACCGTACGCCGGTAAAAGTGGTGCTGTTGTGGATGGCAGGACTTTTTATCACCAGTACCCTGATCCCCTTCGGCGAACGGATGGTCGAACAACAACTCCACATCCTGCCGCTTGAGACCGAGTTGGTGCGCTGCATCCGCTATTTCGTGCCGCTCTTCCTGCTGTTCTGGTTGTGGCCGCTGGTCGAGTTGGCTCCCCGCCTGGTCAATCCACAGGCTCGCTGGGCAATCATCGCGCTGGGGATTGTGCTCTTTGGCTTCTGGGGGGCTACCAACCGTCCCGCGGTGCGAGATATGTTTCAGGCCGTCTCCTGTTTCTCAAAAGCCCGCCTGGTATGCGCGTCTCCACGTCCGATAGACGATCTGATCGTTGCCCTGCGTACCCAGACTCAACCCGGGGAAGGGGTGCTTTTCTTCAACGAAGATACCGCCTACACATCCCAGACCCTCAGTGTGCGCTACGCGGCCTTGCGCCCGCTGGTGTACACTTTGCGGGACAGCGGCATCCTGGGCTATAGCAACCGCTCCGCTCTGCCAGGGTGGTTGGCGACCACCAATCAGATGGAAACCCTGCGGGCCATAACCGATCCGCAGGAACGGCTGGAAGGACTGGTCCCTCTGGCGGTGAGTCTAAAGGCCGATTATCTGGTGATTGATTTCGAGGTCGCGCCGGAGATATTAGCCAGCCTGCCGGTGACAGTGGTGATGCAGAATGATGGGTATATCCTGCTCAAATTGCGTTAACTCGCAGGGCGGGTCTCTTTAAAAAGTATTGGCTTTGCCGGAATTAACCGGAATGTTTATCACCAGGGCACAAAGGCATGAAATTCGCGAGTTGTTTTCGAAAAGATTAGTGATTTTGTGCCTTCGGGGTGATGGCGTTGTGTTCTTTTCAGGATGATGCGTATGGAACGAAACCAGAAACCAAATTCGGGTCCGGGGTCGGCGGTGCTTTCCGTCGTTGTCCCCATCTATAACGAAGCGGCCTCTCTACCCGGTCTGCTTTCAGAACTGGTCCCTTATTGCCGCGACCGGAAATGGAAGTTGATCCTGGTCAATGACGGTTCCAGTGACGATACCCCCGCGATCCTGAAAGACTATGAAGAGGTTCCTGACATAAAAATCATCCATCATAAGGTCAATCGCGGGTATGGTGGCGCTCTCAAGACGGGTATTCTTAATGCCGACACCCAGTACGTCGTGACAATTGATGCCGATGGTCAGCATGAGTTAAGCGATATGGATGAATTGCTACAGTTTACACTGGAGAAAGATGCCGACCTGGTGGTAGGGAATCGAGGCAAACAAGGCCCCTCCGGTCTGTATCGTAATATTGGTAAGTGGATGATCCGAAAATTTGCCGCCCTGCTCATGCCCGTCCATATTTCGGATTTGAACTCCGGCTTTAAACTCTATCAGACTAAACTTGTGCAGAGATATTTATACATTTGCCCGGACTCGATGGCTTTTAGTGATGTGATTACTTTGACTTTTATCAAAAAACGCCACCTGGTTTTGGAACATCCCATCACCATCAAAAAGCGGGCAACTGGAAAGAGCACGATAACTACTTACACAGCTATTCAGACTGTTATGGAAATCATCAACATTACCATGCTGTTCAACCCGCTTAGGATATTCCTGTCGCTATCGGTCCTTTGCATTGGTTTCGGGTTTGCCTGGGGAATTCCGATTTTGCTGCGTGCCCGCGGGGTAAGTGTAGGGGCAATGCTGGCAATCGTAACCGGATTGTTGTTTTTCTTCATCGGTCTGATCGCCGAACAACTGTCTGCCATGAGATTGGGATTGCTGGACAGGAACAATGATCACGACGAAGGGTCTCATTGAAAAATGAGAATAGTTTGTATTTCTTCGTCGCAAATCCCATCCGACACGGCCAACAGCATCCAGGTGATGAAGGTCTGCCAGGCCTTCACTCAACTGGGGCATGATGTCATTCTGCTGGTCCCCGGCCCACAGCCTGAAGGTTTGAAACCTGCCGCTTTGCATACACATTACGGTCTCCGCACGCTCTTCAACATAGAATGGCTGTCTGTCCGGACCCGCCGCCTGTTCCCGTGGGAAGCCGTCCGGCATGCCCGCCGCCTCGGTGCGGACCTGTTATACGTGTGGCCGCTCCAGTCCGCCGCGCTTGGCCTGCTGGCCGGGATGCCATCCATGCTGGAGTTGCACGACTTCCCGTCCGGGCGTTTTGGCCCGCTCTGGCTGCGTCTCTTTTTAGCCCTCCCCGGACGCAAACGCCTGCTCCCCATCACCGACGCGCTGCGGCGCTCCTTGCACTTGACAACCGAACAAACGGTCATTGCCCCGGATGGAGTGGACCTCGAGCGTTACTTCTCGCTGCCGGAGTCCGAGCCTGCCCGACGCGAACTTGGCCTGCCCGCCGCTCCCACCGTACTCTGCACCGGTCACCTCTACGAAGGCCGCGGCGCGGACCTGTTCCTGGCATTGGCGGAAAAAATCCCGCTAGCCAGTTTCGTCTGGGTGGGAGGGCGTTCCGCGGACGTGAAAACCTGGACAACCCGCGCCGCCGCGCAAGCCCTGACCAACGTCACCTTCACCGGCTTTGTGCCGAACGAACGCATCCCGCTGTATCAGTCCGCCGCGGACGTGCTGCTGATGCCCTACCAGCGGACGGTGGCCACCTCCAGCGGCGGGAACACCGCCGAGATTTGCAGCCCGATGAAGATGTTCGAGTACATGGCTGCCGGGCGCGCCATCCTGACCAGCGACCTGCCCGTCCTGCGCGAAGTTCTGGATGAGACGACTGCGGTCTTCTGTCCGTTGGATAATGTTGGGGCGTGGGAATCCGCTCTCGGCGGGCTGCTAAACGACGAAAAACGGCGGCAGGCTCTCGGTCAACGCGCCTGCCGCGCCGTGGAACAGTATTCCTGGGTTGAGCGCGCCAAACGCGTCCTGAAAGGATTCGATGTCTAAGGTCTGGCATCTCCTGGGAAACCTGAAAACACGCATCTGGCTGGTGATGGTTGTCACGGTCGCGGTTGTCGAGCGCATCCTGCTGTATATCTCCTATCGGCCGGTCACCTACAACGATACCGGCAGTTACTGGCGGCTGGCCGGACAGCTGCTGGCAGGCTGGGATACTTACGATGGGACGCGCATGCCCGGTTACCCGGTTTTCCTGGCCTGGCTTGGCCCAGACGAGCGTGTCTATGTCGCCCAATTAGTGCTCGGCGTTTTGATTACCGTGCTCCTTTTCTTCATCGGCTGGCGCATGGCCCGGCAGGGCTGGTTTGCCGCCCTGGCCGCGTTTGCATACACCCTGAACCCCCAGCAAGTGCTGGTCGAAGCTGACTTGCTGACGGAAACCCTGACGATTTTCTTGCTCGCCCTGTGCCTGGCCGGGATGGCCTGGCTGCTCACTTCGGAAGGCAAATGCCCGCTTTGGCAGGTTGTACTTGCCGAGCTGGGGGTCGGCGCGGCGGCGGGATTGGCCGTGCTAGTGCGCACGCTGTTCGTTTTTCTGCCCTTCCTGGCCGCGCTGGTACTGCTCATTTTTTGGCGCGCCCGGCTGCAGGTCCGTGTGGCGGCGGCGCTGACGGTGGCACTGCCCGGGCTGGTGCTTTTCGGCGTATGGGTCAATTTCATCCACCAGCGCTTCGGGACATGGAGCATGGACACAATGACCGGCTATCACCTGATGAACCACGCCGGGCTGTTCTTTGAAGATGTCCCGGACGAATATGCAGGTATCCGCGATACCTTCATCCGCTACCGTGACGCCCAGATCGCCGAGACGGGTCATCCCGGCAACGCCATCTGGGACGCCATCCCAGATCTGATGCAGGTTTCCGGGCTGGGGTTCATTCCTCTTTCCAGCCTGCTGGCAAAAATCTCTCTGCGCCTCATCCTCCAGCATCCGGGTCAATACCTGCTCACCGTTGGGGAAGGTTGGCTGGCATTTTGGAAGGTGCCGGTGCACTGGGCGCTGGTCTCGTCTGCCCCACCGTTTCTGACGGCGGCGCGGCGTGGTATCATCCTGCTTGTGCGGGGAGCATTGTTCCTTGCCAACCTCGCTTTTATCGGCGGCACGTTGGCCCTCGTCTGGAAGAAAGCCCGCCGCCTCCTGCGCATGGAGGCTTTCCTAGGCCTGCTGGTCGGCACGACCTGGGCGGCGTCCATCCTGCAGGCTTTCGTTGAATATGGCGATAACCCGCGTTACTCCATCCCCGTCCAAACACTGGTTTTACTCGTCGTACTGTGGTGGGGTATTTCTCTCTTAAACAGGAAAAGATATGAAAAACCTCCTGCGTGACTTGCGTTGGATTCTGCCTGCCAGTCTCGGCCTGGGCCTGGCTCTTTCGCTGCTCGGTCCCGGAACGTGGTGGATTGGTTGGCTGGCCTACACCTTTGTTTTGACGCTTGGCCTGCTGGCACTCATCGCGCTCTGGCGCTCTGCCGGCGCACCCCGGACCTTGATGCTGATGCTGCTCCTGGCACTGTTCCTCCGCCTCGGGCTGGGCATGACATTCTCGTACATCCTGCCCCCTTATGGAAACGATACCGAGGTACATAATTCAGGTTATATCTTCCGCGACGCCTACACATACGATTCGGAAGCCTGGGGATTGGCATCCTCCGATGATCCATTATGGAGGGCTTTTGACAAATCGTATGGTTCCGAGGATCAGTACGGCGGGCTGCTCTTCTTTCACAGCCTGGTCTACCGATTCCTCAGCCCGGATGCACACCGTCCCTGGTTGATGGTCTTGCTTTCCGCGTTGGCAGGAGCTATCGGTGTGGCACTGGCCTGGAAGGGGGCGCGTCAGAGTTGGGGGGAGAGCGTGGCGCTGGTGATGGGATGGATCATGGCGCTGTACCCGGAGTCCCTCCTGGTGGGTAGCTCGCAAATACGCGAGCCGTTCTTGATCCTGTTTATTGCGATGGCCTTGTGGGGTGTGGTGGACTGGCTGGCGAACCGTCATCGTACAGCCTGGCTCTGGCTGGCTGGCAGTCTCCTCGGCATGGTGGTCTTCTCGCCGGGCGTGGTGGTAGCCGTGCTGGTGGGATTGGGTGTCTGGGCCTGGTTGCGGGAAAAAGAGCGCCGCATCAGTTGGTGGTGGGTTGCCGGAGTGGCGGTTGTGGTTGTACTGGCAGCCTTGTTGCTGGGTGAGGTGGTGGGAGGCACGCTTCAGGTCCCGGGCGAGCCATTGGCGAACCTGGTCAACTGGCTACGTTATTCCGCAAATTACGGCGCTTATCTGACGGAGCAAAACTCCGGTTGGCTCCAGACGATCTTTAGTGTTTTGCCAGAACCGCTGCATTTGCCGTTTATCACCGGCTACGGGATTGCCCAGCCGGTGCTCCCGGCGGCAATTGCCGACCCGGCAGTCTGGCCGATGCGTGCCCTGGGTATCTTGCGCGGGTTGGGCTGGTATGCGCTGCTCCCGTTCCTGCTCTACAGCCTGCGTTCCATCTGGAAAATAGCCGATAAACGGGAACGCCTTGCCTGGCTGTGGCTTTGGCTGGTTTCCTGGGCATGGATTATTATTTCAGCCGCTCGCGCTGGCGGCGATCAGTGGGACAATCCACGTTACCGCGTTATCCTATTGCTCTTCCAAGCCGCTCTTGCTGCCCAGGCCCTGATCTGGCAACGCGCCACCCGTGACCGCTGGCTGGGACGTATCCTGGCAGTGGAAGGGGTTTTTCTGGTGCTGTTCGGTTACTGGTATATCAGTCGTTATGCTGGCTTGGGACTGAGGGTTTTTCATGTCTTTATAGTTTTTGCAGCCATAGCGGTCATCAGCGCGGGCATCCTTATCGGCGGCTGGCTCTGGGACCGGTGGCAGGTGAAACGGGGATAAGGAAGATTCCCCAAGATGATTCCCTCAACAATGACGCTAAAGAAGCAAATAAAATTATGGGGTACAAATGCTGGCATCGCGCTTGTATTAGCTTTGATGGGCGCGGCGGTATGCCTTGCGTTTTCCATTCATTTCGCGAATACCCAGCGTTCCACCATTGACGAGGGCCTGTTTCTCTACAAAGGATACCTTTTTGCCACCGACGCCTA
>Ga0105152_10000397_pt1 | contig 12609 bp, 14 predicted proteins | sample LakBais05cmmetaG_FD_81534 | JGI IMG/M metagenome (GOLD analysis project Ga0105152, IMG submission 81534) | Lake sediment microbial communities from Lake Baikal, Russia to study Microbial Dark Matter (Phase II) - Lake Baikal sediment 0-5 cm | ecosystem: Environmental > Aquatic > Freshwater >...
CGTCGACGGGTACGCCTCGGACCGCGAGCAGGGCATCAACGCCGAGGCCAGGGCGGCGACCCAGCTCAAGGAACTCGCCACCGCCCCCGACCCACACGCCTACCTCGCCAGCTACTTCTTCCCATGCAGCCCAACTTGCGAGAAGGCTATGCAGAAGGGGGAACACTACCACGATAAGCTAACTGAGGCGCTACCCGAGGCAGGCGAAGCCTACGAATCCATCATACGCGAAAACCTGGAACGGGTGCGCATACAACCCGAGATCATCAGCGAGTACCTGAGCAGGTTGAGGGGAGTCTAGCTCTTCCTCAGCGGTATCTCGCCCTGCTTCACGGGTATCCGCTCCACCTTGAACGTGACCGGCCGCTCGGAGTCTGGGCAGCTGAAGTACTTGATCTTGTCGATGTAGTCCCAGGGCTCGGTGACGTTTCTCTCCATCGCCGATGTTAGGGGGAGTATGGCGCTGAAGGCCGCGAGGCAGACGCTGTCCGTCTCCTCGAGGACGAGTCTACCCGGGTTGCTTGTGATCGTTATCTTGTCCCCTACCTTGTAGATCTTGCACGGGCCCGAGACGTGGGCGGGTGCCCCGTCGATGCTCTTCGGCGGCTTGACGTCGACCACCGTGAATACCACCTTGTACATTGTGATCAATGCTCCCCTGCAATTCGTGATGTAAAAGGGTTAGTTTCCCCTGTAGATGCCCCAGAAGTGGCGGACATCCACATCGTCGGGGCTGTCTGTGCCATGTGCGCCTTTACCGTGGCGGGATCTATGTGGGTGCCGTGATCGGGGGTGAAGGCGACGACCCTGTTCTTAGAGGCGTATCTCTCGTTGAACGCCGCCGCGAGTGTCTCGAAGCTCTTGAGGTGCCTCTTGAACGCCATCAGAGCCTTGGGATCCCTCGGGGTTGAGGCATGCATTAGGTCATCGTATTCCTGATGGTAGGCGAGTATGAGATCATAGTCCTTTGCCTTCAAAACATCGAGGGCTCTCGCCTCGACCTGTGGGTCGTACTCCTCCGTGTAGTAGTCTATCTTTCTCTTTCTGAAGACGAGATCGATGCTGCTCCCCTTGACAGCCACTATGGCTGCCTTCTTGTTCGCCCTCGCCAAGGCGTCGAAGAGCGTATCACAGCTGAGGACCGGCTTCTCATATTTTCGTATCCCGTGGACCTCTGGTTGGGCTCCCGTGAACATGCTGCTGAAACACACAGGCGTATAGCTGGGTAGTACTGACTTCATCTCCACATCGAGGGGCGCCAACTTCTTGACTCCTCCGAACAAGTTCTCATAGTCGCGATACAGCCCTTCGCCGATGGCGTCGGGCGCATATATCAGTGCTCTCTCGACTCTCTTCCCCCTGAGTACCCTGTTTGATGTTTCTAGAATCTTGTCAATTGGCCGTGCCCCGGAATTCTCTGGAGGCTCAACGCCGAGGAGTGAACAGATGGTAGGGGTTACAGAAGCTATGCTGGACATGGATTCAACTGAACCCGGAAGGTAAAAACAGTTACGAGAAAAATGGGGCGTAAAGGAAGTGGATTTGTGTTTACTCGATCAGGTAGACGATGTTCAGGGTCACGGTGACGCTGAGGTTGCCCGACAGCACTGGCGTCGATGCCTTGCCTGAGCTGGATATGGCGGCATTGTAGCTTCTGTATTCAGTGTATGGGTAGTAGTAGCTCTCCGTGATGCTCTGGATGCCCGTGATTGTTACGTCCAAGCCGCTGGTGATTATATCGCTTTTCGCCTTGGCGTCGTTGATTGCCGCGGTGTATGCCTGGAGCTTCATCGTCTGGGCCGTCGCGTCGGATATCCCGAAGCTGATAGAGTCTACCCTGTTGGCGCCTGCGGCGGCGGCAGCGTCGATTACTGGGCCAACCTTGGAGAGGTCCTTGATCTTGAGCTCTATCAGGTTAGTGACCTGGTACCCGACGACCGAGTTGATCTCCCAGTTGTAGGTAGGAGTCACGCCGTAGCTTGTGGTCTTCATGTCATCATCGGTGAAGCCGAGCTGCTTGAGGGAGTTGATGACGGCGGTCATGAGGGCCGCGTTTTCCTCGATGGCGTTGCCGGCGGACTTATCCTCCGTATAGACCCCGAGGATTACTGTTGCTTGGTCAGTTTTCACATTGATGACTCCGGTGCCGGAGATGCTCATGGTCTTTGGTGTGCTGCTCGTATCTGTTGCAGCGACGTTAGTGTAACTCGTAGCGCCGAGAGCCGTTGACACACCCGTCGGGAACCTGAACTCAGTAAACTCGGTCACCATGCCGGGCTTGTATGTGATTATCATCCCCGCGAGGAGGATGGAGGCACATACTGCTAGTACGGATACAACCTGTTGTGTTTTCTCCATTGATGTTACCAATGAAAGAGGGGGAAGTGGGGCTATTATACCCATAGTTTAGAACGGTTGTACGAAAGAATAGAACAGTGGATCGGGCTGCTGGTTTAAACCTTGAAGGGGGGGATGTGCCACTCCCTCCCCCTGGGGGTCGTTATGTACTCCGGCCATGGCAGATCGATTGGCGGCTCCATGTCCGGTGGAAGAAGCGGCTTCTCCATATACTTGCTCGTCCTCTCCTTCCACTCGTCCTTACACGCCTTCAGCTTATCCGCGTCCGTGACCAGATCCATCATCGTGCCACTGATCGCCTTCCCCGCGGTGTAGATGCTCCTGTCAATGACTCCCCTCATCCCGCAGAGGGCGTACCACGTCCAGGCTGGGAGTCTAACCCCCGGGACGCTGACGCTAGGAACATAGACCTGAATCCATACCGTGGGGCAGTGCCACGTGAACTCGACATAGTCATCACTCCCGTGATGGGTCTGATGGTTGGGAATCGGCTTCCTCCACATCCTCTCCCACTCATCGGGCGGCGTGAGCTTCTCGTTGTACGGCTCCTGAGGCGGCTTATACCCCAGCCTCCTCACGATCTCGCGGGCCTTCTCCTTGTCGTCCTCCGTAAACTTGGGGGCGCCGACGAGTTCGAGGTTCTCGTAGGCGAGATCGGCGAGGGCCTTGTTGAAGAGCCCCGTTCGAGTCTTCGCCACCCACTTCACCCCCAGCTTACACCCGGTGACTTTCGCAACCGACTCGGCATTGTTCAGCAGAACCTTATAGATCTGCTCCTGCTGGACGAGACTGGGGCTCCTGAAAGCATACGTGATGACGCCGACCCTCGGTGGCAGGTTATCCGCCGTGGCCTGACCCGCGACGAGGATCGCCTCGTTGATCGTCCATAGCCCCGTCCGGGGGAGCATCGACTCCTTTGTGTACTTCGTAGTCGTGTACATGAGGCAGACCGCATCCAACGCCCCGGGGGCACGGGTCTGGACGGGGAGGTCGGGCGCGTAGCTCATCCACGTCTCAGGCTGGTCGCAGTCGAAGACGAACGCGACGCACCAGTAGCTCCCCCACTGTGTCTCATACATAACGGATGTCGAGCCTCTCGGATGCCAGGCGACGGTGGCATCGAGACCGTCGTAGTAGCCCCTCGCCGCCTCATAGGGCTTGGAGATACAAATCTTCTCCCCCGGGGCACCGAATATCTTGATGGTGCCCTTCAGACCATGCTTCTCCATCGCGTGCTTCACGGCGTGGGCACCAGCAGCGGCTGCTACACCCAGCGCGCTATGAGGGTCGGTGTGCCCCGCCTGCCACGGGTTCTCCGTCTCCCGATGAGTCACAGGCTCCTGCGCCGTCTCGGGAACCGCGTCATACTCAGTGTAGGTGGAGATGACTGGTTTACCCTTCCCCCACGAGGCAACGTAGGCAGTGGGCATACCCGCTATACCCTCCTCGACCTCGAAGCCCTCATCCCTATGCCAATTAACCAAGGCCTCACAGCTCTTATACTCGCGGAGAGCAGGCTCCGCGTACCTCCAGATCAGTTGATGAATCTCACTGATCTTATCTGAGTTCTCTTCAATGTAGTCGAATGCCGTCTTCTTCTCCTTCGTAAACTTGGTCATGATAATTCGTAGATGACACCTCTCCAGACTTTATAATATGTGGGCGGTGTGGGGTCTCGTTCCACTGGGTTGGATAAAAAGAAAAGAAAGGGGAGTCTACTTGACCTTCTTTATTGCTTCTTTCGTCTCTGCTGGAAAGTCGCGCATCAGGTTTCCGAGGACTACCTCAGCAACATATTGTTTGAATTTGGCTTCGTTGAGCTTCGTCGAGTAGATGCGGCGGTGTCCTCCCTTACCCGTTATCTCGGTGTAGTTGAGGACTCCCTCGTCCACCATCGCGTTGAGGAAGTTGATTATCGAAGCCCTGCTGATGCTTCTTGTCTTTAAGGTCTTATTTACCTGGCTCCAGACGTCCCGTGAGCTAGCGCCCTCCCCATCCTTCTCCCAAATGTAGTGGAGCGCCTCCTCTTGGTAGTCTTTGAGTACCATGGCAAGTCCGTGTCCAGCGGTGTCAATGGTTAGTGTCAATACTTATTCACTCGAGGACGTTAATGTCCTCTTGTCCGTAAATATAAAGGTTAACTTTTCTTTAAGCCATTACGCAGGGCCGGTTCATAATCCTTAAATATATGTGAACTCATTCTTCACATGAAGAATTCTTCAGATGTGAGCGGGTTTGAAAAGGGGACTTACCGACAGATGCTACGGCTTCTTCTCCACGCTTGCTAACCCAACGCGACTTGCAATCCTCGAAAGGCTCAGGGCCACACCGATGAACGTGACCGACCTCGCCACCGCCCTCGGTCAAGAGCACAGCATGGTCAGCCACAACCTGAGAACATTGGAAAGGTGTAACCTAGTCCGCGGCGAACGCAAGGGCAAGGAGAAGATCTATACCATCAACCAGGAGACCGTTGGGGGCATATTCAAGGTGGTTGAGAACCACGCGGCAAACCACTGTCCATTCCACGGTGCCTGCTCAGAATCGAAGTAGAAAGGTGAAAATGAAATGCATGAAGCCAAGGTTGAGGTAGAGAAGGCGCCCGAGTTCCCGATGTTCTGTTATCAGTGTGAGCAGACGGCTCAGGGCAAGGTATGCACGCAGATGGGTGTCTGCGGTAAAAACCCGGAAGTAGCGGCACTCCAGGACCTGCTAATCTACGCCCTGAAAGGGCTATCAATCGTCGCGGTCGAGGGAAGAAAGAGGGGGATCTACGACAGGGAGATCGATCGCTTCGTATGCGAGGCAACATTCGCGACACTAACAAACGTCAACTTCGACCCCGACAGGATCGTCGCGATGATCCAGAAGACGGCCGCCTACAGGGATAGGTTGAATCGGCTCGTAAAGGCGAAGCTGCCCGGGGACATAGGTAACTTCGTCCCATCTGATGACCTCGCCGAGCTTGTCAAGCAGGGCGAGAAGGTCGGTATCAAATCCGAGCCTGACGCCGGGAGCGATGTTCACAGCCTCCGCTGGACGCTCATATACGGACTCAAGGGGATAAGCGCCTACGCGGACCACGCCGCGATACTCGGCAAAGAGGATGAAGGCGTCTACGCCTTCATCGAGAAGGGCTTCGCGGCAGCCGCGAATCCCTCCCTGGGTCTCAACGATTACCTGGGCCTCGTCATGGAGGCGGGGAAGACTAACCTCCGAGCCATGGAGCTCCTCGACGCCGCCAACACGGGCGCCTACGGGAACCCCGTGCCGACGAAGGTTCCTCTCGGTCACAGAAAGGGTAAGGCGATCCTGGTCTCAGGCCACGACCTGAAGGATCTCGAACTGCTGCTGAAGCAGACGGAGGGTAAGGGCATCTTCGTGTACACTCACGGCGAGATGCTACCAACACACGGGTACCCGAAGCTGAAGGTGTACAGCCACTTCTACGGCCACTACGGTACCGCGTGGCAGAACCAGATCAGGGAGTTCTACACGTTCCCCGGTACCATACTGATGACGACCAACTGCATCCAGCGCCCCGCCCCCAGTTATATTGGTAACATCTACACGACGGGGCTCGTCGGGTGGCCCGGTGCGATACACATCGCCGACAAGGACTTCACACCCGTCATCAAGAAGGCGCTGGAGATGCCCGGATTCCAGGAGGACAAGGAGGCGGGGTCTGTCATGGTGGGCTTCGGCCACGACGCCGTGATGAACGTCGCCCCCAAGGTCATCGAGCTCATCAAGAATAAGAAGATCAGGCACTTCTTCCTCGTAGCGGGGTGCGATGGGGCGAAGCCCGGGCGCAACTACTACACCGAGTTCGTTGAGAAGGTGCCTAAGGACTGTGTGGTGCTCACCTTGGCCTGCGGTAAGTTCAGGTTCTTCGATAAGGACCTCGGTGACATCGGTGGAATACCAAGGCTCTTGGACATAGGCCAGTGCAACGACGCCTACTCCGCCATCCAGATCGCCGTCGCCCTCAGCAAGGCCTTCGGCGTCGGGGTAAACGAACTACCCCTCAGCATGATCCTGAGCTGGTACGAGCAGAAGGCCGTCGCCATACTGCTGACGCTACTCAGCCTCGGCATCAAGAACATCCGCCTCGGCCCGAGCCTCCCCGCCTTCATCACACCGAACGTCCTGAAGGTGCTGGTGGACAACTACAACATAATGCCCATCACGACACCGGACGCCGACCTCAAAGCCATCCTCGGGTGAAGTCCGTGAAGATAGTCGAGGTCAAGTCGGCTCAGGCTGGGCAGAACCCCCACGGCGTCGAGTCCAAGTCCCTTTACAACACGGAGCACGCGACCGTGACGCATCTAACCCTGAAACCGGGGGAGCAGCTAAAGCGGCATATCACCCCGACTGACGTCTTCTTCTACGTCCTTGAAGGCAGGGGCGTCGTGGAGGTTGGGGAGGAGCATAGGGAGGTCGGCCCAGACACCCTCATCGAGAGCCCGAAGGGCATCCCCCACTGCTGGTACAACAAGGGCAGCGGAGTGCTAAGGTTCCTCGTGTGCAAGGTCCCGAGGCAGAACGAGCCCACGAAGATCCTCTAATCTCGTTTATCTCCCGCCGTTCACTTTTCACACTCGATCTTGATGGTCAACGTTAAGGTTGGGGAGACCGCCCCCGACTTCACCCTCCCGGATCAGGACGGGAAGCCGATCACCCTCTCCGCGCTCAGGGGAAGGGTCGTCGTCCTCTACTTCTACCCGAGGGACTTCACATCGGGCTGCACCAAGGAGGCGTGCCACTTCCGGGACGCCTACGAGGACTTCACCGAGGCCGACGCCGAGGTAGTCGGCGTGAGCGCCGACAGTCAGGAGTCCCACAGGAGGTTCAGGGACGCTTACCTGCTACCCTTCTCCCTGCTCAGCGACGAGAAGGGGGAGGTGAAGAAGCTGTACGGCGTCTCAGGCCACCTCCTCCCCGGTCGTGTTACCTTCGTCATCGGCAAAGACGGCGTCGTGCGCCACGTCTTCAGCTCTCAAACCGACATGAAGGCCCACGTAGACGAAGCCCTGAAAATCATCAGATTGCTGAGTCAGGGCTCAGATGGTTAACTCCATCTGACTGGGAGTATGAAGAGGCGTTAAAAAGCCTGAAAAAAATGGGTTTTACTAGAAACCACCGAGTATGCTGATGCCCACCATGCTTAGGACGAAGAGTATGATTACGTATATCACGACCGTGACGATCGCGACAGCGAAGGCCTTTCCCCAGCCACACTCGTAGTACTTCTTTATCAGAGCTAGGATGACGACGAGTTGTGCAATCGAACCCAAGAGGCTCGGTCCTAATAGGAATGTGACGACGCCGCTCGCGATGCTTCCCAGGACGACGATCGTGATGGCGTCGGTGAACTTCGCGTTGGTGGCCCCGACTAGCATTCTGCCCGCTATCCAGAGGACGGGAGCCGTGATGATGACGCCCCCGATAATGCCAATTAGTATTGTTACGATGTCAGCTTCCATCTAAGAACACCTGTATCAAATGTGTTATCGTCCCCAATAAAAAACTATAACCCTGCATGTTAGGTGTCGAAGACCACGCGGACGCTGTAACCTTCGGTGGTCTGCTCTATCTTCATCATGTGATAGGTTACCGCTTTTACTGCTATGCCTACCTCATGTGTTCCGGCGCTGAAGCGTTCACCCCGTCCCACGGCGCTCGCCGCGAGTTTTTCCTCATCGATCTCGACGGTGAGGTTCTTCGCCGTAAGGCCTTCCGAGTCGTTTAGGAAGAGTATCTCGTCGAGTAGGTTGAGTATGAGGCTCTGTAGGTCGATGCCTTCAACGTCGGCTCGGTAGGTCTCCCTCTCGGTTATCCCTTCGAGGGGCGTGATCATGTTGAGCATGCCGAGGGCGACGTTTGCCACCGCTTCTCCGAGGGTCTTCCCCCTACCTTCTACCAGCAGGTCGGCGGGTGGCCCCCCCGGCGGGTAATCGTATCCCTTCAATCTACTCCCACTCTATCGTGCCCGGCGGCTTGTTGGTCACATCGTAGACGACCCTCGTGACCTGGGGGATGCTGTTTGTCATACTGTTGCTTATGCGTTCGAGGAGGTCCCACGGCGCCCTGGTGAAGTTGGCGGTCATGGCGTCGACGCTCTCGACTATGCGGATCGCGACGGTCCAACCGTAGGCGCGTTCGTCGCCCTTGACTCCGGTGCTCTTCGTGTCGGTGAGGACGGCGAAGTACTGCCACGGGACGCTGGCAATCTCCGATTTCTCCACTTCCTCTGTGACTATTGCGTCTGCTTTCCTGAGGGCGTCGAGTTTTTCCTCGGTAACCTCACCGACTATCCTGACGGCGAGCCCGGGGCCTGGGAAAGGCTGGCGCCATACGAGTTCCTTTGGTAGCCCCATCTTCGTGCCGAGGGCGCGGACCTCATCCTTGTAAAGATCCTTCAGGGGTTCGACGACTCCCTTGAACTCCATGTGCAGAGGGAGGCCGCCCACGTTGTGGTGGGTCTTGATCGTGTCAGCGTGGCGGGTTATTCCCGACTCGATCCTGTCGGGGTAGATGGTGCCCTGAACGAGGTACTCGGCGCCGAAGTGGCGGGCTTCCTCCTCGAAGACCCTGATGAACTCCTCGCCGATTATCTTCCTCTTCTTCTCAGGATCGGTGACACCTAGGAGTCGCTTCATGAACTGGGCTTTGGCGTCGACGACCTTGACGTTGACGCCTATTCGCTCCATGGCCTCCTTCACCTGCTTCGATTCGTCCATCCGCATGAAGCCGTGGTCGACGTGAACTGCCATTATCCTATTCCCAAGAGCTTTACCGACTATCGCAGCCGCGACGCTGGAGTCGACTCCCCCACTAAGGGCGATGACCGCTTTCCCGCCTCCGACCTGCTTCTTGACGGTCTCTATTCCCTCTTCTACTGCGTCGGCGGGGTGCCAGTTGGGTTTGCACTTACAGATGTCAAATACGAAGTTGTGGAGCATCCGGTCGCCGTGGGTTGTGTGTTTGACTTCTGGGTGCCACTGGAGGCCGTAGACGCCTTTCTCCGGGTAGCTGAAGGCGGCGACTGGGGCCGAATCGGTGTGGGCGAGGACGTGGAAGCAGGTGGGGAGGCTGTACACGGTGTCCCCGTGGCTCATCCAGACGGGCTCCTCTATATCCATACCCTCTAAGATGCCCTCGGCCCTGTCGATGTAGGCGGTTCGCGAGCCATATTCCTTGACCTCCCCCTTCCGGACATCGCCCTTGTTTATCTGAGCCAATAACTGATGGCCATAACAGAGGCCAAGCACGGGGACGCTGAGGCCGAGGATTCTCTCATCTAACCTTAGCGAGTTCTGCGCGTTGACGCTGCTAGGACTCCCTGAGAGGATGATCCCCTTCATCCTCATCGTTTTCTTGAGCTCAGTGACTTCGTTGAGTGAGACGTCGCTGGGTAGAATCTCGGAGTAGACTTTCATCTCCCTGACGCGGCGGGCGATCAAGTGGCAGTACTGGCCGCCGAAGTCCAGGATCACGATCCCATCCGGAAGCAGATCGGGGGACATTGATCAACACAACCCAAATGTCTCTATATGGGTTTTGTTGCACTGAACTGCAACCGGTAAGTAGGAAAAAAGTTGGAGGCTACTTGGCATAGGCCTCGACGAGGTCACGCGCCGTGATTATTCCGACGAGTTCCTCCTCCTCGACTAGGGGTAGTCTCCTGATGTGCTTATCCGCCATTATGTATGCTGCCTCGTAGACGCTTATCCACGCTGGGGCCACGATTAGCGGCGTAGATGCATAGCCCTTCACCGGGGCGTCGAGGGACCTCCCCTCCCTCAGGAACGTCGTTAGCAGGTCACGCTCGGTGAAGATGCCCTTCGGCTTTCCTTCAGATGTGACAATGACACTTCCTATCCTCTTCTTCCCCATCGTGACGGCGATCTCGGCAACCGACTTCCCCTCATCAACCGTGACAACCTCCGTCGTCATGTAATCCTCCACCTTAACGACCGTCTCAGGCACGTCGGGTAGGCTCCGGATGAAATCCGAGGCGGAGACGATACCGACGAGTTTCTCCTTATCCATCACGGCGAGTCTTCCTTTCCTCTTCATCATGATCTTGGCGGCGTCTTTGATCGTGGCATCCGGCAGGATCGTGACGAGGGGCCAAGACATCGCCGAGCCGACGTTGGTCTTCGCAGGGTCCCTGCCGAGGGCCAATACACCGCTAAGCAGATCCCTCTCCGTGACTATGCCCTTTGGCTTAGCGTCTGCTACAACGATAAGGCTCCCGATGTGCTTCTCACCCATCACCTTGGCCGCGTCGTCCATGGTCTTGTCTTCGGTAATGGTGATGACCTTCGGCGTCATTATGTCTCTAACGTGGCGGAACTTACGCATCTGCTCGTAAGCCCTGTCGAAGACTTTTGGGAACTCCCTCCTCAGGTCTTTTTGGTACTCCACTCATCATCCCCATGAATAGACTGTTCATCCTCACCTGATATCTGTAGCGGTCACTTACACTCTAAGCTAGATGGAAAACCCATTTTTATCATTCGATATGAACATCGAGAGATTACGTCTTTAAGGGACGGGAAAGCAGGTCTTATCCATGAATCCTATCAGCGTGCCCGCTTGGGAGTGGTACGGCTGGAAGCCTGAGACCCTAGCCTTCCCCGACACATGGGATGTCCACGTTCAGAAGATGAAAGGGCACGACGCAAAAACCCTCAAACCGAAAGAGATCGAGGAGAAGCTCCAACACCCCTTCGGCACCAAGCCCCTCAGCGAAATCGCCAAGGGAAAACGAAAATGCGTCATCATCTTCGACGACATGACACGCCCCACCAAGACGACGCAGATCCTCCCCTCCGTCCTAAACGAGCTTCACAGAGGCGGTATAGTCGACGACAAGATAGTCTTCATGATGGCATCAGGTGCCCACACGGGACGGATGCTCTTCGACTTCCAGAAGAAACTCGGCGAGGAGATATGTGAAAAATATCTCGTCTTCAACCACAATCCCTACGAGAGCTTCGTAGACCTCGGAAAAACCAGCCGCGGTACGCCGATACTCATCAACAAGGAGGTCATGAGCTGCGATCTCAAGGTCGTCATAAGCAGCATCATGCCCCACTTCGGCTACGGATTCGGAGGCGGCAGCAAGATGATCCTCCCCGGCGTCGCCGCAGTCGAGTCCATCAGCCCAAACCACGCTATAAAGAAGGGAACCGACCCCGGGAAGGTCAGCGGCAACGAGCGCCGCCTCGACTCCGAGGAAGCCTCCCGAAAGACCGGCCTTGACTTCGTCGTCCACGCACTCCTCAACGCGGACTCGGACGCCTGCGACCTCGTCTCAGGCGACATGATCGAAGCCCACCGCGAGGGCGTAAGACGCGCCCGCGCCCACTACGTCACCAAGGTCGTACCCGACGCAGACATCAGCATAGGCAACACCTACCCGATGGCCAACGAGGGCTACAAATCCTACCACATAATGCTCGAATCCGTCAGAAAGGGCGGAGACATGGTCTACCTACTCTACACCCCCGAAGGCTGCCGAGTCCACTTCTACAACGGCCGCTTCGGCACCGACTACGGCGGCCAAGGCTGGAAACCCGACGTCTACACAAAGAAGCCATGGAAGATGGGCCGCGTCATCTGCGTCTCCCCCAGCGGCCTCATGAAGGCCGACGAGCACTACTACGGCGAAGGCTCAAAGTGGGTGAAGACGTGGAAAGAGACTCTGAAGCTCATGGAGGAGACACACGGCTCGAAGGCCAAGGTCGCCATATACCCATGCGCATCCATGCAGATCAGCGAATCCAACGCCGCAAACGACTAAACAAAGCACACCCGCCACAACGCGGCGAACACCCTCCGTCGCCCTCCGCCGCCAAAGAAACCCAAAAAAGACGCCGATCCATAAAACCGGCTAAAATATCTGGAAAAGCGGCGACGACGAACATACCCCCTCCCCCCTGTGCGCACGCACGGAGAAACACTCAACCGATGTAGAAATCCCCACCCTTCTCAACGGGCAACGGTTGACTCTCCTGCAGTTACTTCATAGTCGCATACAACGCGGGATACAACATCGCCACATCAGTCAACGACAAAATGCCCACAAGATCCTCACCAAACTCACCAACCAAGACCGACAACCTCTTGACCCTCTGCACCAACATCATCTGAATCACACTCTCAAGCAACGCACCAGACCTAACGATGACAACCGGCTGAGGCATGACACCCTCAACCTTCAGACTCATAGTAAGC
>Ga0105152_10000398_pt1 | contig 12596 bp, 14 predicted proteins | sample LakBais05cmmetaG_FD_81534 | JGI IMG/M metagenome (GOLD analysis project Ga0105152, IMG submission 81534) | Lake sediment microbial communities from Lake Baikal, Russia to study Microbial Dark Matter (Phase II) - Lake Baikal sediment 0-5 cm | ecosystem: Environmental > Aquatic > Freshwater >...
GTATTTATTGCCTCTTAGGGGTCACCGGTTCACTTTAATAGTTAGTTTCACTGAATGAGGGTAAGGGCTCCGGTGCCGAAATGGGGGCGAAAGGGTCTACAGAGGAATTCATGCGCGACGTAGACACCGTAGTCTCCAAGATCCTAGAAAAAATAGATGCATCCTACCACCCGAAGATCAGGGTGCTCCGCGACGACCTCGAGAGGATGCACCGCCAGAACAGGGTGAAGATCAACCACTCGGTGATGGAGCTCGTCTGCGCATCCCACCTCATCGAGGCGGGGTTCGACGTCCGAGTTGAGACGGCTGTGAACGGGATTAGCACGGATGTCTACGCCGAGAAGGGGCTGGGGAGCCTGATGGTCGAGGCGGAGACGGGCTTCGTCCCACCGGAGAACGCCCTCGACCCACTTGTCTACCTCAAGGCCAGGGCGGCGAGCAAGATAACCCGCTACAGCAGCTACGCGAGCAAGTTCGTCCTCGCCACGCCGCCCTACTACGTCCTCCAGATACCCCCCAGCCTCACGAAGCCTCCCCGGTTCCGCACCGAGGAGGAGATCGCCTCGATAAAGAAGCTCTGCGACCTCTACTACAGCAACCCACCGGTCAGCATCGAGGAGATAAGGAACGCGCACCTCCACGCCATATACGTCGTGGACGTGGACAACGTCTCCCTCAGGGAGTGGGAGGTCAACGAGTACATGGGCAAGGCCAGCCTCTGGAACACCTAGAAAGGTTTAAGACAACCCGCCCAACCCTCTGTGAGCGGTTCAAGTGAGTACATCCGTCGCCGTAATCGGTGTAGGCTTCATAATCGCATGGCTAGGCGTGATAATGGTCTACCTCAGCCTACGCACCAATCCGACCGAACTCGACAAGAGAAGCTTGGGCTTCCTCAACAGACCCTTCGCCAAGGCGAACGAGAGCAGGAAACTCATCAAGTTCTTCATAATCGTCGGTATAGTCATCACGGCCATCCTTTACGCAGCCTCATGGGTAGGGTTGATCGCCTGGTGATAGGGATAAGAGACGACGCCTGCTGGGTCTGCGGCGGGGAGGGGGCGGACATCCTGTGCCCGAAGTGCGGCCACATCGTATGCAGGGACTGCTATGACGAGGGAACGCATCAATGTATCGAGTGCGTCGAGGAGGACATCTCCGTCAAGGAGACGAGGAAGAAGGCGATGCTCGTGGGTGGGCTCTTCCTGATAATCGTCGGCCTATCAACCGCCGCCGCGGGCATAGTCGCTGGAATACCCTCAGAGGGAGTCACGGTCATCTTCCCATTCCTAGTTGGGGACGTGAGCCCCTGGGTCGCCGGCCTCTATAGCTTCCTATTCTTCCTAACAATAGCCTCAGCGTCGCTGCTACCCTGGTACATACACATGAGAAGCAAACCGACCTACACGGAGAACGAGGATCTAACGGTCATCGAGGGCAATCTCCCCGGCGGTGAGAACTTCGAACACATCGAGTACGTCATCACGGCGGAGCTACCTAAGAAGCTGGAGAAGACCATCCTCGTGGAATCCAACGGCGCCTCGATACACCTACACAGCACGGCCGACAAGAACTTCAACAGGAGTTACAACATCCCGGAGGACCACGACCTAGAGGGACTCGACTACGATTACGAGGAGGGGTATCTTGTGCTCCGCCTCCACCTAATTCGCGTCCCCTAGAAGCCTTTTAACAGGGACACCTCATCAAACTACTCGATCGGGTTTGCCTCAGATAATCGACCTCTCCAAGGACTCGCCTACACTTCGGGGCGTCCACATGATCGTGGGGGATGGCCTCTGCAGCAACATCTACGTGGTCGGCGGGGACAGGGCGACCATCATTGATACGGGGGTTGGCAACAGGCTGAACCCCGTCTGGCCTCAGCTGGAGGAGTTGGGGGTAAAACCGGGGAACGTGGATAAAGTCGTCCTGACACACGCTCACCACGACCACGCCATGGGTGCATTCCTGATACTGGAGAAGGCGACTCCCCAAGTCTATGTTCACTCGAAGGACACGAAGTACATCTCCTCAAGCCTGGGCGACGCCCTCATCAAGGTGGAGGAGGGAGACGTCATCGAGACGGAGCTGTGGCCGCTTGAGGTCATCTGGACTCCAGGCCACACGGAGGGGGGGGTGTGCCTCTACGTGAGGGAGCCCCGGATACTGTTCTCGGGGGACACCGCCTTCCCGGACGGCTACTTCGGCCGCTTCGGGGATTCAGGGAGCATCGAGGACCTCATAGAGTCCCTCAGGAAGCTGACTAGACTTAAGGTCGACGTGATGCTGGCGGGGCACGGCGTCCCGGTTCTCCAAGGGGCTGAGGATAACCTAAAACTCGCCCTGAGGAACGCTGAACTCTACAGCTAACCCACTGATTTCGTCGATATCCCGTGTTCGTACTGGTAGCTTATCGAGGAATCGACTCTGAAAAAGTAGCCGTTTGCTCCCGAGATCGTCCCGTCAGTCGTCATCCTAAGGGCGCCTGAGTACCGGATCTCAACCCAGGTCCTGAGGAGTATATCTCCGCTCTGCGTCGTTGTTGGAAGTTTTACTGTGTAGTTAGCGGTGTGACTGGTATAGTTGTAAACTGTAGGGGTTTTGTATTGCCAGATGGCCTGGTAGGTTGGGGGGTCGCATACAGCTGCGGGGTTCATCGAGACGTCGGATATCTCGGCGACGGCATCAGTAAACCAGGCGTAGACGCCTACCTCAGTCATGTTTACGGTCTTCGTTACTCGGAAAGGGGTGATGTCGATGTTGACCTGAGCCTTGTCTCCCCAGTAAATATTCGTGGGGGTAACGGTCGTCGTCGGCTTCTCGCCCGGCGAGAAGATGTCCACGGGATCCATCTCGAAAGCGACCTGAGCGAAGACCTTATCCTGTGCAACCATGTCGGTTGCGACGACGGTTATCATGCCGGTCGCCTCATCGTAGCTCACCACCACGTTTGAGGTATCCTGCTCGATGTCAATCTGCGTCATGTGTGCCTCGGCTTTGTCCGTTATAGTGACCTTCGGGGCGTCGGAGATCACGTATATCCCATAGTTGACGAGGTACCTCGCCTCCGTCACGTTACCGAGGGTATTTTGCCAGTAGCTCTCGCTCCGGCTGACGTTTACGTAGCCCTGATCGCTCTCCGAGACGGGTGAGGGGTTAAAGAAGACGACGGCTAAGCTGACGGTGAAGAGTGCTATGAAGACGAGGGCGATTATCGTCTTTTTACTGAGTCTCTTGGGTTTATCCGGCAACGCTATCAGGTTTTCTGCGGGCTAGTCTCTGATAAGGCTTGTTCAGGATCATCCCCAAATTCCTTAAGCGTGGGGCGCCTCCCATGATACTTGACTTTCAATGGTCGAGAAGAACCTAGACTTCAGAAGCGATACGGTGACGTGGCCGACACCCGAGATGAGGGAGGCGGCGTATAAGGCGAAGGTCGGGGACGACGTCTTCGGCGACGACCCGACCGTGAATGAGTTGGAGAGGATCGCAGCGGAGATCACGGGGAAGGAGGCGGGCCTCTTCATCACGAGCGGGACGATGGGGAACGCGGTCTGCGTCCTCGCCCACACCCAGCGCGGCGACGAGATAATCTTGGAGCAGAAAAGCCACATATTCGTCAACGAGGTTGGTGGCCTCGCCGTCATGGGGCAGCTCATGGCGCGCACCGTCCCCGGGGAACTCGGCTGGATGAAGCCCGAAGACATAGAGAAGGCCATCAGGGCCGACAACATCCACTACCCGCCTACGAGCCTTCTCTGCGTGGAGAACACACACAACTCCGCCGGCGGCATCGCCCTGACCCCCAAGCAGCTAAAGGCTGACTGGGACGTGGCGAAGAAGCACGGCCTGGGCGTCCACATGGATGGGGCGAGGGTCTTCAACGCGTCCGTCGCCCTCGGCGTCGACGTCAAGGAGCTGACAAAGTACGCCGACACCGTCCAGATATGCCTGAGCAAGGGGCTGAGCGCCCCCGTGGGTAGCGTCGTCGTCGGCCCAGCCGACATCGTCAAGAAGGCGAGGAAGTACAGGAAGATGCTCGGCGGAGGCATGAGGCAGGCGGGCATCATCGCGGCCCCCGGCATCATCGCCCTGACCAAGATGGTGGACAGGCTCAAGGACGACCACGACAACGCCAAGCTCCTCGCGGAGGAGCTGCCCAAGATGGGGATAAAGGTCGTGAACCAGGTCCAGACGAACATGGTCTACATCGACTACACCCCCATCGGGTGGAAGGACGCCGACTGGGACAGGGCGGCGAAGAAGCTGGGGTGGAAGAGCCAGGGCCACGGCGGCGGCACACGCCTCTGCACCCACTACGGCATCGAGCGCGAGGACGTCAAGGCCTTCCTAGAGGGGCTCGGCAAGCTCGTAAAGTAGCCAACCCTTTTTTACAACCTCCATCAGCTTCCTTTTCTATGATCATCACCGAGGCCCAGGGGCTCAGGGAGCTCGGGACCCAGATATTCGTCGCCCTGGGGGCGCCGAAGGCCAAGGCAGAGTTCGTCGCCGAGACCCTCGTCGAGGCGAACCTCTGCGGGCACGACAGCCACGGCGTATTCTACTTCCCCGTCTACGGGGAGAGGATCAAGCTGGGACACATCCACCCGAAGGAGAACCCCAAGATAGTGAAGGAGACGCCCTCATCCGCCTACCTGAACGGGCGCTGGGGCTTCGGCCAGATAGCCGCGAAGAAGATGATCGAGACCGCCGTCGAGAAGGCGAGGACCAGCATGGTCGCCGCCGTCGGGGGCTTCAACATCAACCACATCGGCCGCCTCGGCTACTACACGACGTGGGCCACGGAGCAGGACATGGTGGGCATGATGTTCGTCAACGTGGGTAACCCCCTAGTCTCCCCATTCCACGGCACGGGGAGGACCTTCGGCACCAACCCAGCAAGCATAAGCACCCCCACAGCCACGGGGGAGAACTTCCTCATGGACTACGCCACGAGCCTCGCCGCCGCCGGGAAGCTGAGCGTCGCACGCGCAAAGCACGCCAAGGTCCCCAGCCACTGGATAAGGGACAAGAACGACAACCCCACGGACGACCCGAACGCATTCTACGACGGCGGCTACCTCGTGGGCTTCGGCGAGCACAAGGGCTACGGCGTCCAGATGGCGTCCGAGCTGCTCGGCGCCGCCCTCACGGGGAGCAGGACGAGCATGGACGACAGCCAGAACCCCCCGAGCCCCAACGGCGTCTTCTGCATAGCCATAAACCCCGAGGCCTTCGTCGGCCTAGGCGCCTTCAAGGAGAAGTCGTCTGAGATCATCAAGATAGTGAAGTCCCGGAAGCCGGAGAAGGGGGAGACCGTTTTAGTCCCGGGTGACCCGGAGAGGATATCGAAGAGGCAGAGGCTGCGCGACGGCATACCCCTCCCCGAGGATACCTGGGAGCAGATCAGCAAGATCAGCCTGGAACTCGGCCTCGACCCGAAGATCGCGTTGAAGAAAGGATAAAAGACGAGGCGCCCCCTTCAACCGACATGGAGTTCTGGTTCCCCGTCGAGGAGGCCACGGAGGGGGCCGCGAGGCTCCTCGTACCCACCATTGAGAGGGGGGAGGGGGAGCCGCTCGACCACGCCAGGAGCAGGGCGGCGGTCTTCTACAACCCCCTGATGAGGCTGAACAGGGACACGGCGGTTCTCGCGGTCTCCGTTATGGGTAGCCGACTAGGAAGACCCGTGGAGGCGTGTGAGCCGATGTGCGGCTGCGGCGTCCGGGGGGTACGCCTCGCCCTCGAGTCGGGGGCGGGTAGGGTGATGATGGGGGACCTCAACCCGCGCGGCGTCCAGATATCGGAGGAGAACGCCCGCAGAAACGGGGTCTCGGACAGGGTCAGTATCCGCTTCATGGACGCGAACTTGATGCTGAACCTCCACAGCAGCCCCATGCATAGGTTTGACTACGTCGACGTCGATCCCTTTGGGTCTCCGTCGGAGTTCCTCGACTCGGCTGTGAGGGCCACGCGGGACGGTGGGGTGATCGCCCTCACGGCGACGGACATGGCGCCCCTCTGCGGGGTGAGCCCCACCGCCTGCCTCCGGAAGTATGGGGGGAAGCCGTTGAGGACGGTCTATACCCATGAGGTTGCCCTGCGTCTCTTCGTTGGCGCTGCCGTCCGAGCCGCGGCGATCCACGAGATGGGCGTCAAGCCCCTCTTCGGGTACTACGCCGACCACTACGTCCGCGTCTACCTGGGCCTCAGGCACAGCGCCAAGCCCGCGGACGCGGCCCTCGCCGAGATGGGCTACATAGTCCACTGCCCGAGGTGCCTCCACAGGGAGGCGGTGAAGGGCCCCTACCTCAAGGCGTCGAGGACGTGCCCCGTCTGCGGGGGCCAGCTGGTCGTCGGGGGACCAATGTGGCTCGGTGACCTCGCCGACGATTCGTTCACCGGTGAAATGCTAGGAAAAGCCGTGAAGATTGGGGGCTGGGAGCCCCGGCTCATCCACCTAGTCGAGACGATCCGCGGCGAGATAGGGTTCCCGCCTACCTATTATCACCTGGACGAGTTCAGCTCCCGCGCGGGGAAGTCGAGTTTAAACATGGATGAGGTCATGGGGAAGCTCGTGGCGGCTGGGTTCAGTGTAGCACGCACCCACTTCGACCCGCGGGGCGTCAAGACCACCGCCAGCGCCGAGGATTTGGCAAACGTTATTAAAGGATAGACCCGCGAAGGGATCGGAAAACCATGCCCAGCCGATGGCTCCACGAGCGCAAGACGGAACACTACTACAACAAGGCCAAGTCTGAGGGCTACAGGAGTAGGGCGAGCTACAAGCTCAAACAGCTCAACGAGGAGTTCAAATTCTTCGAGGGGGCGACGAGGGTCCTCGACATGGGCGCCGCCCCCGGCGGCTGGCTTCAGGTCGCCGGCGAATCAATCGAAGGCGGCCTCGTCGTTGGCGTCGACCTGAAGGAGATAGACTCCCTCTACATGGAGAACGTCGAGACCATCGTCGGCGACGTAACCAACCCCGAGGTGCAGGAGGAGATCCTCAGTAGGTTCCGGGGGGAGAAGGCGGACGTCGTCATGAGCGACATGGCCCCCGACGTCATGGGGGTATGGGAGGTCGACGACCTTCGCCAGATCCACCTCGCCCGCACCGCCCTCAGCATCGCCGATAAGCTCCTGAAGGAGGACGGCTGGATGGTCGTCAAGGTCTTCCAGGGGAAGGAGCACGAGGCATTCATCAGGGAGATGAGGGCGATGTTCGAGAGGATCACCATAGTCAAGCCATTGGCTTCCCGGAAGGGGAGCGCCGAGGTCTACGTCGTCGCCAAGGATCTGCGGAAGGACAGGGTCCTCCCCGAGGATTTCAGGAAGGATAAGAAGCCACAACCGATTGTCGAAGAGGGGGAGGACACGAAACCCCTCCCAGGTGAGAATCTCCCCGACTACGGGGAGCCCGAAGAATACGGTAAAAAGAAGCCCTAGTTGAGTAGCTCGGCGAGGACGTGGGCGACCATCGTGTTCGCCTGGGCCACCGGCTTGCCCGTCTTCGCGGCGACCTTCTTCCTGATATCCGTGGGGAACCCGAAGCAGTTGAGGAGGATGAGGTCGAGGTCCTGGGCGGCGAGGCGGTTGCAGAGCCCCTCCACGTCCTTCGGCTCGTATGGGCTGACTGTGTCGGAGTAGATGCTTACTCCGGGGCGCCCCCACTCCTTCTCCCCCATGGGTATCTGCTCCGCGGTGGGATAGACGACGCCGAGTTTCCCCTCCTTGAGGCAGCCCTCCAGGACGCCCTTCAGGATCTCCATCGGTGTGACGACGAGGCCCTTCGACCTGAACTGGGGGAACTTGCCCGTGCACATTACGACGGTGAGCCTTATGCCCTGGGATTCGAGCAGGTCGAGTTTCTCCTGCATCATGGGGAGGATGTACTTCTTGGTGATCTTGATCTCGGTTCCGTCCCTCATCCTGCTGACTAGGATGTAGTCCTCGACCCTGAGGGGGATCTTCTTCACGTCCTCCATGGTCTTCCCGTCAAGGGCGCCGGCCTCGACTATCTCGACGTTCTTGCCGAGGATCTCCTTGAGGCTGGGGAGGATGTCGTCGCGGGGCGACTGCCCTATGGTGAGCATCCCTATCTTCTTCATAACATAATAGTAGACGCGCTCCATCATTTTAGGTCTGTCGGAGCAGCTATGAGTTCATTTCCCATGATACTATTGTAGTGGCGAGTAGCCTTCCACTGATTGGGTCGATGAAGAATTCTCTGATGTTACCCGACGACTTATCACGGGGTGTGAGATAGTACCCAACAGACCAAACATACCTGTAGGCGGCTGCTCCGGCCCAATCTGCAGGGTATTGGATACCTACATTGACTCCGTAAACCACCCAATCACGTTCATACGCCTCAGCAATCTTCAGTGCTTCAGTTTTATTGATTCTAAAAGGCATCAGATTATCCTTAGCAGGTATGCCTCTTTCCCTTACAATGGTATTTGATGCGCCGAAAAACACATCGATGGGAATAGTGGCGTTGAGATCGTCGCAGATTATCATATAGTCGAAAACGACCATGTAGACGTAGCCTTTCGTAGGTTGACCTGTGGCGATGGCGTTGACTTGGAAATGGGTCTTAAAATATTCTTCGCCGACTTTTCCAGCAACGTAGTCGGACGCGATTTCAATATAATCTTGTCCTTGGAGCAATGGCGCGTTATGGAGAGGTGGCGGTAGTGATATTGTCGTATCGTTTGATTCTATATTCGTTCCATTTGATGAAAACACGAATAGGATAAAGAGGGGCACAGCCACGAACGCGATGACCAGACTTCGGTTCATAGAACAGCTTTCCCTCAAAGATTGAATAGAGTTCACTAAGAAATAATACTAAGGTTTAGAACAGGCTAGACTCGGGTTAAATGAACCTCTTCTTCAGGGCGTCGCGTTCGGCTTCCACGATCTTGTTGAAGAACTCGTCGGACTCGCCCTCGGTCTGGGCGAGGATGTCCCAGGCGGCGGTGAGGTCGACGCGCTTCGCCGCTCCCACTATGGCTGCCCTGCGCCCGTACATGGAGACGAGCTTGCTGACATCCTTCCCCCTCTCCCACCACTTCGGCTTCTCCTTCGAGGTACGGCCCCTCTCCTGTCCTAGCAGCTCCTGGACCTCCTCCATTGAGCGGTCGTAGACGGCGATCTCCGTGGAGCCGCAGTTGGGGCAGACTAGCTTCTCGTCGAGGTCCTTGATCCTCTGGGTCTCGGCCCAGTCGTGCTTGCCGTGGCAGGCGAGTATGCGCGTCTCCCCGTAGAGGCGTGCCTTCGCGGATTCGAGTATGATCCGGTCCATCTTATCGGGTGGGACGATGTCGGTCTTCATGCTGATGCCCTCGACCGCCATCTTGCCCAGGGGCGTGAGCTGCCCCTCCGTGTCGAGGACGACGACCTCTATCTCCCCCTCCGCCATCTTCTTGAGGAGGATGATGGTGCCCTCGACGTCGAGGTCGAGCCTGTAGGTGTCCTTGAGCGCCTCCTCGTAGACGGCGGTATTCTCGAAGCTCTTCATGAGGCGGCCGATGGTGACGTTGCTGAAGTCGGCGAACTTGCTGAGTGCCCCCGCCTTCCGGGCGACGTTGATCAGGCGACGCTTGAAGAGCCCCGTCTTGGTCACGGCGTCTTTTATGATCTTCTCCACGTCCTTGTTGGCGAGGGTCTTGAGCATCCGGGCGACGTATCGGGCGTCTATCTCGCCGACGGTCTGAGTCCCCACCATGTAGGTCTCCTGCTGGACGCCGACGGGGTACCCAGTCTCCTCGCTTATGACGTGGCCGATGACGCGTGCGAGTGTCCTGTTGACAAGTGTGCCGAAGTTGGCGTGGACGAAGACGTTATCCTCCCACTCTTCGAGCAGGACACGCTTGTCGGTGGGTGCTGGGTAGCCGGCCTTGTGGTGGTCGACCTGCTCCCTTATGGCGCGCTCCATCGTGGATTGAGAGGCGGGGTAGACCTCCGCCAACTTCGCGGCTATCGCCTTCGTCGACTCGCCGTTGGTGAGGCCGTCCTCGATCTGTGCCTTGAGCCTCCCCACCTCAAGCGCCACCTCAAGGGGCACCGGTATCTCCTCCCCTATCCAGCTCGGGATGGCACCCGTCGGGTCGTCCTCCGCCTTCACGTAGATCTTGTCGTTGTGGACGTTCAGAATCTTCCAAGCCCGGCCGCGGAGGGTGAACTTGACCCCCGGCTTCGCGTACTCCGCCACGAACGCCTCTTGAAGCACACCCACCGGGGACTCGTCCTTCGCCTCCAGTACGAGGTAGTCCTTCTCGTCGGGTATCATGCTAAGGTTGTTGAAGAAGTAGGTGTAGATTGTCTTCCTGCTCCCCCGGGGGCGGATGATGACCTCGTCCTCCGCCGAGACCCATGCTAGGCGGGGGAACCTGTTGTGCATGTAGCTGGCGACGAACTTTACGTCCTCGGTCGTGAGGTCGCGGAACGGGTAGGCGCCCTTGAAGAGGTTGGCGACCTGTAGGAAGTAGAGGCGCCCCCGGGCCATCAGCTCCGCCGTTATCTGGTTGACCATCACGTCGTAGGGCTTCTCCGGCACCCTGAGGGGCTCCATGACCTCACCGAGGGCGCGGCGGCAGATCACCATCGACTCAAAGGCGTCGTCGCTGTTCAGGCTGATGATGACGCCCTTGCTGACCCTGCCGAGGCGGTGACCGCTCCGCCCCACACGCTGGAGGAGCCTCGTGACCTGCCTCGGGCTATTATACTGGATGACGAGGTCGATGCTGCCGATGTCGATGCCGAGTTCTAGGCTGCTCGTGCAGATGACGGTGCGCAACACCCCCTCCTTGAGCCCCTGCTCCGCCGCGATCCTGCTCGTCTTCGCCAGGGAACCGTGATGAATGCTAACCGGGAAATCCGTATCCCAGAGGTTGAACCGGCTCGCCAGCATCTCGCTCGTGCTGCGCGTGTTCGTGAAGACGAGCGTCGTCTGGTGCTCTTCGATGAGGCGGCGTATGGCGCGTAGCCTCGCGGAGACCTCGGGGTGTGTGAAGAGGGTCGTCGCCGTCTCTAAGTCCTCCGCCTCCGGCTCGGGGAACAGTATCTCGAACCTCGTCTCCCTGAGGGCCGAGACCTGTATGATCTCGACGGGCCTGTTCGTCCCAGCGAGGAACTGGGCCACCTTATCGGGGCTACCGATCGTGGCGCTGAGCCCGATCATCTGGGGCGGCTCCGTAGTCAGTTCTCTCAGCCGCTCCAGCCCGAGGGACAGCTGGCTCCCCCTCTTGTTGTCCGCCAACTCGTGGATCTCATCGAGGATTACCCAGCGGACGCTCTTCAGGTACTGCTTAAGCGTCCTCCCGAGGAGGATAGCCTGAAGGGTCTCCGGCGTAGTGATCAGCATGTCGGGGGGGCTGGTCCTCTGCCTGTTCCTCTCCTGGTCCCCCGTATCGCCGTGGCGTATCCCGAGCTTTATGTCAAGCCTGTTACACCAGTAGGTCATCCTGTCGAGGATGTCCCTGTTCAGGGCGCGTAGGGGGGTTATGTAGAGGATGCTTATACCCGGTCTCCTCTGCCCCGACATGAGGAAGCGATCCATAATGGGGAGCATCGCCGCCTCAGTCTTACCCGTCGCCGTCGCCGAGATCAGGAGAACGTTCTTCCCCTCCAGGATCAGCGGGATCATCCTCCTCTGCGGCTCCGTCGGCTCCGTGAACCCACGCTCCTCTAGGAGACGCCGAACCGGCCTGCAGAGCAGCTGGAAGACGTTTCCCTCGGCCAAGGCGTAGAGACCTTCAGTCGGCTCAGATAAAAACCATATCCAAAGGGTTCGACGGGATTAGCGAAGCTGGGGTTACTACGTTTTAATACTACCAATTCGTAATACGATTCGGTAGTAAGGATGACCGAGATGGCCACGGTATCGGCGAAGATAGAGAAGAGGAAGAAGGAGGAGATGGAGCAGCTCGGCATAAGCCCCTCCGACATCATCAAGAAGGCCGTCGACGACGCCATCAGGGAGAAGAAGCGGAAGAAACTCATCGAAGACCTCAACGAGGCGGGGAAACTCATCAGAAAGATCCCGAAGGAGAGATGGGTACAGGCGATAAGGGAGTCACGTGACGAGCGTTGAGCCTCCTCTTCGACTCCTCAGCCATCCTCAACCTCAGCCACGATGGAAAGACCGAACTGTTCATCGACCACACCACGACACCCCTAGCCCAATACGAGATCGGGAACGCCGTCTGGAAGATGGTGAACCTCACCCACGAAATGACCGAGGACGCAGGAAAAAAATACCTTACGAAGATCCTGAACACACTCCAATTCATGGAGCGGGTAGAGATCATGGACACCGAGGTGGTGCTAGAGATCGCCTCCAGGGAACGCCTCAGCTACTACGACGCGTCATACATCCAAGCCTCCATCGCCTCGGCAACTACCCTCGTGACCGACGCTGTCAAACTAAGAAAGACGGCGAACAAAGACATCACGACCACCGACAGCCAGCATATCCCACCGTGATAAAACCACTCCCGCCTCACACAACCTCCGCCGCCAACGGACCCAGAAAAAATCCCCGATCCACAAAACCGGCTGAAATAACCGGAAAAGCGACGGCGACGAAA
>Ga0105152_10000399_pt1 | contig 12592 bp, 11 predicted proteins | sample LakBais05cmmetaG_FD_81534 | JGI IMG/M metagenome (GOLD analysis project Ga0105152, IMG submission 81534) | Lake sediment microbial communities from Lake Baikal, Russia to study Microbial Dark Matter (Phase II) - Lake Baikal sediment 0-5 cm | ecosystem: Environmental > Aquatic > Freshwater >...
AGTGATCAATCGGATGACAGGGAAACCTCGACTGATGGCTCGCCTGCTTTATGGCAGCGGTCTGCGGTTGACGGAATGCCTGCGCCTGCGTGTAAAAGATATTGATTTTGGCAATCATCAGCTCATTATCCGAGATGGGAAAGGCGAAAAAGACCGTGCCACAGTTTTACCGGATTCGATAGTCTCGGAATTGCAGACCCATTTGCAGAATGTAAAAGTCTTGCATGAGAAGGATTTACGAGAAGGTTATGGTGAAGTAGCTCTGCCCTATGCCTTGAATGTAAAATATCCAAATGCTGGCCGGGAATGGGGCTGGCAATACGTATTTCCTGCCTCTCAACGGTCCGTTGATCCGCTTTCCGGAGTCATCCGGCGGCATCACTTGGATGAGGGCGTTTTGCAGCACGCCGTGAGGGATGCAGCACGCCAGACCTCGATCGCCAAAAGCGTCAGTCCTCACACTTTTCGCCATTCATTCGCCACCCATCTATTGCAGAGCGGCTATGATACCCAGCACCTGCGGTTCTGGGCAGGTGTTCGCACCGTGCAAGAGTTGCTTGGTCATAAAGATGTAAAAACCACCATGATCTACACTCATGTCCTCCAGCGCGGCGCCAAGGTGGTCAAAAGCCCGCTGGACGAATAACCATCCAGTTACCACTTCTTACTACGCCTCCACCTATCTCCTGACGCATGGCTAAATCCATCAACCAAAGGGCGCTCGCTGCGCGAGGTTGAGAAACGCGAGAGCCAGGTCGAGCAGATAACCGGGATAGTCTGGCTGGTTACGCTCGCAGGTTCGCTGGTTGTCGTCGCAGTGAGTGAGTTGCTCTTCGCCGAAAAGAAGCACGCCGTCTAATCTGGCGCACAAACCGATCGGTAAAAATGTTCTTCGGAACTTCCACACAGAGCCTTTTCAATTCGTATCCCGCAGAGGGGGACGAATCGCATCTGGGGAGGGATTGCTGTCAGGCTCCGTATCGGATAGAGTAGTATGAGTTGCTCCAGAGAGGCGGTATAATTTCGCTTTGCTGCGCAAAAAAAAATAATCTGGCGTAACCGGAGTTGAATGACAAGATGAAGCCACGAAATAAACCTATACGTGCATTGGGGTTAATCCTCTTTTTTGTTGGCGCCCTGCTTGGCATGGCCCTGTTCGGCAGTTCCGTCTGGGCCGATCTCGAAAGCACTTTCTATTTCGGTTTCGGGATTAAGGGCAATAAAACTGTCAATCTGTCCTGTCCGCCTATCATGACCGCCGCCGATAGCAAAAGTTTCACCGCCTATATCCAAAATACCACTGACCGTCTGCTCGAGCCGTCGATTCAGACGGATATCAGCAACATCCTGGCGGTCCGCTCGGACCGCACAAAGATTACGGTGGCCGCCTATCAAACGGTGCCAGTCAGTTGGCAACTGACGACTGACGATGTGGTCTTTGGGCATTTGATCCTGGTACATATTTACCAGTTCCAGGTTTTTTTGCTCCCCTCCGCGGACGCGAACTGCGGGATTGTGTTCCTGAATCTGACCGGTGTGACCGGGATGCAGGTGTTCATCCTGGCTTTATTAGGAACCCTGCTGGGAATTGCCGGTGGGCTGACGCTGTGGGTAAGCAACAGCCGGCCTCTGGAAGGTCACGTCCGGCAGCAGATGCTCGGCATGGTCTTCCTGTCAGTCATTGTCGCGGTCGGGATGCTTCTCAGTTGGATCGGCTGGTGGGGGCCAGGGGTCCTCGTTTTCGCTCTGGCATCCTTCATGGTGATCATCCTGCTGGGGCGCTATGTGCTGGCGCCAGGCCAGCCATAATATTCAGAAGAACCAGGCTCTCCGGGAAATCGGAGGGCCTGTCTTTTGTCATGCAACCGGATGAATTTTCTTGTAACCTGTTTCCGAAAGAGATTCAACGACCCCTATGATGGCGTAGAACGCTTTCTGCCAGTGGAAAAACCATTCCGATTGGAACAACCGAAATGAACACATCCTTCACCGTCCCCGGCGCGGAACCGTCACTCTTGCGCGCCGGACCGACCTCCTGTCTCTTGCTCCACGGTTTCACCGCCAATCCCGAAGAGATGCAATTCCTGGCTGACGACCTGCACGGACGCGGCTATACTGTTCTGACTGTTCGCCTGGCCGGTCACGGGACTCACCCGCGTGACCTGGCGCGTACGCACTGGACCGACTGGCTGCTTTCCGTTGAAGACGGGCTGGAGCTCCTGCGCGGCCTCTCCGAGCAGACCGTGCTTATCGGCCAGTCCATGGGCGGGATGATCGCCCTGACCGCCGCGGCACAGTATCCGGTGGCGGGTGTGGTGACGCTTTCGACACCATACTATGGATTCCCGCTGATGCAAGTACTTCTGGCTCGCCTGATGGGTGGGCTGGGCATAACGGCTCACAAGCGGGTGAAAGAGCACCCTGAACTGGGCCAGCGCCGCGAGGCCAATTACCCGGCTTACGCCAGATACCCGGTAAGAATCATCGTTGAACTCGCCAGACTCCAGAGATTCATGCAGGCATCCTTGCCGCAAGTCAAGGCGCCGGCGCTGGTGGTCCAGTCCCATCAGGATATGGGCGGGATGGACGACCTCGAGCGAATCTACGCTGCCCTGGGCAGTGCCGGGAAAGAAAAACTCTGGTTGGATGGCTTCGACCATTCCGTGGTGCGCGACGAGAAGCGTCAGGTTGTCTTCGGTGCGACAGGGGAATTCCTTAAGAAAATAGAAGCGAAGAAATAACCCTTGGCTGAAAACTTCGACCTGCTCCCCAACCCCCACCTTGCCGCGCTGGGACTCCGTTCCTCAGATATCCTCACCTCCGAACTCCTGCGCCGCAAAGCCGGACACGTAGTCTGCCGCATAAAAACGAGAGGTGGTTGGCACGTCCTGAAATGGTTTGACACTCCTGATGCGCTGGAACCAAAAGTCTATACCCTGCTCGAACACTGGGGGATTCCAACCCTGCCCATCCACGCCCGCGCGGACCGGTCGCTGCTGCTCGAAGATCTGGAGCACAGCCGCGTCTGGCGCGCGGCCGAAGAAGCGGATATGTCCCGGGCAGAGACAGGCTTCGCAGTCGCCGAATGGTACCTGTCCCTGCACCGGGCCGGGCGCGAAGCGCTTAAACATCCTGAAACGCTCCCGGCTGGACTGCATGACTGGGTGGATGATCTGACCGGGGAAACGCTGGCAGTCGCCGGGTCCAGGTTGGGATTGACGGGAAAACCGGCCTGGGAAACAGCCCTGCAAAGCATTGAAGCGTTGAAAATCAGGGTGCAGGCCTGTCCGCAGACTTTCAATTACGAGGATTTTGCCCAGGAAAACCTGGCGGTCTCGCGGGGGAAAATATCTTTGCAGGCTGTGGTCTTCGATTACGACTGTTTCACCCTCGGCGCGGCCTACAGCGACTGGCGCAATGTAACCTATTCTCTGGAAGGGGCTGCGCGGGAAGCCTTTGCCGAAGCCTATGGCCCGGTCAGCGAGACCGAGCACCGGCTGGATATGCCACTCTCGGCGCTATTTGGCTTGCTGGTAGCGTCCAGGCGCGCAAACGTGCCCGGCTGGGCACATCCGCTGCTGGAAGATGTCGAAAATGGGAAATTGGAACGCTCAATCCAAAGTGCGCTGGATTGAACCTGATTTTCTAGAACAACCCCCGCACCATCAATAGTAAACCAAAGATAATGAACGGAATACCGACAATGGCCCCGATGACAGTGACGGTCAGCACTACGCCGACGATGAGAAACACCAGGCCGAGGATGACTGCCACCAGCCGCCCAGTCCCGGCGACGATCCCAACGACCAGTTTCCAGATGGCCCAGAACGGCCAGAGAACCCAGGGTACTTTATTCTTGCGTTCGTGTTCTTCAGTCATTGTTGCCTCCGATATACACTTACGGTTTCCCGCAGAAAAGGTTGTAATCTGCGAAGAAGCATCTAATGCGTGTCTTTGTGATTGAGCTGGTTGACTGCCCCCACGAAGATCTCCACCACCCTCTCCAAATTAATTTCTTCTGACACAATGCGATAGGATTCCGCCCCCTTTGCCCGCAGACGAGAGACATCTGACAGCGCCTCCTGCAGCACCTCAGCGAGCGTCTCCGGACCCGATAACTGCCAGCCGTTCGTGGGGCGGACGAGATCGTCGTTCGTCCCGTCCCCCTGGCCCATGATGACCGGCAGCCCGTAAGACATGGCCTCCTGCACCGCCAGCCCGCCGGTTCCGGGCAGGACGAACAAATCCGCAGCGGAAAAATAAGGGACCAGTTCCGTTCCGTGTTTGGCGCCGGGGAATTCAGCGGACGGGTAAATTGTTTTTGCCAGCGCTTCCAGCGCGAGGCGTTCTGGTCCGTCGCCCACGATAACCAGGCGCGGCTGGATGTTTTTTTGCCCTTCGCCTCCGCTCAAGGCGGCGCAGGCTTGCAGGAGGTTGTCAATACGCTTTCGAGCCTGGAGTCGTCCAACGAAAAGCACGGATGGCTTCCCGTCAAAAGTGGGAGAACGAAGGGGTAAAGGAGACGTAGGGCGTGGCGAAGCCGCATTGGGGGCTACAAAAATCTTGTCAGCAGGGAAACCGAGAGCGGCGTACTCATCTGCCCCGCGGCGGCTGTAGGTGAACAGCGCGTCGAACTGACCCAGGAAGGATAACCTGCGAGTTTTTCTCAGGCTGGATAAGGGTCCCGTGAGCGGCGGCGCGCCCAGCCCCCAGCCGAGCAGCGGGCGTCCATGCTGCTTCATCCAGCGGACTGCGGCGGGCGTCGAAAGGTAACGCGGGTTTGCTTCCACGATGAGCACATCGGGATTCCAGTCTGCCAGCCAGTTGAGCAGGCCGCGTTGAAAACAAAGGTAAAAAGGGCCGCGCAGGAGATGGAGGTTGCGCGCCGACGTGAAGCGGGCAACGTTCAATGCCTCGGTGATGGTAATTGATTCTTCGGGTCGCGGCAGACCGGCAAAGACGCTCAACCCGCCGTCACAGGCTGTCGCCAGGGCGTCGAAGAGCGGGGCGCGGTAGGTGGTGAGCACGCGCTGCTGGAGGGCGAGTTTGCCCGGGTAATTCACGCGATCCATCGCCAATCGAGGAATCCTATAAGCAAGAGAGTTTGCAGGCCGAATGATACCACCCACAATGCCAGGCGCAGAGGCCGGCTGCGGACTTTTGCCAGCACCAGGAAGGCCGGGAAGAGCGCCAGCAGGTAGCGGTTGAAGCTGTCCAGCAGATGGGGCGGGGTGCCGCGCATGAAGAAGACAGCCAGGCTCAGCCAGGCATACAGCGAGAGGGCCGGGTCGACCCGGCGCAGGCCGAGGACGAGCAGGACGAGCACCCCGGCCAGGACGGCCAGGTTGACAAAGTCGATGAAATAGAGCCGGTCGGTGAACAGGCGCTCGATGAATAGCCAGACGCCGGTCCAGGGGGCGACGGTGCGGATGCCCCAGTGCTCGGCCAGCGTGGCGGGCACGGACCCCAGGCCAGCCGCGCGCAGGAAGATGATCCAGCCGGCGAAGGCCAGCGCCGGGAGCAGGGTCGCCAGCCAGGATGGAGCACGCAGGGTGGCCAGGGACCTGCGCCAGGTGGCCGGTTGGAGCTGGCTGAAACCGGCGGTCTCCTTCAGCCAAAGCAAGACCAGGACAGGCGTCAGCAGGGCACCCTGCAAGCGGGTCAGCGTGGCGAGTCCACCCAGCAGGCCGGCCAGGAGCCACTTCCCCTGCCGGGCCGCCAGCCAAACGCCGAGGGCGAACGCCAGGAAAAGCGAGTCGGTGTAGGCAGCGAAGAGGAAGAAGGCCGAGGGGAAGAAGCCCAGGAAGAGGACGGCAAACGCGGGCTGCTCGCCGGTCAACCCTTCGGCCCGGGCGGCCTCGTAGAGAAGGATGAAAACGGCCAGCGCGGCCAGGTTGGAAATGAGCAGGGCCGAGAGCAGGTAATCGCCGGTCAGCCGGCCCAGGGCGCCGGTCAGCCAAGGGTAGAGCGGGGAAAAGGAGGCCGTCCCGTCGGCGGGGTCATAGCCTAAGGCGGCGATCTTGAGGTACCAGCCGGTGTCCCAACGTTCCCAGACATTGACGAACAGGTGCGAGAAGCGATCCGGGTGGAGTAGAGAATCGGCCGCGGTGTAGACCGGGCCGGAGGCGAGCGGCTCGGGGTCCGGGCCGGAGGCGAGCACGTAGCCCAGGGCCGAGGCCACCAGGCGCAAGGTCAGGAAGAGAGCTAGGGGGAGAGCCCACTCGCGCTTCCAACCCCAGCCGGGGTTAACCGCGAAGAGACGAAGGGTGCGAAGATTCATTGAACTTTTCCTCGCGTCCTTAACCTGCGGATACGATGTCGTAACTTCACGGTGAGTCTCCGGGTTGGTGTTCATGGCTGGCAGGGACCTCGCCGGTAGATCACGGCGACATCGTCACGGTACAGCTTGCACCAGCCAGGGGAGCCTGCCAGAGCGTCCAGCAGGTCGGGCTGGTTCATGGTCGAAACCATCAGCAGGTTCGCGCCGGTGGCGTCGAGCAGTGACTCCCAGTTGTAGGTTGCTTCGGTGATGTTTTTGTAGGCCTGCCAATGTTCGACCGGAAAGACTTCGAAGCGAGTATCAATCCAGGCAGGGCGTTCGGGCAGGGCGAATTCGAGGTAGCTGGAGAAGCCGATTTCACTCCACAGTGGACCGGGGTAGTCAGGGTGCGCTGCCAGCCAGTCGGTGGCGGCGACGGGGGTGTTTTCGGTGACAGAGGGAGCCTCCGGCCACCAGGCGTCGCGCACGCCCGGCAGCAGAGCCAGCGGCAGCAGGATAAAGGCCAGGCGGAGGGTCAGGTTGAGCGCCGGGGAGCCGGGTTTCGGGTCGCCCAGGACCTTTTTCTCCCAGTCCGCCAGCATCAGGGAGGTGAGCACCGTCAGGATGAAAACGAACCAGATGACGTAGCGTTCGCCCCACAGTGCCAGGAAGCCGAAGCCCAGGAACCAGGTCCATTCGAGACGGTTGAGTTTGCGCGGCGAGAAGCCAGCCAGCAGCGGGAAGGCCAGCAGCCACAGGAAGAAAAGATTCATCTGCCAGCCCGAGTTGACGGGCGGACGCCACTCGGCAGAGAACAGCCGGCTGGAGGCGACGGTCAACGAGTTAAAGACGTAGGTCCACGAACCGAAACCGCGCGGGTTGAGGAACGTGGCGAGCAGAACCCCCGCGGCTGCCAGCGCCAGGAGGCGTTTGTCGCCTCTACCGAAGACCAGTGCCGCGCCGGTCAGCAGAATAAGCATGATGAACGAGCCGTGCAGGTTGATCCACAATAAGCTGATGAGCGGCAGCCACCAGACGGCTTTCCTGTCCCCGCTCTGCCAGCGGTATAAAAGGTAGAGTGCCAGCGCGAACAGCGGGTAGGCAAACAACTGCGGCCTCATGGACCAGTTATTGCTGGAGGCGAGTACGGCCAGCAGGAGCACCAGCGCCGCGCCGATGCGACCCGCACCCAGCCGCCGTGCCGTCAGCCAGACGAGTGAATAGGCCAGCGCGACCAGCAGTCCGCGCACCAGCACGGTCAAGGTGAGACCGCCTAATTTGTAGATCAGCCAGAAAAGCACTGCCGCGCCCCATGAAAGGTAGACCACCGGACTTCCTGCCCGGGTGTAACTCAACGTGTCTATCTGCGGCACCGCGCCCGCCGTCAACGTGTCGCGCCCGATGCGCAGGTACCACCAGTAGTCTTGCGGGGTGACCGGCAGGAGAAAAGCAATTGCCAGGGTCACGCACAAGGCCAATCCCAGCCAGAGCAGAGGAGCGGTATCGGAACGAGGTTTCATTCTTTTTCCACGAAGGTCCTACCCTAATCCTTATCATCCCCGAAGGGGGCTCTCAAAGGGAGAGGGGACGGCTTTGCCACGATATACGCCTTCCAGCCCATCGCCTCCAGGGAGGGGACGACCGGGTAGCCGGGGCGCATCCAGCAAATCTCGTAACCGGCGGCGGTCAGCGTCTCCCAGGCAACCCGGCTGGATTCCGGTCCGTGCAGTTCCATCAGCATCAGCGGGCGCGCCTCGGTCAACACCCGGCGCATCCCCGGCAGCGCCATCACCTCGCCGCCCTCAATGTCCATCTTGACCACTTGCGGCGGCGGGTTGCCCTGGCCATAGACGAACTCGTCCAGAGAGATTCCGGGAACGGTCACTTCTGACTGGTACTGGTCATCTCGACCGGCGGACCCGGCAGCCTTGCCCATCCCGCCGGAAGCGTGTACCAGAAAACGCAACGGACCGGGGGCCTGTGTCACCGCGCTTGCGATGACCGTCACCTGCGCGTCCATCCCGTTAAGTGCCAGGTTGCGCCGCAGTTGTTCGACGTTGGACGGGAGCGCCTCGAAGGCAAATATTTTTCCCGTCTCCCCGGCGGCTTTTGCCAGCAGGAGCGACACGTAGCCGATGTTCGCGCCTACGTCGAAGATGACCGTCTTGGCGGGAATAAGCTCGCGCAGAGCAGATTGTAGTTCCGGCTCGTACGTGCCGAGCCAGTAATCCTTATCAACTTGCATATCAAGCAGGATGGTGAACCCGGCCAGGTCTCCTGCGGCGACCTTAACTTCGACCAACCCGGTCGGAGCGGCGCGGTTCAGCCCGCCGCGGATTAGACGCGCCAGCGGCTTGACCTTGTAGATGGCTTGCTTGAAAGAATTCGGTAGGATTTTGGCGGCGAAGGCCGCGATGGAGAGGAATAATTTTTTCATGAGGATGGCTGTTCGCTTCTAGCTGAGAAGGATTTGAAGATATTTTTCCACCATCGTGTCCAGGTCGAATGCTTCTTTGGCGCGCTGGCGGGCAGCCGCTCGGAAGTGCGCATTGTTTTGCAGGATTTCCGCGGCGGCCCCGGTCAGGGCGGGGAGGTCGGGCTTTTCCAGTTTCCATGGGTCACCACCGTATGAGACGAGGCGACCGGCATCGCCGGTGACCAGTTCGGGCAGTGCCCCGGTCGCAAATCCCGATACCGGCAGCCCGCAGGCCAGGGCTTCGATGACCGAATTCGGGCAGGCGGCATTGATGTCTGCCGAATATAGCAGGTGCGCCGAGCGGTCGAGGGCCGGGATATGGTCACGCGGCACCAGTCCGGCCAAAAGGATGGGCACCCGGCTCTTTTTTTGGTAGACGGTTTGCAGGTACGGGGAGAGGCGGCCAACGACCATCATTTCGAGTGGAAAATTTTCAGCCAACCGTTCAGCCAGTCCAAGGGCGGTTGCCAGTCCGGTTTCGTAACCGCCTTGCAGACTGCCTTCCACCAGCAGCAGCCGAAAGGCTTCAGTCGGGCGCTCGTGTGGGCCGTCGGGCGTGTAGGCTGAGAGGTCCACGCCGTTATGGATGACAACCGACGGGACGCGCTCCGGGCCGAACTGCCCGGCCCACCAGCCGCGCACAAACCCGGACTGGTAGACAATATGCGTGGCCACCCGGGAGCGGAGCAGGGCGAGGAGGCGGTTGCCGTACTCGGCGCGCAGGAAGTGGCGCGGACCTGTGCGCAGGCGGCGGTGCAGCCAGTTGATGCCGTCCAGGCGCTGGACGATGCGGACACCGCGCTGCCGGAGGCGCAGCAGACCGGGCAGGTCACGGGTGGTGCTGGTGAGCAGCACCGCGTCGAAGGGTGTTTCGTTGAGACGATAGCAGACCTGGATGCCGCGCGCGTTAAGTCCGGCGGTCAGTTTGGCCTGGAAGGAGGTTACGCCGCCGGTATTGGCTGCTCTCGGGAGGATACAAATACGTGGCACGAGGGGATTATACCGTAAGGAGAGGTGTTATAATTCGGACAGGAGTTGTCTAGAATGTTTAACTTAAAAAGTCCCGACCGCCGCAAGGAAGAAGAACGCATCCGCAAAGAAAACCGGCTGCCGCCCGGACAGGCGCTGACGGTGAAGTTCCCCGTCCTGCACTATGGGCCGGTGCCCACCTTCAACCCGGCCACGTGGGATTTCCGCGCCTGGGGCGAAGTGGAGGAAGAAAAGGCCTGGACGTGGGACGAGTTCAACCAACTGCCGCGCACGCAGGTCACGATGGACATCCACTGCGTGACGCGTTGGAGCAAGGCCGACACCCTCTGGGAGGGCATCCCGGTGCAGACGCTGGTGGAGCAAGGTCTCATCAAACTCAAACCCGCCGCGCAGTTCGTGATGCAGCACGCCGATTATGGGTTTACGGTCAACTTGCCCTTGGAAGTGGTTCTGCAGGAGAATTTCCTACTGGCGACCCATTTCAACGGCGAGCCGATCACGCTCGAACACGGCTATCCCCTGCGCGGCGTTGTCGGCGCCATCCCCGGCCGCAACGATTTGGCGAGTCCCTACCTGTGGAAGGGTGCCAAGTGGCTGCGCGGGCTGGAGTTCATGCCACGCGACCGTCCGGGCTTTTGGGAAAAAGCCGGCTACAGCAACAGCGCGGATGTGTGGAAAGAAGAACGTTTTGCTTAACAAGCTTGGGGCGGTCTGAGACCCGCCCCAAGCATTTTTCTTTATGGCCGCTTTCCCAACACGACCGGAACATCCAGTTTCTGGTCGCCGCGCAGGACGGTCAGCATAACCGTATCACCGGGGGATTTGTGCAGGACGAGGTAACGGATCATATCGTCGAAGGTAACGACCGGCTGGCCGTCAATGGCAATGACCAGGTCGCCGCCCTTGTTCAGGTCCTGGTAGCCAGGCAGATCGAGCGGCTGCGTCCCGGCCTGGATACCGGCCTGGTCTGACGGTCCGGCTGGGGTCACGCTGGTGACATACGCACCAGAGGTGCTTTTCAGGCCAAGTGCCTCAATCACGGTCAAGGGCAGGTCATCCCAGGCCGAAATTCCCAGATAAGCATAATCAAATTTCCCGTTCTGGATCAGGCTCGGAACGACCCGCTTGACGGTATTGATCGAAATGGCAAAGCCGATGCCCGAATTAAGCGGTTGACCGCCGGTGGTATAGCTGATGGTCTCGATGGCGTTGTTAATGCCGACCACTTCCCCGTTCAGGTTCAGAAGCGGACCGCCCGAACTGCCGGGGTTGAGAGCCGTGTCGGTCTGGATAATGTCGGCGTTGGAGAAATACCCGCCGCCCTGTACCTGGTTGCTGGTGGGCAGTGACCGTCCCAGGGCTGAGATGATGCCGGTGGTCATCGTGCCGCTCAGACCGAAGGGATTGCCGATGGCAATCACGGTCTGTCCAACCTGCAGGATATCGGAATCACCCAGCGGTAACGGATGCAGTTCCGAGGCCGCCACGTCTACTTTGATGACGGCCAAGTCGGAGTAGGCATCCGTCCCGACCACGTCCCCGTAGGTTTTGAGACCAGATGTAAAGTCCACCTCGACCCGGGTTTCGGTGCCCACCACGTGATTGTTGGTCACGATAACCCCGTCGCCGCTGTAGACCCAGCCCGAACCCTGGGCGGTGGTGGTGCGGATGGAGACCACACCCGGGCTAAACTGCTGGTAGATGGTCATCAACCGGTCCTGCTGGTTTGAAAGGTCCGTTGTGGTTGATGAGACCGGCAGCGCCGGGACGGCGGTGGCTGTGAGGGTGGGGGTGGGGAACAAACTGGTCATCTGGCAGGCCATCATCGAGGCTGTAAGAAGGACCACGACTACCGATAAAGTGACTTTTTTACTCATACTGTTCTCCATTTGGCTGATTACTAACGTCAGTTATGGATAGGCAAATTTTCATTCGAAAAGCACCGTAGTGACGGCTTCAGCCGTCCATCTCCTAGGAAAAAAGCGACTAAAGTCGCTACTACAAGCCTTATCCATAATTCACGTTACTTTAGTTTCGCGGCTTCTGCCAGCAGGGATCTCTGTTGGGCATTCAACTGCCGCGGGATTTGCACTTTGAGGTGGACGTACAGATCGCCTGTGGCCTGCGGGCGTTTCAACACGGACATGCCGCGCCCGGCCACCCGGAACACCTGCTCCGGCTGGGTACCGGCGGGGATGGTCAACACGACTTTCCCGGACAAGGTTTTAACTTCCACTTCACCGCCCAGGATGGCCTTAAAAACGTCAATTGTGACGTGGGTATGCAAATCATCGCCGTCGCGCTCGAAGTGCGGATCCTCGGCCACGTCCAGGACGAGATACAGGTCAGACGGGCTGCCATCGGCGCGGGGGGGACCCGCAGCCGGCACCCGGACCTTGGTGCCGGTGCGAACTCCCGGCGGGAGTTTCACATCCAACCGGCGGCTGCCGGTCTGGAGGGTGCGGGTGGTGCCGGCGAAGGCTTCCTTCAGGCTGAGGGTGACCGGCTGCTGAATGGAGGGTGCCCCACGTGAGGTCCGGCCCCGCAGCGCCTGCCCGACAGTCGTCCCGCCGAAGATGGAGCGGAAGAAGTCCGAGAACGTGCCGTCCCCGAACAAATCGTCCAGATTGACCTCCTGGACGCCGGGCCTGGCGGACCAGCGGCCCCAGTCGAAGTTGCCGGGTGCTCCGTCCTGCTGCCAGTGCGAATAAGACTCACCCAACTGGTCATAGCGGGTGCGCTTTTGCGGGTCGCTCAATACCTGGTAGGCCTCGTTGATCTCTTTAAAGCGGTCCTCAGCCTGCTTATCGCCGGGATTGCGGTCCGGATGATATCGCATGGCCAGTTTACGGTAGGCTTTTTTAATC
>Ga0105152_10000400_pt1 | contig 12586 bp, 15 predicted proteins | sample LakBais05cmmetaG_FD_81534 | JGI IMG/M metagenome (GOLD analysis project Ga0105152, IMG submission 81534) | Lake sediment microbial communities from Lake Baikal, Russia to study Microbial Dark Matter (Phase II) - Lake Baikal sediment 0-5 cm | ecosystem: Environmental > Aquatic > Freshwater >...
ACCTGCGGGGAAGCATCATGTTGGGTAATATGCCATACCAAGGCTTTATAAATGCCAGCTTTTCTAATAGCCTCTAATAGCTTAGATATAGATCCGACTGGGGCAACAGAGCCTTTAGTAGGGTATCCAAAATGAACATTACAATCGAAGAATTCCATATTTATGAAGAGAAATATTGTAAAGCAAGTCGTAAACGTTCTTCAACATCACCAGGAGCATCGCGTGGGATGGACTGGAGCGCAGATTGAGCTTCAACAATACTATAGCCTAAGGTGGTTAAAGCCGCCATTACCTCTGTGTCGACATCGCTGAACATGGCAATCGGTTCCAATCCTTCTGTCGCTTTGATACGTCCCTGGAGAGAAAGAAGGATTTTTTGCGCTGTTTTCTTCCCAACACCTGGAACTCGACTTAATACATCAGCTTGCTCGTGGAAAACCGCGCGACGAATAGCATCGGGGGTGAGGGTAGAAAGGATGGAATTAGCTAATTTAGGTCCAATACCATTAACTGTCAACAACAAGGTGAATAACTCGCGACTTTCGCGGCTATCAAAACCATATAAAGACAACATATCCTGGCGTACAATCAGGTATGTAAAAAGATATACTGAATCGCCGGGTTTCAACCGATCTTTTAAAGGGATTGGCACATAAACTTGAAAACCGATCCCACCCATTTCGATAATAATACTATTGGCTTCTATGTGGGTAACCTTACCACTAATCGTAGCGATCATAAAGACTCCGTGCTTATTAAATAAACAAATTCTGTTGGATAATCATATTTCTTTACTTGATAACCTCGCCCATCGATTAAATTATGGAATTGTACTTGATAATATTCTTGCATACCTTTACTTCGTCCACCAAGACTTCTGGCTGGGTAGGATATTAAAATATACTTTGCTTGGAGCTGGTCAAGTATCCGATCTCCTGCCAATTTATCCACTTGTTCCAGGCAAGGGATTGTTTTTAGGATAAGAGCTAAATCCACCGGATGGGCTGGGATGGATTCTATCACGTCAAATGCTTTTGCTTGACCCTGGATGGGCAACAAAGAAAAGTAATCTGATAAAAAATCAATTAAATCCTGGAATATATCGATGGCGAGGTAATGAATGCCCATTGGTAATCCCATCCAGGGGATTGCGAGGGGATTAAAACCGCAGGCTATATCCAGGATGCTTTGGATTGGTGGAAGTGAGGACAATATTTGTTTATAAAATCCGCTTAGAAAAGGTAAACGTTCGCGGGTGGAGGCATGAAAACGCATGATCGATCGGCACACTTGCATAAATTCAACCATGTTGCCGGATTGATTCGCTTTCTTAAGCAATCCTAGCCAATCGGAATAATGCATCTCGTTTTGCAAGAATGCTCCAGCGACCTGGTGGAGTTTATTCTTGGTAGCTTTTACAGTTTCTTTAAGGCTACTTCGCTTCACCAATTCATTTTGTGCAACTCGCATGATGAATTGGCGATTTATTTGGGTATAGCGAGGGCTTGAGGCAACCGCATTAACAACCTGGGATAAGGGAACCGAGTCTTTTAGATCGTTTGCTTCCAAATTTACCCCACAGTCAGAGATTCTCCATTAATTGGGTCATAAACCGCAGGTTGTGGATAGTCGCCAGGCGATGGGCAAGACTGTCGCCAGTTTTAAAAAGGTGATGCAAATAACCTATCGAGTAATTTTGGCACAAAAAACAATCACAAAAAAGAGATATTGGAGATGATAACTTGATATGTTTATCGTCCAATATATATAGGTATGAGAACCAGTTATTGTTTAAATTTGTGATTGATGCAGGATTTGTGTTGAACACATATAATCTTCCATGCCGGGCATCGCGAGTAGGCATTGCCCCGTCAAAGAGAATGTATCCCATCTGGTAACAAGCTGTGACATTTTCGGGTGAGGCAACACCCAGGGCATGTAATGGATAATTTAATGGAATTAATGAGCGCACATATGCTAATAAATCAGTCAAGAGATGTCCTTGGTTATCAAGAGGCCAACCACCATAACCATAACCATCGAAGCCTATATCGGACAACTCTTGAGCGCATCTTTTTCGCAACTCGAATGAGCCTCCACCCTGGATAACAGCAAAAATGAGAGGACGACTCTGTGATGAAAAACCTTTTTGTCCTAATAAACGGATATATTCTTTTTTTGAGCGTTTAGCCCAATCAATCGTGCGCCTCACTGATTCTTCCTGTGTAGATAAGGGCGCATCCACATGAGTGCAATCATCCAGGCATATTACGATATCAGATCCATAGTTAATTTGAAGCTGGATACTCTTCTCGGGGGATAGGTTATATTTCTTCGGGGATGATTTACCATCTCCGGTATAAAAGGTCGCTCCTTTATTAGATATAGAACCATATTTAGAATTTTGTCGGATAAGTGAATATAATTGAAAACCACCTGAATCTGTAATAATCGGTCGCTGCCATCCGCTCATATGATGTAAACCCCCTAAGGCTTGAATCGTGGATGACCCCGGATTTTGCATCAAATGATAGGTATTCATTACAACAGCTTTAACACCGCATTTTTCTAAATCACGACTATCTAAACTACGGACATAGCCTTTGGTCGCATCAGGTAAGAAGGCTGGTAAAGGGAGTATGCCATGAGGAAGCTGTATTACAGTGGAAGTTTTATCCATCCTTCCCTCTTGCTCCAGCAATAACGATCGTAAATTCTCCGCGCGGCTCGCCTCCCTCGTACAGCTTGCACAATTCCGAAATGGATGAACGTTGGACAGCTTCGAACATTTTCGTTAAATCATTCGCGATGGCAGCCTGACGATCACCAAAAATATCCAGGGCATCTAACAGGAAATCCTTCAGCCGATAAGGGCTCTCATAATAAAGAAGAGTATATAAGGATTCCTTATCGGCTTCTAAAAATTTTCGACGTTGCCCACGCTTATGGGGTGGAAAACCACGAAAGGTGAAACTATTGACTGGAAGACCCGAAAGAACGATGGCAGAAACAAAGGCAGCTGGACCAGGGATGGCGGTCAGTGGTATACATTCAGCCAAAGCTTGCCTTATAAGTGAAAATCCTGGATCGGATATACCAGGGGTGCCAGCGTTGGTTACTAATGCCAGTGATTTTCCTTGTTTGAGAATATTGATGATCCGTGTTCCAGAGCGTTGTTCGTTATACTCATGGAAAGATATTTGGGGCTTTTTAATATCAAAACGTTTTAGGAGTAGTCCGGTTTTACGGGTATCCTCACTGGCGATATAATCCACCGTCCGTAAAGTCTCCAGGGCGCGTAGAGTAATATCGCCCATGTTTCCAATGGGAGTTGCGACAATATAAAGCATGTTTTCTGTAATCAGTAATTAAGAACGGTCCTGATTACCGATCAATGACCTGATAGGATTACATAGTAAAGACCCATTCGGCCATTTTTTATACACAGGTGTCCTTTTTGTTTGAGGCGTTCAAGCATTTTCTTTACAAGCGAATTGCTATGATTGCCATCACCGAAGAGAGCGATTTTTATCGCCTCCAGGGTCATACCCTGCGCACCAGCAATACGCAGGGCATTTAGGATGATGGCATCATTCTCCTCTTGAGTACGATTAGGCATAATCTCCTTTCTACAGGTTTTACTATTTTATATTAGCTTTTTTATTCATGCAATGAATTGCTATTCTTGGTTAGATAAATTTAAAAATTTCACGCTGTGTATATGACATATTGCGATGGCTAATGCATCGGCTGCATCATCAGGTTGTGGTATCTTGGGAAGGTTAGCAAGACTCGAACCATATTCTGGACCTGAAGTTTATCAGCGCCGCCATAACCTGCTACAGCCTGTTTAATTACCAATGGGGAATATTCCGAAATTGAAAGACCGGACTGGGCTAAGGTAAGCAATACAACGCCGCGCGCTTGTCCCACACTCAAGGCTGTGCGTACATTTTTTTGAAAAAATAATTTCTCCACTGCTCCACTCTCAGGGTGATGGAGAAAAATTAGTTTTGTTAAGTTATTATATAGGATGAGTAAGCGATCAGGGAGAGGCATTTCAGCAGGAGTCTGGATCACCCCATAATCTCCAACCACCAAGCTTCCATCTTGTTCCTCGCGGATCAAGCCATAACCAGTGGTTGCTGTCCCGGGGTCAATGCCAATTACCAACATCAATTATCCAGCTGCCTCCAATTGAGCGACCGCCTCTTCGGTGATCAATAGGTTGGTAAACACACTTTGCACATCATCCAGCTCTTCTAGTGCCTCGATCACCCGCATTACTGAGATTGTATCTTCTGGGCTTAATTCAATCTCTGTGTTGGGTATCATTTTTAAGCCAGCTTCATCAGGCTCGATGCCGGCAGCATTAAGGTTGTCAATAATGGTTTTAAATGTATCCACTGGGGCGATGATCTCAATAAAGTCTGGATCGATTTTCACATCATCTGCTCCCGCTTCCACTGCTAACTCGAAAATATTATCCGGATTGTTCCCTTCAGCGGGGATTGAAAAAACGGCTTTACGGCTAAACTGCCAGCTTACCGCTCCTGCTTCTGCCAGGGTGCCACCATAACGATTGAGCATATGCCGGGCATCTGCGACAGTGCGATTGCGATTTTCCGTAACACAAGAGATTAACAAGGCTACCCCATGCGAAGCATAACCTTCGTACATCATTTCTTCCAGGGAACTGCCTTCTTTATCCTCACCAGTACCGCGCTTGATTGCACGTTCGATATTATCTTTAGGCATATTCCCTGCCCGGGCATGTTCGATAGCCATTTGTAACCGTACGTTGGTGTCCGGGTCACCCCCACCTACGCGTGCAGCTAATACGATTTCGCGTGCCAGACGGGTAAAAATCTGGCCTTTCTTAGCGTCAGCAGCACCTTTCTTGCGTCGAATCGTAGCCCAATGTGAATGTCCAGACATAAATATTCTCCTAATTGATGTACACCATCTGGTGTTACCGAGTTAGATAATTATACCATTATGCTAATTGGATGGTTACTTTTACAAAAAAAAGTTAACATGAACTGGTTATAAGGGTATATCATTTATAATTTATTACTGTACATAAGCAAACTGCCGAAAGTATTTTGAACAAACCTGAACCCTAAATGGCGGTTTACTCCAGTGATTGGCCGTTTTAGAGTTGGTTTTTGTAAAATTACTTTCGGCCAATCCTAATATCAGTAACATGGATGACCACTTATGAATATAATTGACATTTTACTACGTGTAAAAAAACCGACACCTTGGAGTGAGGGAGATAACATCCCTTGGAATGATCCAGAATTTAGCCAGAGAATGTTAAATGAGCATCTGACTCAGGATCATGATGCTGCCAGCCGCCGGTTTTTTGTCATCGATCAGCAAGTTGGTTGGATCCACAAACAGATCCTTCTGGGAAAACCAACCCGAATCCTTGATCTAGGCTGTGGACCAGGGTTATATACCAACCGATTAGCTAAACTTGGTCATTTCTGCGTGGGAATCGACTATTCACCTGCTTCGATAAGTTATGCCAGGAAGATAGCAGATGAAGAAAACCTCGCATCTAAATATATTGAAGCGGATATTCGTATAGCCAAATATGGAGAGGGTTATGAGTTAGTCATGTTGATTTATGGTGAGTTTAATGTGTTTAGACCAGCAGATGCAGGTCTGATCTTGGAGAAAGCTTGGTCTGCTCTTGTGCCTGGTGGTATTCTACTGTTGGAGCCTCATCCTTACGAAGTGATTCGACAAATGGGAACTCAACCCTTGACATGGTATTCTGAAAACACAGGTTTATTCTCAGAGAAACCCTATCTATGTCTGGAAGAGCCTTCCTGGGATGCTGGTAATCAAGCAGCTACTATTCGATATTACATCGTTGATGCTGATAATGGGGAAGTAACTCGATATGCCCAAAGCTTACAAGCCTATAACGATCAACAATATCGAGAGTTACTCGAAAAACAGAAATTTAGTGAGATTGAATTTTACCCATTTTTAGGTGGGGGCATCGATCATGAACGCCGCGACTTAATCGCGATCGCAGCACATAAAGGAAAATAAAATTATGATAAACCCAATTATTGACTGCCTCAAGTTTAGTATAAATTATCGTTTTCCTACTGCAGCCAAATAAATTACAAATTGGCCAATACCATCCAAGCCTAACAAAGTATTCATTTTATCATCGTCAAAGGCTGCCACAGCACACGCACCGCAGCCGATCGATTCAGCTGCCAGGTATAAGTTCTGGCAAACATGTCCTGCATCTAAAAACAGATAGCGATAACCGCGTTCTTGATAACGCCAGGTCATACGTTTTACAATCGCAATCCATAAAAAAGTTACCGCGCATTCTTGTAGGAACTCTTGCCCTCCACTCGCCTGAGTGATCTTGGTAGCAATATCGGTTCTGCGAATATATTCCTGGATTTGATGTTCACCGGTTAAATACCGATATAAACCAGGTTCGAACCCCTCAACACGGTTGACAAGGATATATGTTTCAAAGGCGTGTCGCGCTCCGGCTGAGGGAACGGTTCGTAAGGTGGCATAAGGTAATCGTTTCCGAATGCCCTGGGTGCACCATAATAAGTAGGATAATTCCATTGGGCTGATAGGATCATCGTGATATGTACGAAGACTGGCGCGCCGATCGATGACTTCTTTGAGGGGATTAGATATCAGCGAAGGATCAGGTAAATGAATTGGAGAAAAGCTAGAGGAAAAAGGTTCCTCTAGAGCTGGTTGTGGAAGACCACGGTCCTGTTCAGAGTATTTCATATGGTGGTACTTGGTTTTCTCTATAAATTCCAATCCGGTTTTATAGGTCATTTTTCCTCTTTTATACAATCAATCGATTAGTTTAAATGCCTGTTAATTACTAATACTGCTTCGCCATTAATCCGAGATTGTTTAAGATCGAGCAAAGCATGATTAGCTTCTTCGAAAGGGTACAAATTTATTTTGGCATGAATATGGATAAGGGTAGCTAATTCCAGGAATTCCAGTCCATCTTTATAAGTCGCATTAGTTATGCTACGTAATGTCCGTTCACCATAAATAAGTGAATATGGAATGGCTGGAATATCTGACATAAAAACAGCATTAATTGCCAGGGTTCCACCCGGGCGTATTTTCTCGAGGGTAAGAGGGACAAGTGAGCCATTCGGTGCGAAGATAATGGCGCGGTCAAGGGGTTCGGGAGGTTGATCTTCGATTGAACCAGTCCAACTAGCACCTAATTCGACTGCATGCTGTTGATGGATCTTGGATCGAGTAAAGACATAAACCTGGCACCCCCAAAAAAGTGCTACCTGGATAGCCAGATGAGCACTAGCGCCAAAACCGACCAGCCCAAGCCGTTCACCTGGATGTAAATCAGCCTGGTGTAAAGATCGATATCCAATAATACCAGCACAAAGCAGAGGAGCTGCTTGCTCGTCAGATATCATCGGGGGGATGGGTAAGAGAAAGCGGGATTGAGCGAGCATAAACTCAGCGAAACCGCCATCTACATGAAAGCCGGTGAAACGGGCGGAGCGACACAGGTTCTCCTGTCCGCGTAAACAAAACTCGCAAAATCCACAGGTTTCGTATAGCCATGGTATCCCAACCCGATCACCTAATTGAATATTGGTTACCGAGTCCCCAATATCTTTTACGATCCCTACAACCTGGTGTCCAGGGGTGATTGGTAAGCTTGGAGGATGAATATCACCTTCGGCAATATGCAGGTCAGTGTGACAGACACCACAAACCTTTACCTGAATAAGCACCTGACCTTCACCTGGCTCTGGAACAGGTACCTCCTCAATTACCAAAGGATTCTGTTCTATGGAGGCAGGGTGATGAAGACGTAAACTGCGCATAGCCATATCCCCGTTATTATAGTATTTATGTTTATTCGCCTTTAATAAATTCTTCGGTTAGTTTATGAGCTTCTTCATCTTTATATTGTTTGGGTGGAGTTTTCATAAAGTAGGAAGAGGGTCCGATTAAAGGACCGGATAATCCCCGATCCAGAGCCAACTTTGCGCAACGGACAGCGTCGATGATCACTCCAGCAGAATTGGGGGAGTCCCATACCTCCAATTTAACTTCTACATTGATGGGAACCTCACCGAATGTGGTACCTTCCATCTTGATATAACAGAATTTTCGATCGGTTAACCAAGGAACATAATCACTCGGACCAACGTGAACATTGTCTTCGGGAAGGGTATAAGGGAGCATGCTGGTAACTGCTCCTGTTTTCGATATTTTCTTAGATTCCAGGCGTTCGCGTTCCAGCATGTTTAGAAAATCCGTGTTCCCACCAAAATTCAACTGATAAGTCCGGTCTAGCCGAACTCCACGATCTACAAATAAACTAGTGAGTACGCGATGAAGTATGGTAGCACCGACCTGACTTTTTATATCATCACCAATGATTGGCAATCCACGGTCTCTAAACCTTTTAGCCCAATAATCCTGACTTGCAATAAAAACAGGTATGGCATTCACAAAGGCACAACCTGCATCCAAAATCTGTTCAACATACCATTTGGTTGCCATTTCAGAACCAACCGGGAGATAACTTACCACCACATCCGTCTTAGTTTCTCTGAGGATTCCAACAATATCCACCGTGGGTCCAGGAGCTTTTTTTAATATTTGGGATAAATACTTACCTAACCCATCATGAGTCATACCACGTGAAACAGGCACATTAAGTGCTGGAACATCGGAAAATTCGTATGCATTAAACCTGGGATAAGATTATCATCCTTTGCATTTCTATAGAAATTAACCCCTTGAACAAATGAAGAGGCACAATTTTCGACACCAATAAGCGCAACTTTAACCTTATTGACTGACATGAAGCTCTCCTTTTATTTTTACCGTCCTAATGATAGGAAAAAAAAGTAATGATGTATTTCGTATATTATTCCTGCCAAGTTGCTTATTATACAACTATTAGGGTTCGAATGACTATGCTATAATTCTTCTCATCAGAAAAGGGGATGCGCATGTCCTTTGGCGATATTGATCAGAAAATTAACCGATTAGAACGCCTCCTGGAGGTAAGTCGTTTCCTGGGTGCATCCCTTGAAATTGAGGAATTATTACAATCCATCGTCAATGCTGCTTCAGAGTTGAGTGAAAGTGAATCCAGCGCTTTGCTTATGTATGAGGGGGAGACAAAATTACTTAAGTTTGTAGCTACAACGAACGAAGAAAAAGAAAGTATAAAGCGGATTCGTGTGCCTATAGAAAATAGCCTGGCTGGGACTGTTTATAATCAACGACAGTCGATCGTTGTAAGAGACGCACGGAACGATCCACGCGTTTCTTTTGAAATCCAGAAAGTATTAGGAAATGCATATTCTTTAATCGCAGTGCCTATGCTTTTTAGGGGTGAAACGATCGGTGTAATTGAAACAATTAATAAACGGAATCGACTTGATTATTCAAATGATGATGTTAATATCCTTGAAACGCTTGCTTCTCAAGCAGCGGTGGCTGTAATGAGCTCGTTGATGTTAGAGGAGATGAGAACCGCCTACCAGGAATTAGAGGAATCAGAACGTAAGAAGAGTGATTTTATTGCTATAGCTTCTCATGAGCTGCGCACACCTATAGGCTTAATCTTGGGTCATGCGACGACAGTTTATGATGGAATAACAGATCCAAATCTAAAACAACAATTGGAAGTCATCGTCCGGAGTGCTACCCGTTTAAAGAAAATCGTTGAAGATTTCTCAAGCATTCCAGGTTTACAAGAAGGAGCAACACCGGTATTTCGGAAAAAGGTTGGAATTAGTAATCTTGTTAGTGAGGTCACTGCATCTTTTAAGAAGCAAGCCCATTTTAAGAACATTACCTTAAAATGTAATACACCTCAACAAGAATTCCAGGTCGAAGGAGATCGAGAGAAGCTCGCTCTAGTTCTTTCAAACTTACTTGAAAATGCAGTATCCTATACCAATAATAACGGGCATGTATACGTGACCGTTGAGCGTCTCTCGGGATATGTTAAGGTATCAGTGATCGATAACGGGATTGGGATTCCAGCTAAAGACTTGCCACGGATATTCGACCGTTTTTACCAGGTGGAAGGTCATTTACGACGCCGGCATGGAGGAATGGGTTTAGGTCTTTCAGTAGCCAAAGCAATGGTTGAGATGCATAATGGTCAGATCTGGGTAGAGAGTGTTGAGGGAAAGGGAAGTAATTTCTCTTTCTTACTTCCCCTAAAAGATGCACAGGCGACTAGACCAAGTAAAGTGCCAGCTTTTGAACCCGGAAGTTTGGTTTAGTTGACAGCCTATTCTGTTTGATGTAGAATGTCGTGGTCATCGGGGTGTGGCTCAGTTCGGCTAGAGCACGCGGTTCGGGACCGCGAGGTCGGCGGTTCAAATCCGCCCACCCCGACAGGTTGTTAAAATATAAAAAGCGAGTGGTGATCCACTCGCTTTTTATTACTGATTTATCCAGCAGAATAAAGTATACGATAAAATCAACAAGCAAAGCGTACCCATAATAAAGAGTCCAGTAAACCTTCGATGGTGTTGTCATTAAAAGTGGATATAATTTTCGATATGTAAAGACGTTTGACGATTATTTACATGAACAATTACCCTACAATTTAGTTATCAAGGATTTTTCTATAAACAGGAGTAACCTTCACAACAGCTTATGAATACAGACTTATCCTCATATTTCGATTTCATTACCGAAACAGCTTACCAGGCTGGACGGATCTCACTTGGTTATTTCCAAACAGGCGTACAAGCGGAATATAAATTGGATAACACTCCTGTTACTGTAGCCGATCGTTTGGTTGAAGATTTCATACGAAAACGTATCGAGGCGCGTTTCCCTTCCCATGCGATTGTGGGGGAAGAATATGGTCTTAAAGAATCAATCGGAGCTAGTCACCGTTGGTTTATCGATCCGATTGATGGGACGAAATCTTTTATGCGGGGTGTACCTTTGTACGCCGTATTGGTAGGTCTCGAAATCGAGGGTAATGTCGAGGTTGGCGCAGCCTACTTCCCAGCCTTAGACGAGATGCTAACGGCTGCCACCTCTTTAGGTTGTTGGTGGAATGGGCGCCGCGCTCATGTATCTACAATCTCTAGTCTGGTCAAAGGTGTGGTTAGCTGCACGGATACAGCAAACTTTGCCCGGGTAAATCGCCAGGCAGCGTGGGAAAGACTGCAAAAGACGGCATATTACCGGACGGGTTGGGGAGACGCGTATGGATATCTGTTAGTCGCTACTGGGAGGATCGAATTGATGTTAGATCCGATTATCAATGTTTGGGATTGCGCTCCTTTCCCCCCAATTTTCAAGGAGGCGGGAGGGTATTTTGGTAATTGGGAAGGTAAAACGACTATATATGATAACGAAGGTTTTGCTACCTCACAGATCCTTTTACCAGAAGTATTAAGATTGATAGCAGGAGATTAATTTTCAGAATCCTTGCATAACCTACACTTTTGATGTATGCTTAAAAGCAAGGATAAAGAATACAATATATCATCTTAACTTAAAAACGTTTTACAGGAGGCGGACATGCAGGAAAGAAGAAAATTAAAACGAAGATATATTATGTTCTATTCTCGTATCTTTGACCGGAAAACGGGAAAACTATTAGGATATCTTTCTGATTTAACCCCCGAAGGTGCGATGGTTATCAGTGAAGACGCCGTTGAGAAGGGTTTAGTATATCGATTAAGAATGGATCTACCTGAGGGGTCATTCGATAAGAACCAACTCGATTTTGAAGCTCAAAGCGTGTGGTGCAAGAAAGATGTAGATCCACACTTTTATAATGTTGGTTTTCGATTAATAGGTGTACCCCCACAGGATGAGGCTATTATTGAACAGATCATCCAGGATTATGGATTTCGGGATCGCTAAATCGGTTCCATAAGTTAAAATACTATCATTTTCTATTAATGACACATTAATCCTTGACGATTTTATAAGAGCGTGATAACCTTCGCCCGCTATAAAAAAGTAGAATCATAGAAAAAGGAGGCGTACACATGATAAATAATATCAACGGACTTGTTACCTCAAGTGTTATATGTGTGCGCCTGTTGGTTGTTTGAATTAGTTATTGATAGGTCTATAACAACCACGGGCGCATCCAACACCCGTGGTTGTTTTTTTTTCCAGGATATAAGTTTATTATCACCAACCTGGTATGTGAATTCTTGCAGAACTTTTTGTGCCACGGGAGATTCCTGTGGCACTTTTATTTTGAGGATATACCATGCAACCGTCTCTTGTTTCACATCGGAAGAATCAAGGTGTGGTCTTCAAAAAAACAATCGCTCATTACTTTGTGCATGTCAATGGAGAAGTGATAATCTGTGGGGCTTCTCCTCGTCTTCGCAAAGAATTGATATATCCAACCGCCGATCCACATTCCCTCCCTCACATCGTGATGGGTGAAAGGAAGATAGATATCGTTGATCCTGTGGCAGTTGGAGATGAGGTGAGTTTTGTCGATAATCAAGATGGCACTGGGTTAATTATCGAAATTAAGCCTCGAAAGAGTATGCTTACCCGGCGAGCAGCCGTG
>Ga0105152_10000401_pt1 | contig 12557 bp, 9 predicted proteins | sample LakBais05cmmetaG_FD_81534 | JGI IMG/M metagenome (GOLD analysis project Ga0105152, IMG submission 81534) | Lake sediment microbial communities from Lake Baikal, Russia to study Microbial Dark Matter (Phase II) - Lake Baikal sediment 0-5 cm | ecosystem: Environmental > Aquatic > Freshwater > Lake...
GCAAAGTGAATGGCCTCCTCAATTTCTTTTGCAACGCCCAGCTCATTGCAGACCCTGGTCAACCCCTTTGCATCGACGTCCGCCAGGGCTAAGGTTGCCCCAAACCGGTTCAAACCTAAACAGGTTTCGCGGGCAAGACCACCTGCTGCACCTGCGACGAGAGCAACTTTATGCGTTAGCTCAAATAGCTTCTCATAAGACATCGGACTCCCCCCTTCCTTCAAATATCTCCTCCCTCCGCTTTCCCATTTTTCCCTATTAACAACAATTTTGCGTCTTGAAAAGACCTTCTACGTCAAAAGCCTTCTCAATATCTTCCCCGCAGCACTTTTAGGTAGCTCATCACAGAACTCTATCACATGCGGCCGCTTGTAGGCTGCCATATTCTCTTTACTCCATTCTATGATCTCTCCCTCATTGACCTTACCCTTGTATTCTGCCTTTAGAACGATAAATGCCTTGGGAGCTTCTCCCCGATAGGAGTCAGGAACACCTATGACTGCTGCTTCAGCTATTGCCGGATGCTTATAGAGCAAGCCTTCAACCTCACTTGGGAAAACACTAAACCCGGAGCACTTTATCAACTCCTTCTTTCGGCCAGCTATACGTATATAACCTTCTTCATCCATTAAGCCTATATCACCGGTATAAAGCCACCCATCCCGCAGTACTTCACTTGTCTCTCGTGGTTTGTTCCAATAGCCTCTCATTACGGTTGGCCCTTTTATTATGATTTCCCCCTCCTCATTGGCAGCAAGCTCCTTAGACCCTGTTTCTAAGTCCACAATTTTCATATCCGTCCCAATCTCAGGAATACCCACGAAGCCCGCTTTGTAGCGATGTAAAGGTGTGAGAACACCCCCCTGAGCCAAAGTCTCTGTCAAACCATACCCTTCTCCGATTACAGCGTTCGGCAACAATCTTTTCATCTTTTTCTGAATTTCTAAAGATATGGGGGCTGCTCCACTGATAAGACATCGGAGAGAGCTAAGATCATACGCTTCTATAGCACGCCAACCCAGTAAAGCAATCAGTGCTGTCGGGGCAGGCATAAACGTGGTGCACTTATGCTGGCTAATTGCTTTGGCTACAACATCAGGAGAAAACCGAGCCAGGATAATGACTTGACCCCCTGAGACAAATTGTGAGCCCATATGAAGCATGCCCATGATATGAAAAAAAGGGGTTACGCCCAAGTGAACATCGTCTTTGGTGTACTTGAACCATAATACCGAAGCTATCACAGCATACGTCAAGCTATAATGGGATAGCATGGCCCCTTTAGGAAGTCCAGTTGTCCCACCCGTATATTGCAAAAGGGCTAAATCTCTCTTCAGGTTGATGAGGTCACGTGGAGGTTTCGTGTAAGATCGATGTAAAAGTTCTAAAAAGTCCAGTGTCCCAGGGAATACTCGTTTAGGCTGCTCCGCTTCGGAAGGCAAAGGCAAGGTGGGTTTTGGTGGAAGAAAATCTCTTAGGGAAGTTAAAATGACATGCTTTAGCTTCACCCGATCTTTAATCTTTGCAACCTCTGTGTAGAGAAGATCTGAGGCCACCAGCATTTCCGCACCGGAGTCATTCATCTCGTATTCCAGTTCGACATGCTTAAACATCGGGTTTAGCGCTACAACAATCCCTCCAGCTCGAAGTATGCCAAAATAACTTATTACAAACTGAGGACAATTCCCCATATATACTGCAACTCGATCTCCTCTTTTCATCCCTAAATCAGCTAATCCCCCAGCGAACCTATCAATTGCGTCATCCAGTTCTTTATAGGTCATTTCGAACCCATAAAAATTTACTGCAATCCTATTGGGCATTGACATTGCGGTATCTCTTAAATAATCCGGCAATGGTTTTTCTGGCTCAAAAGATTTGGGGATCTCGGGATCCCATACGGAATACCACCTTTTCTCCATTATCGACCTCCATTTTAAACTCACACAAACATCTACCTAACTCCCGGTTCCTTTTTATTACCTTTGTATATCTCTCAATGTCAGCTAAGGTGGATAAAGAGCTTTTAAATGAAAATGAACTATGTCTCGGACCTCAGTCAAATGCGCTCCAGAATAATCGCTTCACCATGTCCCCCGCCACCGCACAGGGTGGCCAAGCCTTTTTTCAGACCCCGCTTTTCCATTTCATGAATAAGGCTAACCACAAGCCTGCAACCTGTGTTGCCTATGGGATGGCCGAGGGCAATGCCTCCTCCGTTCACATTGACAATCTCGCGATTTAGACCGAGCTCTCGCTCAACAGCCAGATAAGGTGCAGCAAAGGCTTCGTTTATTTCAATCAGTTCGATATCCTCAAGCTTATAGCCAGTCTGTTTCAGAAGCTTCTTAACAGCCGGGATAGGGCCAATACCCATAATGCTCGGATCCACACCCACGGCTACGGCACCTGCTACCCTCCACTTTCTTTTCATATCCAATTTGTCCGCAAGTCCCCTTGACATGACCAAGACTGCGGAGGCACCATCGTTGAGGCCGGATGCATTCCCTGCTGTGACCGTGCCATCCTTCTTGAAGGCTGGAGGTAACTTGCTCAATCCATCAAGGGTTGTCTCCGGACGAGGATGTTCGTCCGTATCTATAATAATATCCGGTTTTCCTTTCTTCCCGGGAATCACAAAGGGAACGATCTCATCTTTGAAGCGTCCTTCCTCTAATGCCTTCTTAGCGCGCATTTGACTTGTGAAAGCAAATTCATCCTGGTCTTTTCTGGAAATGTGATATTTCTCGGCAACGTTTTCTGCTGTCATGCCCATAATGAGACCCGTATGCTGGTCAAAAAGACCATCCCAAACACCGTCTGAAAGCTCTTGATGCCTGAGCCTCAGTCCCCACCTCGCATTTTTGATAGAGTAAGAAACATTGCTCATACTCTCGCCGCCCCCTGCGAGGATGGCATCGGCTTCTCCCAAACGGATCGCCATAGAGGCGATACGGATCGCTTCCATAGACGAACAGCAGGCCCGGTTTACATGTGCAGCAGATACATGATCAGGAATTCCTGCTTCCAAAGCAGCACAGCGCGCTAACCCGTTCTCATCGCTTCGCACCATGACCACACCCCAGTAGACATCGTCAAGGTCATTCTTGGGAAAGTTGACCCTCTTACACACCTCATCCATGACCAAGGCTGCGAGCTTGGTATGCGATACATCCCTGAGGGATCCACCGAAATCGCCGATAGGTGTTCGCACTGCAGAAACAATCACAGCATCTCTCTCTTGCATATTTTCTTCTCCTTCCTGGACTTTCGATCAGAATGAATTTTACTTATAACTAATTGTCATGGCCGGTTGGTCTCCCACGAACCATGAAAATGAGGTCTCGGGCAAGGTGATAAGGTTAGGGTTATGAAGCCTGTTTGGTCTAAGGGGGCAAGGGTGATGGCTGATGATTTAGAACCTTTAGCCTAACCCATATACGAAACCGGCATCCTTACCCTGACCTTAACCAAAGACTTCTATTTTCTAAGTATAGCAGAGTCTTATCTCAAATATATAATCCCCTTCCTTTTAGCAACTGACGTGCGATGACTAATTTTTCTATGTCTTTAGCCCCCTCATAGATTTCTACAATTTTGGCATCCCTATAAAAACGGCTGATATCGTACTCGCCTAAGTATCCATATCCTCCATGCAATTGCAAGGCCTCATTGACTACTTTTACCCCCACTTCCCCCGCGTACCATTTAGCCATAGAGATGAGGGCAGGTTCTATTTGCCCCTTGTCTAAGCTCCATGCGGCTTTATATACTAAGTTCCTTGCAGCTTCTATCCATGTCGCCATCTCAGCCAATTTGCCCTGCACCATTTGAAAGGATGAGAGGGGCTGCCCGAATTGCTTACGTTTTTTCACATGTTTTAACGCCAACTCCAAGGCCCCCTGAGCAACCCCTACGCCCTGGGCCGCAGTCCCAGGCCTTGAACGGTTGAAAAATTCCATGAAGCAGTTGAACCCTTTCCCTTCCTCGCCGACAAGATTCTCCTCGGGTACCCAAACGTCGCTAAAGCTTATCTCTGCTGTATCATGTGCCCGGATCCCCAGCTTTCCCTTCAGTTTGTTCCTTTCCAAACCAGGTCGATCGGTTTCAATAATAATCACACTGTGCCTTTCGTTGGGTGAAGCCGCATTGGGATTACTCAGGCAGAGGGTCACCATAAAATTCGCAATATCTCCATTGGATATAAACATCTTCGATCCATTGATAAGGTATCCGTTTCCTTTCTTCTCGGCTTTGGTGGAGACAGACAAGACATCACTGCCAGCATCGGGTTCTGTCACCGCAACCGCACTGATCGCTTCTCCTTTACATATCGGGGGGAGATATTTCCTCTTCTGTTCTTCTGATCCCTTAATGAGGATCATTTCACTTCCGAAGCATGTACACATAAGCTGCCCGCCCAAGCCTGGATCAATTCTCCAGAACTCCTCCATAACGATGGCATTTTCTAAAAATCCGAATCCTCCTCCCCCATATTTCTCATCTATAAAAATCCCTATAAATCCCAACTTAGAAGCCTTTTTTAATAATTCAAGATTGAAGGTCTCCTCAAGATCACACTCCTTGGCGATATTAGGAAACTCTCCTTCTGCAAACTCTCTCGCTGCCTTTCTAATGTCAAGTTGAGCCGGTGTTAGATTAAAGTCCATTCATTCCTCCCATCTTTTCGTTTTTGACCTCTAATGCGAATACCTTCTATAGTTTCCTGCCTTGCTGAATATATTAAATTTTGTTTTCTCCTTGTGAGGATAATTATAATAAGAAAAATCACTATTTCAAGTTAAATATTTTTAGTAACATAATGCCTCACTGAAGCGTGGCGGGGGCAATCGATCCGAAAGGAATGCTTCCAAAATTTTATAAAGCGGATCGTTAATAAATTAAGGGTAACGATCCCATTGCCTGAATCACCCCATTGAAGGGCCTCATCTCCTGCAGCATACCTACTGTAGGAGGTAACCGCTATAAAATCTTTCCAGCATCCCTTCCGGATCTTGAAAGACCCCGGAAGAGCAAGGCATTATTTAGTAACACACTCAGAACACAAAACTCTTGACAGTAGTTCTTAAATATGGTTAAATTTTTCCAAAATTCTGACACGAAAAGGGGGTGCAACAATGGTTAGAAAATCTATAATTGTTGGGTTGATTGTGGGGTTGTTTGTCCTACTCGCGGCGGCGCCAAAACCGGTAGCACAACCAATCAAGATAGCAGCTCTGGGTCCTATGAAGGTTACCCCGGGCGAAAACCAGTGGCGTGCGGCTGAGCTCGCCGCTGAGGAAATTAATGAAGCTGGTGGCGTCATGGTTGGGGGGGTGAAGAGATCTGTAAGAATAATCAAAACTGACACAAGTGAGGAAGTCAGTGCTACAGATGCAGTAGCGGCAATAGAAAAAGTGATAACCGTTGATAAAGTGGATTTCTTGGTCGGTACTCACCGGACAGAATCTACCCTTGCCATGCAAGATGTGGCTATGAAATATCGCAAGATCTTAATAGTGACCGGGGCAGCTTCACCCATCGTATGTGAGCGAGTAGGGACGGACTACGGCAAGTATAAGTATACGTTCCGGACGTGGATCAACTCCGCTTTTATGGGGAGGGCTATGTTCGCTTCTTTAGAGGATCTGTCCCGTCTGGTAAAAAGGGAGTTAGGAATTGAAAAGCTAAAGCTTGCCGTATTCTCTGAAAAGCTGGTATGGGCAGACCCTGTGGTTAAAGCCGCTGAGACTTTGGCTCCCAAAATGGGAATGGAAGTGGTCGGAGTCTGGAGACCATCAGCCGCTGCTACGGATGTGACTCCTGAATTGAGAGCAATACAAACCAGTGGAGCTCACATAATTTATACTGCAACATCAGGGACCATGGGAGTCGTTATGTGCAAACAATGGGGTGAACTTAAAGTCCCAGCAGTCATGACAGGTGGCCATTCACATGCATGTGTAAAAGGTTTCTGGAAGGCTACCGGTGGATACGGGAACTATGTGCCAACTTTTACCGGCATAGGTCCAGCTAAAATCACACCCAAGACCCTGCCGTTCTGGAATAAATTTGTAAAAAGATTTGATGAATTTCCCGGTTATGAGTCTTCTACCTACGACGCTGTGTACCTATTGAAGGAGGCCATTGAGAAAGCGGGTTCTCTTGATTCGGATGCAATAGTAGCCGAACTGGAAAAGATTGACTACGTTGGCGCCTACTACCCGAGGATAACATTCTTCCCGAAAGGTGACAAATATGCCCATGATTTGAGGTTTGGTCCGGGATATGCTACTGGCGTTACCAATCAATGGTTGGACGGAGATGTTAAAGTTGTCTGGCCCTATGGATGGGAAGGGATCACTTATGAAGGCAGCAAGCCGTATACGTTCCCACCGTGGTTTTTAAAGCATTGGAAAAAATAGAGTGAGGGTGTTGTTGATGCCTCTGTCTTGAAAATCTTTCAGGAGCAACCCAGCCCCTCATTTCAGGGCTGGGTTGCTTGTTATGGGAGTATTCATCGGTGGACATTCTGATCAGCGGGATACAACTTGGCGCAATTTATGCAATCTTATCTATTGGTTTTTCCCTCATTTTAGGGTCAGCCAGAATCATATTCTTGACTTATGCTGTATTTTACATGTTAGTTGGCTATTTCTGGTATATTGTCAATACTCTGTTTGGGATGAACCTAATCCTAAGTGCCAGCCTAGCGGTAGTTATGACCGTCGCCCTGGGGATAGGCACCTATAAATTGTGCGTGGAGCGGATACGGCAACATGAAACGACTGTCATACTCATCACTCTGGTCTTAGCCTTTTTCTTCGAGGAGTGTGTGCTCTTGGGATTTGGTTCCCAACTTCGCAACGTCCCAGCTTTTATTCCCGGGTATGTAGAGCTGCTTGGCGTTAAGGTGCTGAATCAATATTCCCTGACACTCGCGGTTAGTCTCGTTTTGATTTTCCTCATATGGCTTTTTCTATGGAAAACTAAGTTGGGCATCGCTATTCGAGCGACCTCTCAAGATAGAGAGGTTGTCAATCTGATGGGCATCAATGAAAAGAGAATGTCTATGATCGCCGTGGGCGTGGGCATCGCATTGGCAGGAATTGCCGGAGTGATGGTGGCACCCATCTATCTCCTTGAACCGACCATGTGGACGGAGCCATTCATCATGGTCTTAGCTATTGTTATCCTAGGAGGTTTAGGCAGCATCAAAGGAAGCATCATTGGTGCTTATATCTTGGGATATGCTCAGGTGGCTCTTGTATACCTGGTCCCAATGGGCAGCTTCATCAGAAGTTCCGTGGCCTTGGCAGCCATGATCGTCGTGCTTTTGATAAGACCTGAGGGTATGTTTGGGGTGCTTTTTGAGGAGGAGAGATTATAGAAGATGGCCTATTTTCTCTGGCGCTTATATAAGAACTTTGAGGGAGAAATATTAGCCATACCCGGAAAGACCGTAGCTTTTTTCGGGATCCTATTTCTATTCTGTTTATATTTCATCCCGATACACCCCTATGTTCTCCGTATTCTTACCTTTTCGGCTATATTTGCCATCTATGCTGCAAGCTGGGATCTCTTGTATTTCGCTGGTCAACTAAATTTGGGTCACGGCGCTTTTTTCGGGGTCGCAGGCTATGTGGCAGCCATTCTTGATTTACAATTGCATCTACCCAGTGGTGTTGCCATCATCCTTGGGGCGATTGGCAGTGTCATTTGTGGATTAATCCTGGGCATCCCAGCTCTGAGGATGCGTGGTCCCTACCTGGCTATCCTCACCCTGGCTTTCCCTGTGATTCTTACGGGGGTTGTTTTTGCACTTCCTGATATTACGGGTGGCGAGCTCGGTCTGTCCGGAATATCGTCCCTTTCAGAGTCCGATCTATCTGTTTATTACATCTGCTTAGTTGTTATGCTACTTTCAGTACTCATCATGTTGAAGCTTGCTGACACAAGAAGTAGCATTGTCAGAACTGGGATTGTATTTAAGGCGATGGCAGAAGACGAGATTGCGGCACGAACATCGGGAATTAATACTCCAAGATATAAGTTGTTGGCTTTTGCTGTGAGTGCTTTTTTCGCCGGAATTAGCGGAGGTCTTTATGTTTATGTGATAAAAGTTGCCGGTCCTTCAACGTTCCATCCTCTCTTCTCGATTCACCCGGTGATATGGACAATTTTTGGAGGAGCGGCAAGTATCTATGGACCAGTGGCTGGAGTTTTCATCCTTTACCCCTTTTGGGGCGGGCTTTTTGCGGCTACTCCTGAATTAAGGATGATCATCTTTAATGCTTTAATCATCATCATCATCCTTTTTATGCCTGAGGGAATAAGTCACTGGTTCAGAGACAGGACAGAAAGAATGTGTCCGAGGTGTAAGCTAATTAACTCAAGAAGGCGAAGTTCCTGCAGGGCCTGCAGTGCTGCTCTATAATTGGGATGAGGAAGGTCTGTCTATAGGCCCAAGTATATTTTCCTTATCTTCTCGTCAGCCAATAACTCTTTACCTGCAGCCTCAGCAACTATCTTTCCTTTGGAAAGGACATAATTTCTGTTAGCCAAATCAAGAGCAAAACTAACGTCTTGCTCAACGAGGAGGAGGGTGACTCCTGCCTGGAAGATGTCCTTTATGCGGGCAAACATTTCTTCTTTCACTTTGGAAGCGAGTCCTGTCGAAGGTTCATCAATTAACAAAAGTTCAGGCTCATGCATCAATGCCCTTCCAATAGCAAGCATTGTTCGTTCTCCACCAGATAAAGTGCCTGACACCTGTTTTTCTCTTTCTTTCAGCACCGGGAATAGCTCGTAAACCTTTCCCAAATTTTGTTTCTCCTTTTTTTTATCCTTGATAAGGTAAGCGGCACATCTCAAATTATCAAGGACTGTAAGTTCACGAAAGGGTCTTCCTCTCTCCGGGCATAGAATGAGACCCCTTCGTGCCCTTTCATGGGCCGGCAGATTATCTATCTTTTCGCCTTTGAACAACACATCACCTCCAATTATGATATTTGAGACCTCCTTCCTCATCCCTCTTGTTGTCTCCCGCTCCCAGTTCATTAAGCCGGATATAAGGCGGAGTAAGGTAGTCTTCCCGGCCCCATTTGGACCCACCATACTCACGAATTCCCCTTTGTCCACTTCAATACTTACTCCATCCAGTATCATAGCAGTATCGTAACAAACAACCGCGTTCTTTACTTCAAGCAGCAATTCTACCCCCTCCTCCTACCAGCGTAGGCTTCCATCACCTCTTTGTTATTAGCTATTTCTTGAGGTGTGCCTTCCGTAAGAATCTTGCCAAAGTTGAGCACTATCACTCTGTCAACTATTTTCATGAGGTCAGCCAATTTGTGTTCGATGATAAGCATAGCCGGTCCTTCACTATGTAAGCGACCAAACCTTCCACCCTTATGTAACCGTCTCAATGACTTCGCTACAAGCTCTGTTTCAGCGGGGTTCAAACCGCCAAAGGGCTCATCTAAGAGGAGTAACTCAGGCTCTGTGGCTAAAGCGCGTGCCAGTTCTAAGCGTTTCAGATCACCGTGGGTCAGAATGGAAGCTGGCTCTTTTGCCAGGTCGGCAATCCCGCAAAACTCCAAGGCATCTCTGGCTCGAGCCTCAATTCTTTTGACCCACTCCCCTCTTTTGGATGCACCTTCAGCAAGGCAGCCTACCATAACATTTGAAATGATGGGTAATTGGCGGAAGGGTTTTACCACCTGATGCGTCACTGCTATTCCTCTGCCAACAATCTCCCAAGTGTGGCGATTGGTAATATCTTCACCTTTGAATCTCACCTTTCCTGCATTAGGTTTCAGTAAACGCATAATGAGGCGGACAAGAGTAGTCTTCCCCGAACCGTTCGGACCTATGAGACCGACAATTTCATCTCTACCTATTTGAAGGCTGACATTATCTACTGCTACCAGACCGCCAAAGCGTTTAGTTAATCCTTCAACCTCGAGAAAAGAAGTCATCCTAAATTTCCTCCTCTCTCAGCTCTCTCCGGGATACCTTCCCTACATCCGTTCTCGGGATTTCTCCCCTAAACTCTATAATTTTAGGGACTTTGTAGTGGGCGAGTCTCTCCTCACAGTATTTAATAATCTCTTCTTCTGACAGCCTCCCCCTTGCGTCAGACTCTAAGACGACTACTGCTTTTATATTCTCTCCCACCTTTGGGTCAGGGACTCCAATGACTCCCACCTCCTTGATTTTAGGATGGCCTTTCAGGGCTTCCTCTACTTCTCGGGCGAAGACTGAATAACCTTTGTATTTGATTAAGTCCCTCTTTCTATCGTAGAAATAGAAGTAGCCTTCCTCATCCATTCGCCCTAAATCACTCGTTCTGAACCATTTTTCTCCGGCTATTTCTGTAAACACCTTCTCCGTTTCCTCAGGCCTGTTCCAGTAGCCTTTCATTATTTGTGGACCTTTAACCACAATTTCGCCTATTTCCCCAAGGGGGACAAATTCGTCTTTTTCCGGATGAGCAATCGCTGCCATAGTGTTAGGTAATGGGGGGCCAAAGGAGCCGATCTTAGCTCGTCCAATTGGAGTAACACAAATTCCTGAAGAAGTCTCACTCAATCCATAGCCTTCATGGAGTGTGACGCCAGTCCGTCTTTTCCAGGCTTTAGCTGTGTCTTCAAGCAGGGCATCGGCACCCGAGATGACAATCTTGAGGCGTCTCCAATCCACCCTGTCCGTCCTTTCATGATCCTTGAGAAGTTCGTATATGCTTGGCGGGCCGAGGAAGACGGTTACCCCGCTTGTTCCAACAGCGTCTAAAATGTCATCAATGTCAGGTGTGGTAAATATTAACAGAGAATAACCCCGGATCAATCCGCCAAGCATCACTACCACCTGCCCCATAATATGGTAGAATGGTACGAAACCTATTATACATTCCTTACCCTCTTCAAGATTCTTGCCCTTCTCAAAACTATACAGCCATAAAGTTTGGTTTTCCATTTCCATAGCGACCAGATTGTAATGGGTAAGCATAGCCCCCTTTGGCAATCCGGTTGTGCCACCTGTGTAGGGGAGCGCCACGAGGTCTTCTTTAGGGTTGAACTCAATCTTTGGCGGATTTGGCGAATACTTCTTAATCAAATCTCGAAACCGGTAGATGCCCTCCCTTTCATAGATCTGAACAGATGGAACTGACATTTTCCTATATACAGCCCTAAGCACACTTTTGCCAAGGGCTTTCTTGAAAGCCGGTAAATATTCATCAATACTGGTTAGAATAACATTCTTCAACTTAACATTTGTCCTCTCAACGAATTCGTAGAGTATATCCAAGCAAATAATCGTTTGGGCTCCACTATCTTCAAGCTGATGCTTGACCTCTGGAGTAACGTAGAGAGGACTGATGGATGTTATAACAGCGCCTGCCTTAACTGCTCCAAAATAAGCTATAGGAAACTGGGGACAGTTTAACAGGTATAAAGCGACTCTGTCTCCCTTCCTAACTCCCAAATCATGGAGAGCGGTAGCAAATCTATCAACTTTCTCCCTTAGTTCGTGGAAAGTAATCTTGCTGCCATAAAATACTATGGCAGTCTTGTTTTTCCATTTCTCTGTGGCTTTATCAAAGGCTTGAGCCACGGATATTTCCGGAATGTCCAGATCGGGAGGAAGTCCCTCAGGATAAAATTTAACCCAAGGTTTATTGAGATATGAATTTTCGGCCTTATTTCCCTTTCCAATCTCGCCTTCCATAAATATCCCCTTTCGTGGAATGATAAGTTTGTTTAGATTTTTGGTGGAAATTCTGGCAGCTGGCTATAGACTGGATGTTCTGTTCCATCCTTAATCCTTGCTGCACGTTTAGCCGCTGCCTTGTACTTCCCAAAGTCACCTAAAGCATAGATCGAAAGCCTTTGGGCCGCCAGAGAGCCTTCAGCATGAAGCGTAAGAACATCCTCATACGAAGAGGTTAAATCCCTGATTAACTTAATTAACCGAAGTCTATGCTCTGTGGGTATGCCCGCTTTTCCCCCAAGATATTTGTCTATCATATCATGGATCTCAGGATTGAAATAGTCCTTCGATGAAGGAGCGGTAGCCACAATCCCTCCGGCTATATCCTGAAGATACTTGGTCGCTTGATGCCAGTTATCAGCAAAGAATAACTTGGCGATATTGGCGTACATCGGATTAGGATAAACCAAATTAGAATCAGGCTCAGACACGCAGTGCTCGCAAGCAGACCGACCCATGATTTCGGTGGCCTCCGCATACAGGACAAGCCAAGCAAGCTTATCCTGGATATGAGGTGCTTTCTCTACACCATTATATTCGGCCATCAATGCAGCAGCACCCACAACAAGTTCAAGCTCGGCAGCTTTATAAGTCTCCGCACTGAGGCGATGGAAATTACCAAACATATAGGCAATATCACCGGCGAATCGCCACTCGCCCTTCATAAATACCCTCTCATTGGGAATAAAAACGTCGTCGAAGATAACCATAGCATCATTGAGGTAGATACTGGCGCTAATGGGATTATCAAAGAAATTGCCCGGTTCTTTAATCTCGGGCTCAGC
>Ga0105152_10000402_pt1 | contig 12543 bp, 9 predicted proteins | sample LakBais05cmmetaG_FD_81534 | JGI IMG/M metagenome (GOLD analysis project Ga0105152, IMG submission 81534) | Lake sediment microbial communities from Lake Baikal, Russia to study Microbial Dark Matter (Phase II) - Lake Baikal sediment 0-5 cm | ecosystem: Environmental > Aquatic > Freshwater > Lake...
CACCTCTATTATCTTTGCAAGGATATCTGCCGCTTCTTTGTATTTTGCCTCATTAGCCAAGATAGTCGCCTTAGTAAGATAGGTGCGTATATGGTTTTTGTCTTGAGCGATAATGTTATTGGGTGAGGAGAGGGCGGCCACGTCAGGCGGTTTCTCAACTCGTAGAGTCGAGTCTTCGACCTGCTCAAGGGGTTCGGGTTTCTCCTGTAGCCCGGACCTTAATTCCTGCGGAAAAACGCGTTTTTCTGTGTCCGTTTCTTTGATGGAGGTCAACCCTTCGACTCCCCAACCTGTCGGTTTCGACTCGAAACGAGAAGGTGGCGCCGCCGAAAGGGTCAAGTTTTCGAGTTTGATCTCCGGTACAGCCATAAATGGCTTCATAGCCTCTTCCTGAACTGAGCTTAACCTCTTCTTATAGATGAATGTCTGAGGAAACTCAACTCTCTCAAACTTGTTGGTTATCTGCCATAGGGTCTCCGTATGTCCGAGAAAAAGATAGCCATCCTGGGCAAGGCAATTATAAAAATTCTCAATGACTCGCTGGGTTGTCTGACCATCGAAGTATATAGTTACATTTCTACAGAAGAGTACATCTATATTTTGCATCCTTTCATGTATAAATGGATCTTTGGCTAAGTTATGATATTCAAACTGAACCCACTCTCTCACGTTAGCTTTTAGTATGTAGGTTGAGCCCCGGGCCGTGAAATACTTGCCCAGGTATTCCTCCGGCAAATGGCCTATGTTCCTTTGGCCATAGATTGCTTCTTTCGCGCAAGCCAGTCCGTTCCTGTTTATGTCTGTGCCCAAAATGGAGATACTCCACTCTTCATAAGAAGGAAAAACCTCCATCATAGCAATAGCGATTGAATATGCCTCATCTCCCCCAGAACACCCTGCTGACCATATGCGTATACACTTATCCCGTGAACACACCTTCCTCTGCATTATTTCAGGTAAAACAAATCTTATGAGCACGTCAAACTGAGCCTTGTTTCTGAAGAAATATGTCTCGCCTATCGTGATCAAATCGAGGAGTTCCCGTATCTCAAGACGTCCCTCAGGATGGTATTTTAGAAGGTTATAATATTCCAGGTAGGAATCGTAACCTCGGTGTTGTAAACGCTGCCAAAGAGCGAGATGCAAGGACTGGCCCCTGCTTTCTTCAAAGTGGAGGCCACTCGTTTCTATGAGCAGTTCTTGAAAAAGACCGAAATCGTCTGCTGATAGGGGTAAGATATTTTTCATTGTTCAAGTGTCGATAGTTCGGTTACTTCTTTTTTTGTTAGGATGTGCTCCAAATTTAGGATGGGTATTATTCTTTCACCAACCTTTGCTATACCCGATATCACATCTGCTTCAATCTGCATTGACACCACTTCTGGTGTAGGCTTAATATCTTCTTTGGATAAAGCGATAATCTCCCTTAAGCTGTTGACAGTCAGTCCGACGATGAACTTGTTTACCCTGCAGACTATGATTCTTTTGTTGGGTTCATCTTCTATCTGTTTTGCATTGAGTCTCTTTCTCAAATCAATTAAAGCAACGATATGTCCTCTCAAATTTATTACTCCCTCAATAAAATCCGGGGTCTTGGGAAGAGGGTAAATCTCTTGCGGTCTTAATACCTCACGCACACAAGAAATATCCAACCCCAATTCCTCGCCCGCCAAACCAAAGACCAGTATCTGTCTCTCCTCTTTTTTCTCGAGGCTTTCCTTTTGCATCTCCCGCTCAATTGTCTATCCACTTGGAAGGCATGGCCTCACGCCTATCTCACCATCAACACGATCTCTTCTGCTATTTTTTCCAAGGGTAATACTTTATCTATAACATTCATTTCTATGGCTGCATGGGGCATACCAAAAACTACACAACTCTCTTCATTTTGGGCAATGGTCTTGCCGTGGACTTGTTTTATAGCCTTCATTCCCATAGCTCCATCCCTGCCCATCCCGGTTAGGATTGCCGCCACCCCTCCTTTTCCATAGGTCCTGGCTACAGACTCCAACAATACATCTCCTGAGGGCCTGTGGCCTCCACAGGCCGGTTCATTCGAAAGGCTTATCTTTCCGCCGTCCTCTACCCTCATTTGAACGTTGTCCGGAGCGATGTACGCCACTCCAGGTCGTATTTCTTCCGAATGTTCTCCGATCTTAACCTTGATTTTGCATTCCTTAGCAAGCCAATCCACCAGGCCTGATAGAAAACCATTGGTGATGTGTTGAACAATAACTATGCCGCTGGGGAAATCTTCAGGAAGTCTTTTGAGTATCTCAAGAAGTGCCTGTGGGCCCCCGGTTGAGACAACAATGGCTACTACCTTATCTGATACTTTTTTCCTGGGAGCCTTAAGATCAACGACTGACCTTTCATCCCGCAATTTCGCTATTGGCTTATGCATTACTCTAACACCGTTCAAGAATTTTATCTTCGCGATCAGAGCCTCCCCAGCCTTTTTATCTCCGCCTATCTCCAGTTCACTTTTATCAATAACGTCCAATGCGCCGTGAGAGATGGCCTTAAATACCTTCTCCATTCCTGTCTTAAAGACTGTAGAGGATACAATAAGTATCGGGGTAGGGTTATATGCCATGATCTGTTTAGTCGCCTCAAATCCATCCATTACAGGCATATCAATATCCATTGTGATTATATCCGGTTTGAGGCGAGGCACGAGTTCTACTGCCTCTTTCCCATTATTCGCAACCGCTGCCACTAAAATCTGCGGATCGCAGTTCAATATATTTGTTAAGATCTTGCACATCAGTGGAGAATCGTCAACCACCAACACCCGTATAATGGCCTTGACTCCTGGTTCCATATCACCCTACTAATCGTTCAATGGTTTCCAAAAGATTCGTTTGCTCAAATGCGCTTTTTATAATATAAGCGGCCGCACCTACCTCAATCCCACGCCTTTTATCCTCTTCCTTCTGTAATGCTGTAATCATCACAAAGGGTATATCCTTGTACCCCTCCTTTTTCTTTAGGGTCCTGCAAAGCTCAAATCCATCCATCCTCGGCATCTCAATATCACTGACAATGAGGTCGTATTTGGTGCCTGTCATCCTATCCAGTGCGTCTAAACCATCTACCGCCGTATCTACAAGGTATCCGTGGGTCTCCAATATATTCTTCTCAAGCTCCCTCGTCGAGAAAGCGTCTTCCACGACCAGTATCCTTTTCTCTTTGCGCTCCACTTTGGAAGCGCGCCTCTTTCCTGTAACCTGCGGAAGGCTAAGAGCGCTATGAGCAATCAAGTCTGCTATATCCAGGACAACGGCTACCTCACCTGTTGCCATGATGATTACGCCACTTACATTCTTCACCTTGCCTAAATGCTTCCCAAGACTCTTTATAAATACTTCTTCCTCTCCAACAATCTCATCCACAATGAAACCGACTCGGCTGTCGAGGGAGGTCGCAATAACCACCGACATTTCGTTCTTCGCCTTTCCCTCTTCATCCCTTGCGGGCGGAAGTTGAAGCACTTCATTCAATCTTACCAAAGGTACAATATGCTCACGGAGTTGAATTGCCATTCTTCCTTCGATGGTAGAGACATCGTCCATATTCACTTTAACACTCTCTGTAATTGAAAGCATCGGAAGGGCAAAGAGCATGTTCTGCACCTCTACCAAGAGCACTTGAATAATTGCAATTGTCAATGGCAAGACCAATGTGAATTTTGTCTCTCTATTTTTCTGAGTGTCTAACATAACCCGACCTTTTAGATTTGTTATGTCCCGCCTTACGATATTAAGCCCCATTCCCCTTCCAGAAACATCAGTAACTACCGGACTCGTGGAATAACCGTTCATGAATACTATATTCAAAATCTCTTTGTCTGTCATCCCTTCCAAGTCGTAACTTGATACAAGCCGTTTATTTAGAGCAGTCTGCTTTATCTGGTCAATATCCATGCCCCTTCCATCATCCTCTACTGTTATCACCACATTATCAGCTTCATGAAAGGCGGAAACATTTATTGTTCCATACCTTTGTTTACCAAGGGCAACCCTCACATCCGGCCCTTCAATTCCATGGTCTATGCAGTTACGCAAGATATGGATGAGGGAGGTCTTTATCCCCTCTAGGACCTTTTTATCAATTTCAGTTTCTTCTCCGGAAATCACCAAGTTGACCTCTTTTCCTTGTTGAGATGCAATATCCCTTACCATGCGGGGAAACCCCTCAAAAATAGCAGACAGAGGTAACATCTTTATCTCTTTCATCTTAGCCTGTAATTCATCTATGACTGGGTCAAGATGAAATGATTCTGTGGAGACATGATCATATAACTTCAGGGTATGTTCTTTAAGCTTCTGCATCTGGGCATCACATTGACTGAGCAACCTTGTAGCTTCTCCATCTTGGGGAGAAAATTCCTTCTTAATCGCTTCGCTTAAACTGGAAATACTTTTCTGCACCTCCTTGCTGAGCTTGGAAAGCCTTTTTGCCTGAACAATCATGGCAGAGGCCTTCATCCTGTTTATGACCACCTCCCCAACCAAATAAAGGAGCTTATCCACCCTGCTCAGCGGAACACGGATGTATTCCTCCATTTGTACCGACGGATGAGGGGCTACCGCTTCGCTAATGCGATCCACGACTTCGTCCTGCGTATTTCCTCCCTCGTGTTCCTTCCCTTGTCCGCCTTTCTCCTGGGTTTCTACAGCTCGGAATCGAGTCGCACCGACCTCTTTTTCCCCCTTATGTCCTGTCTCTCGTTTCTCCTGTGTTCTGACTCCTTGTGTCCCAGAAATGCACTCTTCCAGCTCCCTGCACATATCCGATGCATCTACATCTATCTCCTTCTCCTGTACTATCTTTTCTAAGATTGTCCTGATGGCATCAAGTCCTTTAAATATTCTCTCAGCAATGAAGGAACTGAAAACGGCCCTTTTCCCGGCGACCTCTTCAAATATATCTTCTATCCTATGCGCTATATCCTGAATTTCACAAAATCCAAAAACCCGAGCCGCGCCCTTCAGGGTATGCACTTCTCTATTCAGATCACTTACCAGCTCAACGTTGTCAGGCTGCTTCTCTAACTCTACGAGCCCATTATCTAGTTTGGTCAGGTGATCTTCGGTTTCTGCCTTGAAAATCGCGATAAGATCTTTCAACACATTAGGCATGCTTCAAGTCCCTCGTTTTTCCTACTTCCTCTGCTTCTAACTTAAAGTCCGCGATCGCGCTCTTAAGCTCCTCCGATAATGTACTGAGCTGTGCTGCGGATGCTGTCGCTTGTCTGGTTGAAGAGACGAACTGCTTTGTTACAGAATCTATTTCCCTCATTGCCTGCACAACCTGCTCTGATGCAAACTTTTGCTGTTGTGTAGCTATAGAAATCTCCTTTGCGGATTTTGCTGTCTCCTCTACCATCTCCAACCCTTTTTTTACCCATTTGGTTGAACCTTCAATACTCATAATCGTAGAGTTAGTTTCTCCTTGGATTTCGTTTATAAGCTGACGGATTTCCTCAGTAGATTCAGAGGAACGTTCGGCAAGTTTCCTCACCTCTTGGGCAACAACCGCAAAACCCCTTCCCATCTCTCCCGCTCGGGCTGCCTCAATTGCCGCGTTTAAGGCCAAGAGATTCGTCTGGTCGGCAATATCATCTATAAGTTTTGTGATATTGCCTATGGATTGGGATTTCTCACCTAGAGAGAGAATCTTTCTTGCAGTATCATTTACCTTCGTATTGATCTCCTGCATCCCTGCCAATGTGTCCCCTGCGATCCTTGCGACATTTTCAGCATTCTTGGCGATACGAGTGGCAGTGGTGTCGAGTTCCTCAATGGTGGTTGTCACCTGGCTAACCCCAGAGGACTGCTCAGCTACGCCTGTTGCCTGCTCCTCAGCCGCAGCTCGAATCTGAGTCGCAGATGAGCTAATTTGAAGGCTTGCGTCTCGGATGTGTCTAACGATATTTTTCAGTGTTTCCTCCGCTCGTTTTTGCTCAGTGATGTCCCTGATCGTCGAGCGAATTCCAATGATCCTTCCTTCTCTATCCTTGAAGAGCCGATCTTCTATCAAGACTGGGAATGTCGTCCCATCTTTCCGCTTGTAGGTACGCTCAAAGGCTTTAGAGGTTGATACAGCTCCGCTTAACTTGGCCAGGACTGCTTGTTGAGATTTCTCCCCCTCGCCGATGAACTTCCATACGGGCTGGCCCAACATCTCCTGGGCGGTGTAGCCCAACATCTCCAACTCTGTGGCGTTGATCTGTATGATGCGCCCCTCTGTATCAATTTCATGGTAACCAATAGGGGCATCATCAAACAATGTGCGATATTTTTCCTCCGATTCCCGCAGTGCCTGATCTACCAGTTTGCGCTCGGTGATGTCCTTGATTGTCCCCTTGCAGCCAATGACATTTCCCTTATTATCCTTCCTCGTACTCATCGTTAGCAAAGCATAGATTTTCCCCCCATCCTTCCTTCTCATCTCTTGCTCCACATCCTTCACATAGTTCTGTTTCGACAGTATCTCCTGAATCTTGTTTCGGTCTTCCGGGTTGAAATAGAGTTGGGCCATCGATTCGATCTTCATGAGCTCTTCTTTGTTGTCGTAGCCGAAAAGCTCAACGGTAGCCCCATTCAGGTCGACAAATTTCCCATCCTTGGTGATGATGAAGATCGGCTCTTTGGAGCCATCAAACAATGTGCGATATTTTTCCTCCGATTCCCGCAGCGCCTGTTCTGCCAGCTTGCGCTCGGTGATGTCCTCATAGGTCACTAAGTGCTTTCCATCGGTCAAGGCAACACGTTTGAAGAGAATCTCCTTCATTGAATCGTCCTTACAGGTCACCGTGAAGACCAGGGAGCGGGCTTTACCCGCCTTCGTCCCACCTAAGTCTTCTTTCCAGCGAGCCAAAACCTTCTGACGGTACTCCGGATCAGGGTATGCCTTCTCGAACCAGTTTTTGCCCATGGGAATGTCTTCCAGGGTATATCCAAATATCTCAATGAACTTGGGATTGACATACTCATACCTGCCCCCCTTATTGATAGTGCTCAATCCGATGGGGGCATGGGTAACCAAACTTCTAAATATTTCCTCCGATTCCCGGAACGCCTCCTGCGAATTTTTCAGGCTTGCAATCATAGACTGAAAGGCCCTGCCGAACGTATCCTTATCCGACTTTGCTTCCACTTTTTGGTCTAAATTTCCCTCAGCAATACTGGAAACAATCCCTGCCATTTCTTTCATCCAATTCATCATACCCTGGAATGATCTAGACAATTGTCCAATTTCATCCTTGGTATCGACTTCAACGTGTTGAGTAAGATCCCCCATTTTTGCTGCCATAGTGGCGGCCGTGGTAAATTTCCCAAGAGGATCAACGATCCCTCTGGTGACAAAATAAACAGTGATCGAAGCTAAGCCAATGACGACGAAAACGAAGATGAGTATCTTGTATCTCAAGATATCGATGAGGGTGAAGAGGTTTTCTGAATCTACCAAGACGAGGCATGTCCAGGCAAAAGGTTTGATGCCCTGGAATTCCTGAGCCCTGTGGAAAGCCATGGACTTTCTGGCATTCCTTACTTTAATTTCACCCGATCCTTTCCTTTTGTCCCCAAAGGGGAGGTCAGAAAAGCTCATAGGCAATACTTCCTGAAGCGTTCTGCCCAGAAAAGAGGGATCGTGATAGCCAATAATGGTCTTCCCGTCGCCTCCCAACAACATACCCATCCTGTCCTCACTGCCTCTGATCTGCTTACCCGTAGCGAATTCTTAAATCATTGCCCAATTTATGAACAAAGTTATGATTCCCGTCGGTTTCTTTTTCTCATTTTTAACCAATGAGCTGAAGCTAACAGTATAATCCCCTACTAAGCCAGAATATCTGAAATCCTGCACATGGACCGGTTCATCCCCTGTGACCCCTTGTAAGTATTTTCGGTCAAACTCCTTCTGTTGTTCATCTTTGGATCTGGCTATGAGTGCGGGATTGCTGGAGGCTATCAATTTGCCTTCACTATCGAAGAGAACGACCGCCCTGTAAAGTTTGTTATTTCCAGTCAAATTGCTGAAAAGCTTGTTGGCCCCCTCCGGGTATCCACGAGTTAACGCCTCTTTTATAATGTCAAGTTCAGCCCATTGCTGCACGTCAACATAGGAGGTATGCATAGCCTGGCCTATCTTATCGATAGCACCATACGCCACATCTTCTAACCCGGACAAAATTTGTTTTTTCAGGGCCGCCTTGCTGACACTATAATTTAACGCACTCATGATTATTAACGGCAGCATGGCAACGATGAGGAAATAGAAGATTAATTTGTTTCTCAACTTTGAAAATGGCCCCAATTTAAGCATTTCCAACCCCCTTTCAGCTCATGGAGGCAATCTACACGAGCTGTTTGTGTGCGAAATAAAGATAAATGTGAGATCCAACGAACTTCGCGTCGTTTCATAGAGCTCGCTTTTCAGTTCCCTTTTCTTGCGTTTGCAGAAAACTGACGATTGCCCGGGGAATGTGTTGAATAGGAACAACATCATCTACAGCCCCAAGCCTTATGGCCTCTTTGGGCATGCCAAAGACAACGCACGTCTCCTCATCCTGGGCAAGAGTGTACGCTCCTTTCTCATGCATTTCCAGCAGTCCCTTTGCCCCGTCGGCACCCATTCCCGTGAGGAGCACCCCTATAGCGTTACTCCCGGCACTGCGCGCCACGGATTGGAATAACACATCTACGCTGGGTCGTTGATGGTTTACGGCAGGACCGTTTTTTATCCTCACCAGGTAACGCGCGCCGCTTTGCTGGAGGAGCATATGCCGGTTGCCCGGGGCAACCAGGGCTACGCCTGGCCCTACGTGGTCGTTGTCCCGCGCTTCACGCACCTCCATCTCACAGATCTGGTTGAGCCTTTGGGCAAAGGTCGTGGTGAATTCTTCCGGCATATGCTGGACAATCAACGTACCCGGGGAAGTAGTAGGCAGACTCCTGAGCACGGACTCGATGGCTTGGGTGCCGCCGGTTGAGGCTCCGATGGCAAGCACCTTATGCGTGGTCTGGAGATGGAAAGGGTGTGTTGCACTCCTCGTAGCAGACGTCTCCAAAGTTCCCTGCTGTTTGGTGATCCGCGCCGAGGCTGCTGCGCGGACAGCGTGGATCAGTTGGTGGGAGATTTCGGGCGTACGGTAAGCTGATCCCGGTTTGCAGATAACCTCTACGGCCCCCAGTTCCAATGCCCTAATGGCCGCTTCGCTGTTCTTCGGCGTCAGCGAGCTCACCACCACGACGGGAAGTGGGTAGTATTTCATCAACTTGGCCAGAAACGCCAGCCCGTTCATCCTTGGCATTTCCAGGTCAAGAGTGACCACATCGGGACGCAGTCTGACGATCTTATCGCGCGCCACGTAAGGATCAACGGCGCTACCGACTACTTCGATATCTCGGTACTTCGATAGTTCAATGGTTAGGACTTTGCGGATAAGCGCCGAGTCATCTACGATCAAAACCCGAATCACCTTGATTACTCCTCCGTAAGAGCCGGATATCTGGAGACGAACAGAAGCAGATCAGCCCGCCCTAGACCAAGACCCACTTGTACCTCTGCCACAGGGGGCAAGTCAATGCTCTCAGCCATCTTGGGGGCACTGACGTGAAATACGTCTTTCGAGCCAGCGATGCCAGGGAGCATATTGCCACATATGACGTTGGCGATCTCCCCTAACGCGTCGTATTGCAGACTTTTAGAGGATACATCCTCTTCGCCCAGCATATTGGCGGCGATGATGGGAAGAAGTCCGCCACAGACCCTCACCAACAGTTTTCCAGAGAATGGCCCCTCGAACTCCACGCTCACCGCTGCTTCAACCTGGGCGTTCAACTGTTGCTCGTCGATCTCTGGCGTGGGAAGCAAAAAACCCAGCTCCTCAAAAGTCAGAGTAGCCGCCTTATAAAGTGCCCTCTCCAGCTTTTTGCTCATCCAATCCTCCTAAAGTCCTCAAAATGGCATCCCGAAGGGTTTCGGGTGTGAATGGTTTGTGGACGAACCCGGCCCCTTTCTGCGTAAGCACCTCTTTGCGGGTTTCACTGCCTTCGGTGGAGACAATGATTATCGGCAGGTCTGCAGTCGCCGGATTCTGCCTCAACCTATTGATCATCTCCTCGCCATCCATCACGGGCATGTTGATGTCCACCAAGGCGAGGTCGATCCAGTTACCATCCAGCACCTTCAAGGCTTCTTGCCCATTGGTGGCCTCATAGACCTCGCCCAGGGGCAATTGACTGAGATGTAAGGTCTTGATGATGATCGCCCGCATCACCGAACTGTCGTCGACTACGAGAATGTTCAATGCCATGGTTAACCCCGTTAGAAAGCCCCGCCATTTATGGCGGGGATGACATAGATGTAAATTTCATTCCTCATAGAAAGGGCGGGTTAAAAGCCCCGTCATTTCTAACGGGGTTAACTCCCCTATGGGTTTACCAATACGGTCTAAACCTATAGATTTTTCATTTGTCCGCCGCTCTTAATCGTCACTTTCCCAGTACCGATTTCGAGAGACATCGTCCTCGAATTGCCGCCGCCCACGTCATAAGATTTCAATAACAACCCATTCTTCCAAAGAAGCTTCCTTAATATGATGAGATTCCTCTTGCCGATCTGAAATAAACTTTCGTGTGAGTCGGCTCCTCCTGCTACCCTTATCTCCAGTCTTTCCTTCTGTGCACCGGTCTTGAAGCACTCGATGAGCAGCTTCGGGAACCCTGTGTCTACGAACATAAACGGGTTTCTATCGGCCTTCACTGGATCGATGGTAGAAAGCGGCAGCATTACATGGAGCAGCCCACCCACACAGGCCACCGGATCGTGTACAACAACGCCCAGGCAGCTTCCCAGTGCATGGGTTATAATCAGATCGCCTCTCTCGGCTGAAACCTTCATATCAGCAACGCCCACTGTGTGTATCAATCCTCAGCCCTCGAAAGATCATTTAAGGTCTTATTTCACGTAGTTGGCAGGCTGCACATAGCGAAACTTATGTGGCGAGCCCGCCAAGCTTTCGGAATGGCCGACAAAAAGATGGCCCCCCGGCTTCAGCAGATTCCAGAAACGGTTAACTAATTGTTCCTGAGCGAGCTTGTCAAAGTAGATCATCACATTGCGGCAGAAGATCACATCGAAAGAACCTCTCATGGGCCACTCCCCCATCAAGTTCAGCCGGGCAAGGTGCACATGGCGGCGCAATGGCTCAATGACCTGATAGCGGCGCACTGGGCTTGTCTCAATGCATTTAAAGTATTTGGATATCAGTAAGGGCGGCACATTCCGGAGGCGGTTTGTATCGTAGATACCTTTGCGGGCGCGCGCTAGCATACGGCTCGAGAGATCCGTTGCCAGGATACCGAGGTCCCACAGGGCGAGGTCCTGGATCGCTTCATTGAGCAGGATGGCAGCGGAGTATGGTTCTTCGCCAGAGGAACAGCCAGCACTCCAGACTCGGATCTTCCGATTTCTTAGCCCCGGCACGATCTGTCGGCACATGTAGTCGAAGTGCTGTGGCTCGCGGAAGAAACTCGTCTCGTTCGTGGTCATGGCTTCAATCATGGCAACAAGTTCCCCTTCGGGGTTGTCGTGCTTCAAGTACTCCATGTATGCGTCAATGCTTTTCAGCCCCAGCGCCCGCAGCCGCTTTGTCAGACGGGCCTTGACCAACTCCTGTTTGCCCTGGTGTAAGTTGATTCCGGTCAATCGATACACTAATTGACTGATCCTCTCGAATTGTGCCTCTTCCAGCTTAATTGGCGTTAATTCCGTGTCCATCCTCTTTAAATCCTCAATTCGCAACCCGAAACCAGCAATGAATAACTCTCAGCGGACAGTTTACCGAAAGTGACTTCGCCGTTTTCCCCGAATTTCCTCAGAAATTCCTGAGGACTTCCTCATCTTTTTCTTTGCCCTCGTGGAAGGGAATAACCTCTTTCGGATCTTTCTGAGCGGACCGTTTACCCTCCACCGCCTTTTTGGGTTTGCTCTGTTTCTGTATGAGCGTATGCGCGGTTACTTGGGCCTGGCCCTCTCTATCCCCATGGTGGAAGAGGTCGGCAGTCGTATGGTGGAGCCTTCCAACCACGTGCCTTGCCCCCTTGGCCACTCGGACGTCCCCATTGTGAGCCCCGTTTGAGTCCCCCACGATAGCGACGAGCTCCTGAATCATGCCGTTGACCTGCTCGACCTGGGCATTGAGCTCCTCGGAGGCCGAGGCTGACTCCTCGGCATTGGCCGCATTGGTCTGGGTAACCTGGTTCATCTGAGTCACAGCATTGGCCACCTGATCAATACCCTGAGCCTGCTCCTTGCTGGCCGCCGTGATCTCGGAGATCAGCTCGCTGACCTTCTGCATGCTCGTCGTTACCTCCTTCAGGGCATTCGCTGTCTCGGAGGCCACGTTGACACCCTGATCCGCATTCTTGACCGATCCCTCAATGAGGGCAGCCGTATTGCGCGCTGCCTCACCTGCTCGCTTCGCCAGATTGCGAACCTCCTCGGCCACCACGGCGAAACCCTTGCCTG
>Ga0105152_10000404_pt1 | contig 12516 bp, 13 predicted proteins | sample LakBais05cmmetaG_FD_81534 | JGI IMG/M metagenome (GOLD analysis project Ga0105152, IMG submission 81534) | Lake sediment microbial communities from Lake Baikal, Russia to study Microbial Dark Matter (Phase II) - Lake Baikal sediment 0-5 cm | ecosystem: Environmental > Aquatic > Freshwater >...
CTGGAACGATGAGTGCTAGTAGTCGGGAAGCGCAGGCCTAAATGGTGGTGGGCAGGGGCAGAATCGAACTGCCGACACCGGGATTTTCAGTCCCGTGCTCTACCGACTGAGCTACCTGCCCGATCCAGATGTGAGAGCCGAGATTCGGACCATCTACCAGCCTGGAGGGCTCATCGAGGGTCCTCGCCAGGCGGAGAACGAGGGGTACGGTACTGAAATTGCCCCGGAGTGTCAAGCGGAATTGGCCGCAGCGCCGCGATTCACGAGGGAAGTCGAACGACGTACGTGCCCGCAATCTTGTCGTGCAGACCTTGCTTCTCCCGCGAGAAGGCGATCATCAGAAAACCCAGGCCCAGGACCAGAAAACTCATGCCTTGGCCGATCCAGCGCACGAGCGCTCGTGCATACCCGACTTCCTCCCCGGTCACCCGGACGATCTTCAATCGGAGAAGGGTCTTCCCCGGCGTCTGACCTCGGAGTCCGACAAACAGAGTGAAGTAGCACGTCTCAAGGAGAGTGGTGAGGAGGATCGTGGCCGCGCTTTCGAGCGACTCGAGGCTGGCCTCGGGCGCCGACGAGAAGTGGCCGCCCGCCTGGACGGCCATCCACACCAGAACCGCCGCAGCGATCGCAAGGAGGGCGACCGCCGCAACATCCACGAGGAACGCCGCACCGCGCAGCCAGAAGCCGGCTCTCGGCAGCAACAACGCATCGGTCTGGACCGCTGAATTTGCGGGCGCCTCATGCCCGGCAGGGCCTGCCCCTTCATCGGCCCGGTCGGGGTCGGGGGCGCGTGTTGTCTCGTCGGTTGGTGGAGAAACGGACTCAATCTTGGCTCGGGGGGCTGCGCTGATTCTCCGCGATGCCTCTTGCCGCGGGATTTCCTTGCCGCACCGTTTACAGGTGACCAGAGTGTCAAAGCTGACAAAGCCGCATGAGGGACAGCGCATGAAATCCTCGGGTCCAGCCAGGGACGGCTGCGTATTCTAGACGCCGCCGTGATCTCGGGTCAAGCCGCACTTGGGTCCTCATGGCTGCCTGCTCACGCCCGCCTTGACAGCATGGGGTCTAGTTTGCTATTTGGCTCTTGACAGATTCGGGTTTGCCCGCCTTCCTTTCTATCGTGCGAGGACGCCGGTGTCTCGATCCGAACGTGCCGTCAAGTTGCTCACGCTTCTCCAGAATCATCCGGGGATGGAGGCGGCCGCGCTCGCCGAGACGTGTGGCGTTTCAGGGCGTACGCTCTCCCGAGATCTGGATGCCCTCTCGGCGGCTGGTTTCCCGGTCTATTTCGACCACGGGTACCACCTGGCCGCGCCCGCCCTCTTGCCGCCGATCACCTTCACGGTAGATGAAGCCTTGGCGCTCCGCCTGGCAGCAAAGGCAGCCATTCCAGAGGGAAGCTCCTTCGCAAGCCGGTCCTTGACGCTCGCGGCGGACAGGCTCCAGAAGGCTCTGGCCGCGAAGCCTCCCGAGGACCAACCAGAGCAGTTGAGTCTGTCGTTGATGATCCAGGATCCACGGATCGAAGCGCTGGTTTCAACCCTGACAACCGCCATTGGGAATCGCCACACCGTGAAACTCACCTATCTTTCGACCGCACCGGGAGGATCCCGATCGCGTCGCGCCAATCCCTACCGCATGCTATCTTCTCCGGAGGGATGGACGCTCCTTGCCCTCTGCCTCGATCGCCGTCGCATCCTGCGGATCCCCGTGGCACACCTTCAGGACGTGGGGGTGACACGACGCCGGTTCCGGCCGGTGGCCCCTCGCCGACTCGAGCGGCACTTGCATCGCGGTCCAGAGGGCCCATCGGGCTTTCACCGGGTCCGGATCGCCTTTCGCCCACCTCTCGCCCAAGCGCTCAAGGAGCATCCGCCCGTGGGCGCCCTGATGTGGGAAGATGGTCCCGAGGGAAGCGTGGTTTTCACGATGGTGACACAACGAACCAAAGACCTCGTGCCCTGGCTTCTTGCGTGCGGTGATACGGTCGAGGCCTTGGAGCCCGCGGACTTGCGCCACGAGATCCACTGGATTACCCAGACCATGAGCATCCGACACGCTTCTCCCGCCAATTCCGCGGATCCCGTGGCTTCGTCACAAGGTCTCTCGCAACCGCCGTCAAATTCGGCGCCTTCGGCGTCATAGATGGAAGGAGAAGGGTCGTGCCGATCTACGAGTACCTCTGTCAGGATTGCAGACGACGCGTGAGCATCCTCGTTCGAAGCATCAGCAACCCCGGCAAGCCCGCCTGTCCGCGCTGTGGAGGCGAGCACCTGGAGCGCCTCATGTCGCGCTTTGCGCGGGTGCGATCGGAAGATGCCCGACTCGACGCCCTGGCCGATCCCAGCAGTTTCGGCGGCCTGGACGAAAACGATCCGAAGAGCGTCGCGCGCTGGGCCAAGAAGATGGGGGGCGAGCTGGGGGAGGACCTAGGCGAAGACTTCGACCAGATGATGGAAGAAGCCGTCGAGGAGGAGGCTTCCGGCAAAGCCAAGGAAGAGGGCGGGGATGACCTCTAGCCGGCCAAAGGCGTTCGACTGTTCGGGGGTTCGGGGGTTCCGGAACAACCGACCCGCCGAACGGTCGAACAGCCGAACGCCTTCGCTGTTTTTTTGATCGAGCCGAAGGGAATTTCGTGCTGGAAGGGTCTTGGACGGAATCTGCGTAATCTGCGGATAAGAGAGCGGTGGCTCTTTCCGTCAGCGGCCCCTGGCTGCCACCTGCAATCGGGTCAACGCCCGGTAGAGGGCAGCCTCGGCGCGGGCGAAGTCGATCGCTTGATCTCCGCCCACCCAGTCGTGCATCCGGGTCTCCGCACGCTCGCGGGCGCGCCTGGCGCGCTCAGCGTCGATCTCCTCTGCGCGCTCAGCCGTCTCGGCCAGGATGATCACCTTGTCGCCCCGCACCTCGGCATATCCCCAGGTGATCGCCAGGTGCCGCTCGCTCTTGCCCTTCCGGTAGGTCAGTTCCCCGATGTCGAGCGTCGTGATGAGGGGGGCGTGGCCCGGCAGGACGCCAAAATATCCTTCAGACCCCGGCGCCATGAGTTCCGTGACCTCGTCACTCACGATGAGGCGTTGCGGGGTTACGACCTCTAACTGGAAGCTCGTTACGCCAAGTTCTGCCATCGTTGACCCGGGTTCCTGATCGTGTGCCGGGCTACACCCCGGCTTTGAGCCGCTCAGCCTTCTCGCGCGCCTCGTCGATGGCGCCTACCATGTAGAAGGCCTGCTCGGGCAGATCGTCGCACTTGCCCTCGATCAGCTCTTTGAAGCCCCGGATCGTTTCGCGGACGGGCACATAGCGGCCCTGCTGACCCGTGAACGTCTCGGCGACAAAAAAGGGCTGGGAAAGGAATCGCTGGATCTTTCGCGCGCGGGTCACGACTACCTTGTCTTCATCGGACAGTTCGTCCATCCCCAGGATGGCGATAATGTCCTGAAGGTCCTTGTATCGCTGGAGGATTCTCTGGACCGAACGGGCCACGGTGTAGTGCTCCTCGCTCAGGATGCGCGGATCCAGGATGCGCGAAGTCGAAGCCAGCGGATCCACCGCCGGATAGATTCCCAGCTCGACGATCTGCCGCGAGAGGACGGTGGTGGCGTCCAGATGGGCGAAGACGTTCGCGGGCGCCGGGTCCGTGATGTCGTCGGCCGGGACGTAGATCGCCTGGACCGAGGTGATGGAACCCTTCTTCGTCGAGGTGATGCGTTCCTGAAGCTCGCCCATCTCCGTCGCCAGGGTCGGTTGGTATCCCACGGCCGAGGGCATGCGTCCCAGGAGCGCCGATACCTCAGAGCCCGCCTGCGTGAATCGGAAGATGTTGTCGATGAACAACAACACGTCCTGCCCTTGATCGCGGAAATATTCGGCCGCCGTGAGGCCGGTGAGACCGACGCGCAGCCTCGCGCCCGGCGGCTCTGTCATCTGGCCGTAGATCAGCGCCGTCTTGTTGATGACCCCCGACTCCTTCATCTCGATCCAGAGGTCATTCCCCTCGCGCGTCCGCTCGCCCACGCCCGAGAAGACCGAGATGCCGCCGTGCTCCTGGGCGATGTTGCGGATCAACTCCATGATGATGACGGTCTTGCCCACGCCGGCGCCGCCGAAGAGACCGGTTTTGCCGCCCTTGGTGTACGGCTCCAACAGGTCCACCACCTTGATGCCCGTCTCGAGCATCTGAACCTTGGTCTCCTGATCCTCAAAGGCGGGGGCATGCCGGTGGATGGGATACATCGTGTCCGAGGTGATGGGGCCCCCCTTGTCCACCGGTTCGCCGATGATGTTCATGATCCGGCCGAGGGTGCTCTTCCCCACGGGGACCATGATGGGTCCCTCGGTGTCGATGGCCTCCATGCCGCGCGTGAGACCGTCGGTCGAGGACATGGCCACGGTCCGGACACGGCTCTCGCCCATGTGATTCGCCACTTCCAGGACCAGCCGCTCGCTGTAGGAGAAGATGTCCTGCGCCATCTTTCTAGGAACCTCCAGCGCATTGTAGATTGCCGGCAACTTCCCGGGCGGAAACTCCACGTCCACCACCGGCCCGATAATTTGCACGATTTTCCCCAGGTTCGCCATCGCGTACTCCTTTGGACTTCCCTTACCTTCCTGACCGTTCTCGGCTCTATGCGCTCGGGGCTCGGCGCTTGAGGTCCTTCCGTATTCCTTCAATCTGCGCAAGATGGTTCACGCTGTGGTGAACCTGATGGACGATGATCTGTCCGGCGCTGAGTGTCCCCAGGGTCGGATGCATCGCCGTGCGCGACCAGGCCTTGCGCCCGACGAGCTTCATCAGGGCCACGTTACGAGCCCGGAGAGCGCGGAACTGCTCCAGCACCAGCCGAAGATCCTGCCGACGGTACTGGTGCGCTGCGGCCCAGCAATCCTGGTCGTACGTCGTGATGCGGAACTCGTCTTCAGCGAAGACCTTGCGGTAGCGCCAGGCATTCGCGATCTCGGCGTCAGCCAGGTGGCAGGCGATCTCCTGGATGGACCACTTCCCCGGCGCTGGCCGCTTCAAGAGCTCGGCCCGCGTGAGACTGCGGGCGAGGGCGAGGAGCTTTTCCGGCGTCTCTGCCAAGGCCTTCAGCGGATTCGCGACCGCCGGCTGTTCCTTGCCGCACAACGGACAGCGCTCTGTTCTCATGGTACACCTCAAATGCGTTCGGGCGTTCGCGGGTTCGGGTGTTCGGGTGTTCGGGAACGGTCGAACTGCCGAACTCTCGAACTGCCGAACGCTCTTCTACCCACTCGCCTGTCTCAATGCTTCCGCTCCACCGACGATCTCCAGGAGTTCCTTGGTGATCCGCTCCTGGCGCGCCTTGTTGAAATGGAGCGTGAGGAGATCGATCATCTCCGAGGCGTTCCTGGTCGCGTTCTCCATGGCGGTCATGCGCGCGCCGTACTCCGCCGCTAGCGACTCCATGAGGGCGCGGTAGACCTGCACCTCGACGTGCTTGGGGAGCAGCCGCTCCAGCACGGCCGCCGGCGATGGTTCGAATTCGAACTCGACCACCGGCCTTCCCTCGGGGGCGGTCGCCGGCTGAATCGGCAAAAGCTGCTCTACCATCACCCGCTGGCTCGCCGCCGACTTGAACTCATTGTACAGAAGATGGACCTCGTCCACCGCCTCCGTCAGGTAGGCGCGGGTGAAATCCTGCGCGATCTGGGCGGCGTGGGAATACGCGAGCTTGTCGAAGAAATGCGCGTACTCGGACCGCACCGTGTACTCGCCGCGGCGCCGGTAGAAATCTCGCACCTTTCGCCCGACAACGATCAGGGTCAGGCTGATCTCGGGATCGTCCTGGTGGGCCCGCAAAAAGTCCAGCGACCGCCGGATGATGTTGCTGTTAAATGCGCCGCACAAGCCCCGGTCGCCGCTGACGACGACCAGCATCTTCCGGCTGGTCCCCGCCTCGCGGGTGGCCCCATTGCTTGGGGGTTCGTGCTTGGTCAGGAGAGGATGGAGTTCGCGCGGTGCACGCAGGGCCAGATCCGCCAGCACCTCGCCCATTTTGTAGGAGTATGGACGGGCCTCCAGGATCCGCTCCTGGGCGCGGCGCAGCTTGGCCGCGGCCACCAGCTTCATTGCCCGGGTGATCTGCTGGGTGCTTTTGACGCTAGTGATGCGCCGTCGGATGTCTCGAAGGGTGGCCATTGTTCCGATATCGAATGGCGAACGTCGAATTGCGAATTCCCGACCAGCTCAACTCGAAATCCGCAATCCGAAATTCGAAATTCGTTAGGGGGCCTTTGCCGTCGCGGTGAATTCCGCCTTACACTCGGCGATACACGTGTCCATCTGGGCGCGCAGGGCGTCGGAGATCTCTTTTTTCTCGACGAGCTCCCTGAAAATACCGGGGTAGCGGGTCTCGGTGAACTTGAACAGCACCTGCTCAAAGGCCTGGAGCGCATCCACGGGGAGATCATCGAGCTGTCCGGCCGTTCCCGCATGAACGATCAGGATCTGCCTTTCCACCGGAAGCGGCACGTATTGCCTCTGCTTCAGCGCTTCCACCATGCGTTGCCCGCGGTTGAGCTGGGCTTGGGTGGCCTTGTCCAGCTCGGATCCGAACTGGGCAAAGGCCGCCATCTCGCGGTACTGGGCTAGATCGAGACGGAGCTTGCCGGCCACCTGCTTCATGGCTCTGACCTGGGCGGCCCCACCGACGCGGGAGACCGACAGGCCCACGTTCACGGCGGGACGAATGCCGGCATAGAAGAGGTCCGTCTCCAGATAGATCTGGCCATCGGTGATGGAGATGACGTTGGTGGGGATGTAGGCCGAGACGTCGCCCAACTGCGTCTCGATGATGGGGAGCGCCGTGAGCGATCCCGCGCCAAGCTCATCGTTCAGTTTTGCCGCCCGCTCCAGTAGGCGCGAGTGGAGGTAGAAGACGTCTCCGGGATATGCCTCGCGACCGGGCGGTCGGCGGAGGAGCAGCGAAAGCTGTCGATACGACGCCGCATGCTTCGTCAGGTCGTCGTAAATGCAAAGGGCGTGGCGCTTGCTGTCGCGGAAATACTCGCCCATGGTGCAGCCGGCGTATGGGGCGATGTATTGCAACGGCGCCGGCTCGGACGCCGAAGCGACGATGACGGTGGTGTAGGCCATGGCCCCCGCGTCCTCGAGCACCTTGACCGCCTGGGCGACGGTGGAGAGCTTCTGCCCGCAGGCCACGTAGAAGCAATAGACGTCCTTCCCTTTCTGGTTGATGATCGTGTCCACCGCGAGAGCTGTCTTTCCCGTCTGCCGGTCGCCGATGATCAGCTCGCGCTGCCCGCGGCCAATGGGGATCATGGCGTCAATGGCCTTGATGCCGGTCTGCAGCGGCTCTTTGACGGGCTGGCGGTCCACCACCCCCGGCGCAAGCCGCTCGATGGGGCGGAATTCTTTGGCCTCCAGCGGCCCCTTGTCGTCTATCGGCAGACCCAGGGCGTTGACCACTCGACCAATCAGAGCATCGCCCACCGGCACCGAGGCGACGCGGCCAGTCCGCTTGACCTGGTCGCCCTCTTTGATGAGTGTGTCCTCGCCCAAGAGCACGGCGCCCACGTTGTCCTCTTCCAGGTTCAGGGCCATCCCCATGACGCCGTTGGGGAATGCCAGCATCTCCATGGACATGCACCGCTCCAGGCCGTAGATGCGGGCAATGCCGTCGCCCACCTCGATGACCGTTCCCACCTCGGCCACATCGATTGTCGCCTCGTACGAGGCGAGCTGTTGACGGATGATCTGGCTGATCTCTTCGGCCTTGATCTGTGCCATTGTTCTCCCTTATTCCTCCCGTGCTCTCCTGCCTCGGACCATCGGGGCTGCGGTGGCTTCCTGCTCCGAGTCGCCGTTTCCCCGTGTCTCCGTGTCTCCCTGTCTCCGTGTCCCGTGTGCCCAACTGCTCCCATGCACCCCTGCGCCGCTTCCCCGGTTCCCCGTCTCTCCGTGTCCCCGTGTCCCTCTGCCGCTGCCAAGGGCGCTAGCTGCGCACCAACTCCTGACGCAACCTGGCCAATCGCGTGCGTAAGCTTCCGTCATACACCTGGCTGCCGATCTGGGTGACGAGCCCGCCCAGGAGGCCCGTATCCAGCTGCACCTCGAGATACACGGTCTTCCCGGTCATCTCTGCTAGGCGCTGCCGGAGCCGTTCGTGCGCCTCGCCTTCCAGCGGCGCAGCGGTCGTCACCACTGCCTTCACTCGCCCCAGCCGCTCGTCCACCATCGTTTCGTAAGCGCGCAGCACACCCTCCAGGGCCTGCAGCCGCCCAGCCTGCTGGAGGATCCGCAGGAAGGACTTCGTCAGGGGCCGGAGAGAAAGCCTCGCAATTACCTCTTCGAGGATTCGCACCTTATCTCGCCGGAGGATGCTGGGGTTCACGAGAAACCGCTGGAGTTCCCGATGCTCGCGCAAGAGGGCGGCAACATCCGAGAGTTCCTGGCGGACGATCTCGAGTTCGTTGCCGGATGCGGCCACATCCACAAGCGCTTTAGCGTATCGTTTGGCGACGGATCCGGCGATCAATTCTTGCTCCCCAGGTCGCGCACGTACTGTTCGGCCAGCCGCTTCTGATCGTCGCTCGTCATGGATCGGCCCAAGATCCTTTCTGCTGCCGCCAGTGATAGGCCGACCACCTCTTCGCGCAGCGCGGCACGGGCGCGCTTGGTCTCCGCCTCGATAGTCATCTTGGCATCGGCGAGCATGCGCTGGGCCTCCTCCCGCGATGCGTGCAGCAGACGCTGCCGTTCTGCTTCGACCTCGCGCTGAACCTGTTCGTGGAGGGCCGCAGCCTCACGCTGGGTGGCTACAAGCTGAGCCTTGTAATCCTCTTGCGCCTTGACGGCTGCCTCGCGCGCTAGCTTCGCCTCGGCCAACGACTTCTCGATACCCTGAGCCCGCTCAGCCAGAAACTTCCGCAATGGATTGAACAGGAACTTGGACAGGAGGGCGATCAGGATGAGGAAGTTCACCGCCTGAATAACCGTGGTGATATTGAGATTGACGATCCCCGGCTCTTCGTGTTTCGCCGCCTCCGAGGCTGCCAGGGCAAGCCCGGGAGGAAGCAGGGCGAAAAGGAAGAGAGCGCCACGCGTGGTCCGGAGTACGAGCCGTCTCAAGTGGTTCATGGGGCCTCCACAACCGCTCGTGGATTCATCAAAGAGTTGATTGGTCAATTTGCGAGAGTCAGGCCGCGGTCCGTAGCGACTGTACGATCCAGTAGACGATCATGACCAGTTGGGTCAGCAGCAACCCCGCCATGAGAGCCAGCACGTTCACATGGAATACTGCGACCGCCACGAAGAGAACGATCGCCACAATGCCGAACCGGAACAAAGCGCCTTTCCAGAGATGCCCGGGCGCCCGCTTTGTGTCAAGTTCCGTCAGGTGCATCACTGCCCGGGTGATCAGGTGAAAATTCCCCAGGCTGATGGCCGCTCCCAGCGCATAGCCAACCGCCCACCCGGGACGGCCAAACGCCAACAGCGCCGCGGTCCCGGCCACGCCAACCGCGACCGCGCCCGCCAGGGTCCGGCGGATGAAACTCTCGGAGTCGTCCAAAACGGTGATCGACAGTGGGCCTTCCGTGTCGCCGGCGTGTGATCATCCAGCGGAACGCCTGCCCCAAATCATACCAATGTGACGACGATTCCTTGCGAAAAGCGGCTCAAGCTAGCATGCAGAGAAAAAAGGTGTCAAGGTCTTTTTGGCGTCCGGGTAACTCTGCGGGCTGGCTCCCCACGAGGAGGGGTTCGCCTTTCTTATTGACAACGAGACCCGCAGTTCAGTACTTTCCTCGGTGAGCGCTCCGCCAATCCCCACCCGACCGACCCGGCGGACCAACAGCCGATTCAAATGATGGCACCTCGGGTTTGTACCCTCTCCTGGCTTGTATCTATCCCGAGGCTTCGGGGGTTTCCCCGCTGCCTCCCGCTCTTGCAGGGGTAGGAATTCTCGGCGGCTCCCCAGCCGGAGGGCGCCATGTGCTGTTTCGCGGCCTTCGAACGACCTATCTGCGGGAAGGCCAGGCAGGCGAAGTCCTTTCCCGTTCACCGCTGCGCTATGGGTGCCGGAATGCCAACCCCGCGACCTCGGCTGTCGCTGATGCGAAAGATCCTCGCGACCCTCCTCCTCCTGGCCATACCTGCCCCAGGCTGGGCCCAGAAGCCTGCTCCATCGGCGAGCGGAACAGCGCGCGCCGTGTTCGAGGCGGCCAGTGCCAAGGTGCTGCAGATCCGCGTCGTTCTCAAGGCCACAGATTCCCAGGCGGCCATCGGCTCCGGTTTCATCGTGAGCGCCGACGGGCTGGTGGTCACCAATTACCATGTGATCTCCGATTTTGCACTCGACCCCGACCGGTACCGGCTCGAATTCGTCCGAGGCGACTCAGCGCGCGGGCCACTCAGGCTTCTGAACTTCGATGTCGTCCACGATCTGGCCCTGCTCACGATGGACCGCCGCGCGCCCCAGCATTCTCTTCTGTACCCGGACGAGCTGCGCCTGGGCGAGCGCGTGTTCTCGATGGGCAATCCCCTGGATCTCGGGCTCACCGTCGTCGAGGGGACCTACAGCGGGTTGCTGGAGCGCTCGCTCTACCAGAAGATCCACTTCACCGGCGCCATCAACCCGGGCATGAGCGGGGGGCCGGCTCTCACCCGGGACGGGCGAGTCTTCGGCGTCAACGTCTCGGTTCGCCGCGATGGGCAGTTGGTGAGCTTCCTGGTGCCGGCGAGATTCGTAAGGACGCTGGCCCAGGCGCCCTCTCTGCCCAAAGCCGAAGGGCGCAACGGCTACCGCACGGTGGTGCGCGACCAGCTCATGGCGAACCAGGAAAGCCTCATGCAGAAGCTGCTCGCCGGCCCTCTCTCCCTCACTCGCCTGGCGCGGTACAGCGCACCGGACGCACTCGGTCCATTTGTCCGCTGCTGGGGGAGCGCCGACACCGAGCCGTCGAAGCCATTCGAGGCGGCCTACCACTCCTGCTCCACCGAGGACTCGCTGTTCGTCACGGAAAGCCTGGCAACGGGGTACATACGCTACCGCCACAGCCTGTTCAGCGGCCGGTCGCTCGGCCCGCTCCGCTTTTACGGCCTCTATCAGGGCCACTTCCAGTCGGGGTCCATGGTCCCCTACGGAAGCAAGGAAGAATTCACCCGATTCGAGTGTCACGACGGTTTCGTCAACCACGAGGACAAGACGCTCCGCGCCCTCCTGTGCGCTCGCGCCTACAGGCGGCTTCCGGGGCTGTACGATATGCTGATGCGGGTGGCGACGCTCGACAGCAGCACCCAGGGGCTGCAGAGCCACCTCACGCTGAGCGGCATCAGGCACGAGAATGGGCTGCGCTTCGCCCGCAAGTACCTGGAGGCCATCACGTGGACGAAGTAGCGTTCATCGAGATCCTGGACCGCTCAGGCGAGGTGCGGGGGAGACACGCCGTCTCGCGCTTTCCCCTGACCGTGGGACGCGGGTACGACAACGACGTGATCGTGGATGACCCCTACATGGCGGCCCGCCACCTCCGGATCGAGCGCACCTCCTCCGGCGAGCTCACCGCGAGCGATCTGGGGACGGCGAACGGGCTCTACGTCCTGGAGCCGCCGAAGCGCGTGACCTCGACGGTCATCGGGCCGGACACTCGATTGCGCGCCGGCCACACCCAGCTTCGGGTGCGCACGCGCGATCACCCGGTCCCGGCGGAACTGAGCGATCGGCGCCGCAGCCTGATTCGCAGGCCGGTAGGCTTTGGCATGATCCTGGCCGCGCTGGCGGCGATCATGCTGGCCAACCAGTACGTGGACACCTCGGAGAGGATCGAGCTTCTCAAGCTCGGGGTTCCGCTGCTGATCATTTTCGCCCTCGCCGCTGGATGGGCGGGCCTTTGGTCGTTCGCCGGCCGGATGGCGACTCGCCATGCCAACATGCTGGCTCATGCCAGTGTGGGCATGCTGGGCCTCATCGGCCTTCTCCTGGCCAGCAACGCGACCGAGTACACGGCGTTCGCCTTCTCGGCCCGCGTCCTGGACGACCTGATGCCGGTCCCGTTCGCCGTCATCCTGGCGCTGGCGCTGTTCCAGCACCTGAGGCTGGTGAGCCGCAAGCCCCCCCGGCGTCTCGCAGTGGTCGCCGCAGCGGTCGCCCTGTGCGTCGTGGGCGGGATCACGCTGCTCGCCTACTCGGTGGCCTCCGAGGATCTGGGCCGGCTGCGCTACATGCGCTACCTCAAGCCGCCCGTCTTTCGACTGGCCTCCGGCAAGACCCCAGAGGCCTTTTTTTCCAGGGCTGGGGCGCTCAAGCCGCGGCTCGACCGGCAGATCGATCAAGACGAATGACCACCGGGATGGGTCACCGGTTCGTGCTGTCGATTCCGAACGTGGACGTCTGTTTGGCCGCCCCCCGCAACCCGGAGCGGTTGGTGGAGAACCCCGCGGCCATCCACCAGGGGTCGCGCGCTAAGAACTTGGTGTGCCGGAAGGATCTCTGGGGGGGATCGGCCAAGAGCGAGGCAACGAAGGAGTCA
>Ga0105152_10000405_pt1 | contig 12502 bp, 11 predicted proteins | sample LakBais05cmmetaG_FD_81534 | JGI IMG/M metagenome (GOLD analysis project Ga0105152, IMG submission 81534) | Lake sediment microbial communities from Lake Baikal, Russia to study Microbial Dark Matter (Phase II) - Lake Baikal sediment 0-5 cm | ecosystem: Environmental > Aquatic > Freshwater >...
AAACCGTAGCCACTTCCATCCCTTCCAGGATCGAGTGTATCCCTTTTGCCGGGCCTGTTGAAAGCCTATTTTAGGTTGCTAAACCTTTTTTCTAATATACAAGCCAAACCGTTGGGCGAGACAATTAATGGAAGGAGATCTCTATGGAGCCATATGTTACACAAGAAACCATTTCCGCTAAAGGGAAAAAATGGCTGGAACACATTACTCCGTTCAATACACACACAATGCACCTCAACAAGGAGAAAGCCGCACTTCTTGTGATTGATATGCAGCATTTTTTCCTGGACCCTGCTTCCCCCACATTTACTTGTGGTGGCCTCGCTATTCTCCCAAACCTAAAAAAGGCAATTCATGCATTCCGACAAGCGGGTCGTCCTGTGATTTTCACGAGGCATGTGCATCATCCTGATCGTCTCGACGCCGGAATCATGGGTTGGTGGTGGGAAGGTATGTGCATAGAGGGAAGCCCAGAAAGTGAAGTCCACCAAGATATTTCTCCGAAACGCAATGAGAAGGTTATATTCAAACACCGGTACTCGGCTTTTTACAACACCGACTTGGAAACAGTATTACGCTGTCTACAAGTGGAAGATCTTGTTATTACAGGGATAATGACCAATATGTGTTGCGAATCTACGGCTCGCGATGCCTACTATCGAGATTACCGGGTATTTTTTCTCGCTGATGGGACTGGGAGCATCACTGAGGAGATGCATCTAGCGAGCCTGCTCAATCTTGCCTTTGGTTTCTCATGGGTGACAGACGTTGACACAGTTGTGGCTCAATTGGGTAAAGCGACTTCGCCTAACAATTCGCTCCAGCGCACGCGCTGAAGTGCGCCGCTGTCCCCTTCGGGGAGAATCAGCCACACCGTTAGCAGCCGTTCAATTATGCTTGCGAGTTCGTAGGAGAAACAATCACTTGAAAAAAAGCTTTGTCTTATCGATTTTGGTGTTAACGGCGCTGCTCGCCTGTAAGTCGATCACTTTGACGGCTACGCCGACCCTGGTTATGCCTGTGCCCGAAATTATCATACTTACTGAAGTGCTTCAAAAATTCGATGGCTGTAGAAGTGAAGCGGGGGTTGAAGCGGAGGATAATACTTATTCGTTCTCTTGCAGCAATAGTGCGGATACGTTCTACACTGTTTCAATGACACGCTTTAACAGCGAGACAGCCGCACACACTCAATTCGAGTCAAGCCGAGGTGATAATCCCGTCTTATGTTTCCATGGCTAAGATCTATTCGAGGCGTTTTCGCAGAACTCAAGCAATCAGTACATCGTACAGGAGCAACTCGGTTGGCAGGCGGGGCAATGGGTTGTTTCGATAAACGACAGTTATGACTATGGTTACGCTCACTTCACCGCAAGGGGTTTTTCGGAGGTAATGTATACCTCCAGTGTAGAACACGACCTGTTTTTGGCTGGAACATGTCCATGACAGGCACGGCCTCCCCGCTGCCAGCTTTAACTCCCGCGTCGAGTTTGCCGTAGGGTAAAATCCAAGTGAGAACAAAGTTATACTTTAGGAGAGTTCCATAAGCGGCTGAGCATTGAGTTGAGCACACCAACAAAACATCAACGAGGGCAAAATTCCATATGCCGGTTTATTTGATCCTGGGAATGACCTACGCCTTTGCGGCTGCGGTGCAGCCCGGGCCTTTACAAACCTATCTCATTTCGCAAACTCTGACGAACGGCTGGCGTCGCACGATTCCGGCTGCTTTCGCGCCTTTGCTTAGCGATGGGCCGATTATCGCATTGGTGTTACTCTTATTGAGCCGCATGCCCGGCTGGCTGGTGCAAGTCTTGCAATGCGCAGGCGGAGTGTTCCTCCTTTACCTGGCCGTCGGCGCATTCAAAACCTGGCGGGACTTCGATGTGAAGAAAGCGGTTCAAGTCCAATCCAGCCGGCAAACCGTACTCAAAGCCGCCATGGTGAACTTGCTGAACCCCGCCCCATACATCGGCTGGAGTCTGGTCATGGGACCGCTGCTGTTAAAAGGGTGGCGTGAGTCCCCCGCCAACGGGATTGCCTTGCTGATAGGGTTTTACACCACCATGATTCTTGTCACGCTGGGGATCATGCTGCTTTTTACGGCTGCCAGGAATCTCGGTCCGCGGGTAAGCCGCGTGCTGGTTGGCGTCTCGGCTATCGCGCTGGCATGTTTCGGTCTCTACGAACTGTGGCTGGGAACAGGGGCTCATTGGTGGAGCTAGACCGTTAGTGTCCCAAAACACAGGGTACTGCGAAAATATCTGAACCAAAATTCCAAGAATTGCTCGCAATTCGATAATAGCAAGTTCAGAGATTTATGCAAGAGGCAGTGAAGTTCCCTTTCTGCAATATGCGAAAGGGAACTTTTAAATTTTTTATTTTTTTGGAATAAGAGGGTTAATAATCTTTTGTCCACGGAGTGCACGGAGAGCCGTTTTTTCTACCCTGCTTTCTCCGCTTCCGCGGCTCTCAACTTCTCGGCGAGGCGGAAATATTTCAGGTAGCGCATGGAGTTGTCATCGCGGCCCAAGAGCATGTCGGCGGCCTTGGCGATCGCGCCGAGTTTTGATGGGTCGGTGATCGAGCAGGTGGCGCCCATCTGGATGGCGAGGGTCAGGAAAGCCTGGTTGACGGTCGGGCGGTCGGGCAGGCCGAATGAGACGTTGCTGGCACCCAGGTTGATGTTGACGCCGAATTCCTTGCGCAGCAGTTCCACAGTCTGAAGCGTGATGAGCGCCGCTTTACTGTCCGAGCCGACGGTCAGCACCAGCGGGTCAATAATAATGTCTTCGACCGGGATGCCCATCCTGGCGGCGCGTTCGATGATCTTCTCGGCTACGGCAAGGCGTTCTTCGGGAGTCTTGGGAATGCCGTTATCGTCCATGGTCAGACCGATAACAGCCGCGCCGCGCTCCTTGACCAGCGGCAGGACCGTCTCCAGCTTTTTCTCCTCGCCGCTGACCGAGTTGACCAGCGGCTTGCCCGGTGCGGCGGCCAGACCGGCAGCCAGTACCGCCGGGTTGGCGGAATCCAGGCAGAGCGGTACGTCCACGACCGAGGCGAGCAGTTCCACCAGTTTTTTGACAACTGCCACCTCGTCCAGCCCCGGTACGCCGACGTTGATGTCCAGCACGTCCGCACCCCAGGCCACCTGACTCTCGGCCAGTTGGCGGACGTAGTCCAGGTTGCCCTCGGACAGGGCGGCAGCCAGTTTCTTGCGGCCGGTTGGGTTGATCTTCTCGCCGATCATCACAAAGGGACGGTCAATGCCGATGGTGACTTCTTTAGTGTTGCTTTTTAGAATAGTATGCATAATCTCTCCTTGTTTTATTTCATCGCGTGGTTAATGCTGCCTCGCAAATACCGCAAGGCGGTCTCTGCAAAAATCGCCGCGCCGACCGGGAGACTGCTTTCATCCAGATCAAAATCCGGGTTATGGAGGTGGCACGGAAAACTCTCACTCCCTGTTCCCAGGGCAAACATCGCACCCGGGGCAAGCTCCATAAAACAGCCGAAATCCTCAGCGCCCAAGTCATCTTTCCACGGAAGGACGTTTTGCTTGCCGAGCAGGTCAATTGCAACGGCCTCGATCAGGTCGGAAGCCGCGGGGGAGTTAATCATCGGCGGCGTACCGGTCTCGAATTTGAGTTCGAAATTCCCGCCCAGGGTGCGGGCAATTTCAAAGGCGCGCCGGATCTCGGCGTGGATCTGCTCCTGAACACGTTTCTGTGTGTAACGCAGCGTACCGGTCAATTTTACCCGCTCCGGGATGACATTTTCGGTAAAGCCGCCATGGAGCGAACCGACGCTGACCACCGCCGGGTCAAAAGGATCGAGGCGGCGCGAGACAATCCCGTTCAGCGCCAAGACAACGTGCGCGGTGATATAAAACGGGTCAATTGACTGGTGCGGGTGAGCACCGTGGCCGCCCTTGCCAATAATCTCTCCGAACCAGGAATCCACTCCGCCGGAGGCTGGTCCGGACTCGATGCGGATGGCTCCGGCGGGGGTAGCCGGCTCGACATGCGTGGCGATGACCAGTTCCACGCCATCCATCGCCCCATCCTGGATCATGCGCGTCGCACCGCTCAGCCCTTCTTCATCGGCTACTTCTTCAGAAGGCTGGAACAGGAATCGCACCGTCCCGGGAAATTTTTCGCGGGAAAGCAAAGCCGCCGCACCGAGCGCCATGGCGGTATGACCGTCGTGCCCACAGGCGTGCATCACCCCGGGATTCTGCGAAGCATACGGGACCTGATTGGTTTCCTGGAGCGGCAGCGCGTCCATGTCGGCGCGGATGGCGACAAGCGGTTTTCCGCTCCCGAGGTCAGCAACCACCCCGGTCCGCCCGACGCCGCGCCGGAGGCGATACCCAAACTGCTCCAGGATTTCGGCCACCTTCGCAGCCGTACGCGTTTCCCGGAAGCCAAGTTCAGGGTGCATGTGGAAGTCGCGCCGCCAGTCGCTCAGTTGTTGCTGCATTGCACGTGCCTTTTCGAGCATATTTCACCTTCTCTTGTAGGTGCAAGGTACTGCCTTGCCCTGTGAAATCACTTTACCAATTCTTTTTCGGCAGCCGCCAGCAAGGCGTCCAGTTCGCGCTCCTGGGCTGCCTCCAGCGGCGGGACCTGGTGCTCACGCATAATGCGTTCGGCCTCGGCCTGCGCCCGTTCAAGCATGCCGATCCTCCCGGCAGCCTGCCACCGCTCCCACGAGCCGCGCTCGGCCAGTTTCGTTATGAACACTTCGCCAGACTTGAGATACTTCATCGTATGTCTCTGACCGAGGAAGTTGCGCGTGGACGACATGGCCGCCGCGACCACTTCCACCGCCAGCGCATCCGCGTCCGCCGCGAAACCTTTCCGGACCCGGTAAATGCTCCCGGCAAACTCGTTATCGGCAACCATCTGTGCATACGACCCCATCACCCCGGCCTCCATTTCACCGATGCCGGAGAGTTCGTCTGCTCCGGCCAGGGCGGGAATGGCAGCATTCAGGGCGCGCTCAAACCCATCCTGGGCGTCCAGGCTGTGGGCATTGGTGGAAAATCCATAAACGTTAACCGGCAGTCCGTAACGATGCCCGATTTGCACCGTCCCGGCTGAGGCTATCCCCAGCTCAACCCCGCCCCAAACGGAAAGCCCGGTACGGGGTTCCATCATTGCCAGCCGCCCACAGTAAATGATTGGCAGTCCCGGCTGAACAAGTTCTGCCAGCACCAGCGCTGCCAGCACCTCGGCATTCTGCTGGGTAATCGCTCCGGCAATCGAGAACGGCGCGGTTGTCCCGGCGGTGGGGCACGGCAACGGCGCAAAAGCGATCCCCAGCCGGGCAATTTCCATGATCGCCTCGGCCTCGTGGTCGGGGATGGTCAGCGGGCTGACCGGAGAGAGCGCCAGCGTCAATACTTCGGCGGGAGGGCCGATCACTTCCGCCATTTTAACCGCGTAGCGCGCCTCGGCCGCGTATTGCACGCCCGGTCCCTGCAGGGGTTTAACGGTATACGGCAACGCATGACGGTACATCGCCAACGACATCACCCCGCCCGGCACTTCGGTCGGCGTAAAGAAAGGCGTGATGGTGTGACAGTTCTCCAGCGCGTCCAGCAGACGGGTGGCGTCACGTACATCTTGAACGGTAGCCAGGCGGCGGGTTCCGGAAGCGGCGTCGTAGATCTGCGGCGCACCGCCCAGGTTGTGGAAATAGAGTGACCCGTCACCGAGTGTCTTGACCGCCCCGCCGCGCCCGCGGATGGTTGTCTTCTTCCCTGCCAGCGCAATGCACTTCTCCACCAATTCGGGTGGAAGCAAGACGCGCATCTCCTGAACTTTTGCACCCGCGCCGGCCAGGAGTGCGCGGCTTTTCGGCTCGGTCAGCACCACGCCGGTCTCGCCCAGGATGCGCAGGGTGGCCTGATGGATGGCTTCGACTTCGTTTTCGTCCAGGACAGAAAGACGGATCATCGGTTTTCTCCGCTAATCAGGTTCGAGATATTTCGCCAGAAATTCCACGCGGCGCTGCTCGGAATCTAGCACATTTTCCAGTTTTAGAAAAGCATGCCCCTCATCTTCGTAAACGACCAGTTCCACTTTCTTGCCCATGCTCTGCAAGGCGTCATGTGCCTCGATGGAATCACTGACCGGGCAGCGCTGGTCCAGTCTACCGGCGATCAGTTGCACCGGTACAGTAACCCGGTCGAGAAAGTAATAGGGCGACCGTTCAACCCACAGATCATGATTTTCTTCCGGGTCGCCGAAATTTTCGATATCCCAGTGCTGGAGGTCGGGGCGGATATACTTGTGATTGGTGAACCAGTTGATAAACGGTACAACCGCCGATCCGGCTACCCAGAGGTCAGGATATTTCGTCAGACAGGTCATGGTGAGATATCCACCATGACTGCGCCCGGTGATGCCGATCCGTTCCGGGTCGGCCAGGCCATTCTGGATGAGATAATGCGCCCCGGCGGCCACGTCATCATTATCCACACCGCCAAAGTCGAAGCGACTGGCTTCCTGCCAGGCACGCCCGTAGCCGGTGGAGCCGCGGTAGTTGGGCACCAGCACAGCCCAACCGCGCGAAGCCATGTGGGCCATTAATGGGTACCAGGTCATCTCAAAAAACCAGTCCGGCCCGCCATGGATCAGGAGCGCTGCCGGGCCGGGTTTCTGGACCTGCGGCCTGAACAGCAAAGCCGGGACGGGCGTCCCGTCCAAGCCGGGATAGGCGATCTCCTCCGGCATGTCGAACGGGACATCTGCTAATTCATCCGGCAGGGAATGAGTCAACTGGGTGAAGTTCCCATCCTCCAGCGAGAGCGACCATAAGTCGTCCGGATGGCGCGGATTATCGAAAGCGAAGATGATGCGGCTGCCATCCGGCGTGAAGTGAGGCAGGTAATGCACGCCCGGCTCAACCTGGTACATCACCGGAGACTCGCCCGGCTTCTGCACCGCCAGCCAGGAAACCGTGCTACGGTTTAAAACGTAAGCCAGCCGCCTCCCGTCCGGCGACCAGACCGGAAACTGCTTCTCCCCTTCCCCATTCGTCAGCCAGACGATGCGGTGTGTGGCCAAATCGTAGATACCGATATTGTTGTACCCGTGCACGTCAGATGAAAAAGCCAGCCGGGTGCTATCCGGCGACCAGCAGGTCTGCCCGGCATCAATCGGCCCGCTTTCATCGGCAATCCGGCACACTGCCCCATCCTCTTTGGCTGGGACAACATAGGTGCCGTAATCTATCCCCCCTGCCTCGACGGTCACAGCCAGCCAGAGTCCATCCGGCGACCAGCGTACCTTCCAGGCCGGGTATCCGGCATCCAACACAAGCCGGGCGTCGCCGCCCTCGGCAGGGATCACGTAAACATTGAATTGCCCGGATTGGTCAGAAATAAAGGCGATGTATTTGCCATCCGGCGACCAGGAGAAATTCGCCTGCTGGGCACAATTCAAATCCGGGGTCAGGTCGCGCTGTTCGCCAGTGCCAAGATCATGGACGAAGAGGTGAAAGGCTTCGCTGCCATCGAAATCCACAGTGAAGGCCAGGTGGCGACCGTCGGGAGAATAGCGCGGGTGGAACTTGCCGCCGGGTCCGCGCGAAACAGGATAAGGGTCCGATGCGCCGTGCAGGGAGATTTCGTAGATCTCCCAACGTCCGTCCGGATTCCAGGAAAAGGCAACATGTTCGCCGTCGGGCGAAACATCGAAGCCCATCTCGACTTCCACACAAGGAACGCGTAACAGAACCCCTAGGTCAATCATGGCCCTTCTTTCTTTCAGACTTTATGGCAGGCAACCCAATGGCCGGGCGCGGCGAGACGCCACTGCGGAACCTCACGGCTGCATTGCTCGTCTGCGAGCGGGCAGCGCGGGTGGAAACGGCAGCCAGAGGGCGGTTTGATCGGGCTGGGCACATCCCCGTCCAGGATAATGCGGCGACGGGCGCGGTCTTTTTTGGGGTCCGGCACGGGGACGGCAGATAGCAGCGCTTTGGTGTACGGGTGGAGCGGGTGCTCGTATAGTTCGTTACGGTCGGCCATTTCAGCCATCACACCCAGGTACATGACCGCCACCCGGTCACAGATGTGGCGAACCATGCTGAGATCGTGAGCAATGAAGAGATAGGTCAGGCCAAGACGGTCCTGCAAATCTTCCAGCAGGTTCACCACCTGCGCCTGAATGGATACATCCAGCGCCGAAATCGGTTCGTCGCAGACGATAAATTTAGGGTCAGAAGCCAGGGCGCGCGCCACGCCGATGCGCTGGCGCTGTCCGCCGGAGAATTCATGCGGGAAACGGTTGATGAGACGTCCGCTTAATCCGACCAGACCCATCAGTTCCTGGACGCGTTCGACGCGTTCCGCTTCGGTTTTGAACAGGTGATGGACACGCAACGGCTCGCTGACAATGGAGTGGACCGTCCAGCGCGGGTTGAGCGAGGCATACGGGTCCTGGAAAATCATCTGCGCCGTGCGGCGAATGGCAAGCAGTTCCCTGCCTTTGGCAGAGCCGACATTGCGGCCGTCAATTGTGACCACACCCGCGGTTGCCGGGTAAAGCCCCAGCAGCGTGCGCCCAGCAGTGGTCTTGCCGCAGCCGCTCTCGCCCACCAGCCCGAGGGTCTCGCCGCGCTGGATGGTGAACGAAATCCCGTCCACGGCGCACACCGCACCGACCTTGCGCTGGATGACAATCCCGCGGAACACCGGAAAGTGTTTGGTCAGGTTTTCGACCTGCACCAGCGGCTGAGTCTCGTTCATCGCGGCGCTCCAGTCTTGATGTCAACCCAGCAGGCAATGTTGTGGTGGTTCTGCCCAACCGGTGTCAGGGGTGGGTTTTCGGTTTTGCAGCGTTCGATGGTAAACTCGCAGCGGGCTGTAAACGGACAGCCGTGCGGCTCCACCAGCAGGCTGGGCGGCGCACCGGGGATGGATTTGAGCCGCCGGTCACGGCGTCGGTCCATGCGCGGCAGAGCTCCCAGTAAAGCACTCGTGTAAGGGTGGCGCGGGTTTTCGTACAAGGCATTTACGCTGGCTTCCTCGACGATAAAACCGGCATACATCACAATGACGCGGTCAGCAATCCCGGCTACCACGCCCAGGTCGTGCGTGATCCAGATGACAGCCATGTGGACTTGATTTCGGATTTTCGTCACCAGTTCGACGATCTGGGCCTGGATGGTCACGTCCAGCGCGGTGGTCGGCTCATCGGCAATCAGCAGGCTGGGGTTGCAAGCCAGCGCTATGGCGATCATCACCCGTTGGCGCATCCCGCCCGAGAACTGGTGCGGGTAATCGCCCAGACGGTGCGAAGGGTCCGAGATGCCGACCATTTCCAGTAATTCCACGGTCCGCGCCTCGGCAGCATTCTGGTCCATCCCCATGTGGATACGCAGCGATTCGGTGATCTGTCTGCCAATGGTCAGGACGGGATTGAGCGATGTCATCGGGTCCTGGAAGATCATGGCAATTTCCTGGCCGCGAATGGCTTCCATCTCGCGCTCGGACTTTTTGAGCAGATCCTGACCACGGAACAACGCTACGCCCCCGGCAATCTCCCCCGGCGGAACCGGGATCAATTGCAGGACCGAGAGCATGCTGACCGATTTCCCGCAGCCGCTCTCCCCGACAACTGCCAGCGTTTCCCCCTCCGCGACATAGAAGGAAATCCCGTTGACGGCATATACAATCCCTTCCGGGGTGTGGAAACGGGTGCGCAAGTCTTTCACTTCAAGCAGTGTACTCATCTCGCCGGCCTCTGTTATACCGTCCGGCCGCGCGGGTCGAGGGCATCCCGCAGCCCGTCACCCAGGAAGTTGATGCTGAGCACGGTCAGCAGGATCAACAGGCCCGGAAAGAACCACAGCCAGGGAGCTGATTCGAGGTAATTATTGGCTCCGTCCAGCATGTTGCCCCAGGTGGCGGTCGGCGGCTGGACGCCCAGCCCCAGGAAGCTGATATAGGCCTCCGCGAGGATGGCATTCGCCACCCCCAGTGTGGCCGAGACCACGATGGGAGCCACGCTGTTGGGCAGGATGTGGCGGAAGATGATCTCGATATTGCGGGTGCCTGTCGCCCGGGCAGCCAGAACGAACTCGTTCTCCTTCAGGGACAGGAACTGGGCACGCACGATGCGGGCCAGATACATCCAGGAGGTCACGCCGATGATCAGCACGATCACAACCACGCTACCGCTGAAGGTGCGGCCGAAAACATCCAACTCAGGGATCTTGCCGCCGAAATACTTGGCCATCACGATCAACAGAAAGATTTCCGGGATGTTCAACATGGCTTCGGTGATGCGCATCAGGATGCTGTCCACCAGGCCGCCGTAGTAACCCGCCAGCGCCCCGACCAGGATGCCCAGGAAGGTCTCGACCACCACGGCGGTCAGGCCGATCAGCAGCGAGATCTGCCCGCCATAGATGGTGCGGGCCAGCACATCCCGTCCGATCGAATCGGTCCCGAAGGGGTGCTCGGCCGAGGGGGCCTGCAGGCGCAGGCTGGTGTCGTTGAAATTGGCGTACTTCTCCGAAAAGAACAAAGAACCGGCCAGGGCGTACAGGACCAGCAATGTAAGCACCACCAGGCCAATAATAGCCGGCCTATGGCGCCGGAAACGCTGCCAGGCCAGCTGGCTCAGGTTGAGCGGAGGGGTTTCCAGGTCATCCGGACTCAGGCTTGCGATTTGGGAAGTGGTCGATTCCATGATCCCTGCTCCGTCAATCGTAGCGAATGCGTGGGTCCAACCACGCATAGACGACGTCCGTGATGATCTGGAAGACGATCACGGCCACCGCCACCAGCATCAGGATGCCCATCACCACCGGTGTGTCTGCGCGCGAGACATGGTCAAGGAACAGGCGTCCCATCCCCGGCCAGGCGAAGATGCGTTCGGTCACGACCGCCCCGCCCAGCAGGAATGGCAGGTCCAGGCCGACGATGGTGGCGATCGGCAGGGAGGCATTCTTGAGCGCATGTACAAAGATAACCGAACGGCGCGGCAGTCCCTTTGACCGGGCCGTACGGATGTAATCCTGGTTCAGGACATCCAGCATGGTGCTGCGGATGTAGCGGCTGTAGGAGGCCAGGCTGACGACCGACATACTGATGACCGGCAGGACCATGTGGTAAACCACCTGCCCGAAGGTTTTCCCCACCTGCGGGTCGAACATTCCGACCGTCGGAAGGTAAGGCAGTCCCCAGCGCTTGAACAACACAGCAAACACGGTCATCAACAACAGGGCGATAAAGAAGATCGGCATCGAGTAGCCTATGAAGGACAGGGCGGTCACGACGTGATCCAGCAGCGAATACTGCCGCAAGGCGGAATATACCCCCACCAGCAAGGCACCCAGGATGACAATCAGCTCGCCGGTCAGCATCAGGATCAAGGTATTCGGGATGCGCTCGCCGATGACCTGCATGACCGGCTTGCGGTTCACCAACGAGGTTCCGAAGTCCCCGCGCAGGATGCCCAGCCGCGTGCCCGGCGTCTCCGCCACGCCATCCTTATCCAGGTCGATCCTGGTCCAAGAATTACCGACCAGCCAGTAAAGGTACTGGGTATAGATTGGTTTATCCAAGCCAAGTTGTCGCTTAAGACGCTCATAATCCGCCGCGCGGGTCACGCGCCGTCCCCCCATGGTGGCGACCGGGTCCCCCATGCTCATCATTAAAGCAAACAAGACCACACTGATAACAATAAGCAGTGGAATACCTTGCATTAACCGTTTGATGATATAGCGAGTCACGCCGCGCCTTCCTCAACAATCGAATGGTCGGTTGAATGGGGAGCCGGGTTTTCCCGGCTCCCGACTGCGCGCTCCATGTTATTGACTACGGAACCAGATCCCACTCGGCGATGTTGAAGAACATCGTCACGCCGGAGAATTTTGCATTTTGCAGGCGTGACCCGACTGCATAGACATCCGGATCCTGCCATAAGCCGATGATATAGACTTTTTCATAGAAAAGCTGGTTGATCCGTGAGATAGTATCCCGTCGTTCGACCGGATCGACCTGCGTGGACTGCAGCCGAATCAGCTGGTCAAGTTCTTCATCACAAATGTAGAACCAGTTTTCCCCGGTGGGGTTCTCGTCCGTCGGGATCTGGTCGCAAAGCCAATAATAGATATCCGGATCCGGGAACAGAGGCCCATCTGACCACTCCTGGATATCGAATTCGCCTCTGGCTGCCGGCCCATTATCGGCATAGCTGGCAAAATACAGGGTATCATCCACAGCATTCACATTGAGCTTGATGCCTACATCGGCCAGTTCTTGCTGCATGACCGCCTGGACATCCTGGCGAGCTTCCCGGATGGTGGTGGCATGGGAGATCTCGAGCTCAACGCCGTCCTTATCGCGGATACCATTCCCATTGCTGTCCACCCAACCCGCCTCATCGAGCAGGCGTTTGGCTTCCTCCTGGTCGTAAGGATAGGGCTGAAGCGGGGGGTCGTTATAATACGGTAAAGCATCCCAAAAACTGGTCGG
>Ga0105152_10000406_pt1 | contig 12489 bp, 13 predicted proteins | sample LakBais05cmmetaG_FD_81534 | JGI IMG/M metagenome (GOLD analysis project Ga0105152, IMG submission 81534) | Lake sediment microbial communities from Lake Baikal, Russia to study Microbial Dark Matter (Phase II) - Lake Baikal sediment 0-5 cm | ecosystem: Environmental > Aquatic > Freshwater >...
ATTCTTCTCATCCTCAAGGTCCTGATGGACCTCTCGGATTTACCCGAACAGGGCACCAAGCCCTGCCATCCCGCTCTCTTCGTCTTCCTTCTTGTGCTCTTCCTTGTGCTCTTCCTTTGCCGGTGCGGCTGCAGCTGCATGAGCTGCTGTAGGTGCGGCTGCAACTGCCACCGGCGCGATGGCTGCCATGCTGATGGCCTCCTCGATATTTACGCCATCGAGCGCGGCAACGAGCGCCTTTACACGGGATTCATCAACTGCTGTACCTGCGGCGGCAAGGACTGCCTTAACGCCGTTCTCATCGACCTTCTTGCCTGCCTTGTGCAGGAGAAGTGCTGCATAGATATATTCCATCTCATTTCACCTCGTTTTTGTTTAATTTCACTTGACGATGCTTTTCAACGCAATGCTTTCCTTCTGAGCTTTACCGATAATCGCATCAATTGCATCTTTTTCGTAGATGCATGCCTCGACTGCAAGCCCCCGCGCTTCCCTGACCGCTTTCGTCAGGATTATGGCGATCGTATCCTTTGTCGGGATCGCGGCATTGAGCGAGAGGTTGAATGCCTGCTGTCCGGCGAGCTGGATCTGTGCAAGGATTGCGGTTTCATCGATCGCGAGCACTGACGGTTCATACACATCACCCTGGTAGAACGCTGCCTGGAGGGCAAGCCCGACGTCCATCGGCTTGATATCCAGCTTGATCATCACGTCCGCGACCTTTGAGGAAATGACCGCACCTTTCTTCACGATAGTCCTGGTCTCGCGGATCTTCACCTTGCCGCCCTCGATCGCTGCCGGGATGCCCGCCTGCTGGAGCTCCCCCACGATCGGCCCGGGCTTGAAACTGGTCGGACCTTTCTCGACCACGATATCCTGCGGCGCAGTCTCTCCTGCTTTTGCCGCCATCTTGGTCTTGGTCTTCTCCAGCTGCTTAAAAAGCCTGAACGGGTTGTCGTTTGAAAAGATCATCGCGGAGTGGCCGGAGATGTATTTCGAGAGCCCCGATACCTTCCCACCGATCTCGCCAAGCGCATGCGCGATAAGCGTGTTCCGTGTCACCCTGATGACTGCTTTGCCCCGCAGGTTACGCCGGATCTGCTGTACCTGCGCCGCGGGGATGCCGTACATGTCGACAAGCCCGACAAGCGTGTACTTGCCCGCGTTCTTCTTGATCTCCTCGATCTCGTCCTTTTTCCATGCCGGCAGGTGCCGCGTGTAGAGTGCCATTTACACCAGCCTCACGGGAGGACCCATCGTGGTCTTGACGTAGATCGAGCGGATGTTCAACGGACCCTGCTCGAGGACAGACTCAATCCTCTTTACGATCGTCTCGATATTCTCTGCGACCTGCTCCGGTTTCATTGTCGTGGACCCCACCTTGGTGGAAAACACTGTCTTGTCCTTGGTGCGGATCTTCACGGAGTTTCTCAGACGCTCCACGATCGGGCGGATATCCATCCCGCCGGTGATCGGCATCGGCATCCTGCCCCGCGGACCGAGCCGGGGACCTAAAAACCTGCCGACCTGCGGCATGACTCCCGTCTCTGCAAGGAAAAACCGGTACTGTTCGGCGATCTTGCGTGCTTCACGCGGTGCACCTCCCAGTCGCTCAATCTCTTCAGGGCCTAAAATCAGATCAACTTTGGCATCCTTTGCCTGGGTAACGATATCCCCCTTCCCCAGTACGCAGATCCCGACGTTTTCGCCGGTGCCGTTCGGGAGAAGAATCGTCTCGTCAATACGATTTTTCGGCTGCGCCATGTCGATATTCTTGAGATTGATGGTGATATCTATACTCTCAGAGAACTTACGTTTTGGCGCCTTCTCAAGAGCCGTTTTTACGGCTTCCAGAATTTTGGCCTTTTCAACCATCAGCTACCTCCATAGTTCGCGACCTTTCGATCTTCTATGGTTTATTCACAAACTAGTTTTTCAGGGCGCTGTCGTACTTGCCCTCGTTGATTAAGGCAATGACTTCTTTTGGTGCCTTGCCATCAATGGTGACGCCCAGGCTCACACAGGTGCCAAGGACCTCTTTTACCGCGGTCTTCAGCTCGTAGGAGAGCATGCCGTCCAGTTTCATTCTGGCAATCCTGACAGCGGCCTCAAATGGTAGGTTACCTACCACCTTGACGTTGGGCTCTGCGGATCCCTTCTCGATACCAGCCTCTTTTTTGATGAGCGCCGTTGTGGGCGGGACGCCCACCGTGACGGTGAACTGCTTCTTGTCGTCGACCTCGACCTTGACAGGCACCTGCATGCCATTGAATGTGCCGGTCTTCTTGTTGATCTCGTCAACGACTGCTTTCACGTTGATACCGAGTGGTCCGAGTGCGGGCCCCAGGGGGGGGCCTGCAGTCGCCTTTCCGCCGGGTACTAAAACCTCAACCACTTCTGCCATAACATATCCACCATGCCGTCCCGTGTAACGGGCATCTGGCGTGGGTTTGTATAGGTCTACGTTGCAGGACTTAAACGTGTTGTGTGAAATGAGGGTTGTAAAAAAAAGTACCGGGGTTACAACCGGTCACTTATAATCCGAGGCTTTCTCAACCACACGGACATTGTCGCCGCGGACAGTAATGGGGATAGGCACAACGCTCTCGTAGAGCTCGACCGTGATCTCTTCTTTTGCGGAGTCGACACGCTTGACCACGGCTTTTTCACCCTTGAACGGCCCGGCGATCAGCTCGACAATTGTCCCCTCCTCAATCCCGCTCACCACCGGTTTGGGCACGAGGAAGTGCGCCACTTCGGCAAGTAACATCGAGCTCTTCTCTCCTTCGTCCTTGCCTTTGCGTACGACCGCGCGCGCATGGGGGATCTTCTCAACGAGCTGCTCGATCCGGTTCAGCTTCTCCGGCGTCTCGATGAGGACGTAGCCCTGCAGCTCATTGGGTACGATCACGGCGGTCACGTTGATATCGGTAGCTTTGCTGTCGATTGCCTTTTTTATACTGTCGGCAACCGTCCGCTCCTGCTTGGAGGTGGTCTTGATCGCAAAAATCCGGTTATCGGACACCTGGGCAGACGATTCGGGGACCGGTGCCGCAGCGCCGGGAGTCTGTTCTGTCATGGTGATCCGTATCAGAACCCCAGCAGCTTCTGGTGCTCGAAAAAGACGTAGAGGATGAACCCGATCAGACCGATAAGGAGAACCCCTGCGGCAGCGACAATCGCGATCTTGGAAAATTCTTCGCGGGTGGGTGTGCGCGCAAGTTTCAGGACCCGCAGGTATTTCCTGAAAAACTCCTCCTGAACGTTAACTTTGAATTCCGGCTTTGATATCTCCATATTTACTCACTTGAGAAAATCAATCTCAAACTGTTTCTGGACTTTTGGGGTAAGTTTCTCGCTCCTTCCATATATCTGTGGCGACCGTACGCCGGTCACCACCAGCAGTGTGCGTATCTTGTTCTGCATCGCGGGATCGATCTGTGCACCCCAGATGATCCGTGCGTTCGGGTCGACACGGTTGTAAACTTCCTCTATGACGCCCTCCGCCTCTTCCATCGTCATGTCAGGACCACCGACAACATTGACAAGCGCTGCAGTGGCGCCGGAAATGTCCACGTCCAGCAGCGGCGACCGGATCGCCTTTTTCACCGAGTCTGCCGCCTTGTCCTCGCTGTCGCTCTCCCCCATCCCGATCATGGCAACACCGCCCCGCTCCATCACCGTGCGCACATCGGCAAAGTCCAGGTTCACGAGCCCGGGCATCGTGATCAGCTCGGTGATCCCTTTGACTGCACGCATGAGCACCTCGTCCGCCACCTTGAACGCTGCGTAGAGGGGCAGCTTTGGTACGACCTCGAGCAGCCGGTCATTAGGCACCACAATGACCGTGTCTGCCACATCCCGCAGGCGTTCAAGACCTGCTTCCGCGTTCTCCATGCGGATGGCACCTTCCGCATTGAACGGCAGGGTAACGATCGCGATCGTCAGCGCTCCCTCTTCGCGGGCGGCTTTTGCTATCACTGGCGCAGCGCCGGTGCCGGTGCCGCCGCCGAGCCCTACGGTAATGAATACCATGTCGCAGCCGGAAACCGCCCCGCGGATCTCCTGTTCGTTCTCCAGAGCCGCCTCTTCACCGATCTGGGGGATGGAACCGGCGCCCAGCCCGCGGGTGCGCTGCCTGCCGATCAGGATACGCTGATCGGCATGGGTGCGGATCAGGTGCTGTGCATCCGTGTTGATCGCGATCATGCGGGCGCCATGGATCCCCTCTTCCATCATGCGGGTAATCGTGTTCGAGCCGCTGCCCCCGCAGCCGATTACGGTGATCTCGGTTTTGAGCTCGGCCAGAATCTGGTCAAGGTCTTCATTATTCTGAGCGACGGGCGTCTTGTCGTCCCGCGCCTTGGTGAGTGCCTCTTCAACTATCGACCTCATGAAATGTTCTCCAATCCCGGGATGTGGATTCTGATCTCACTGGTACAGGACACCATTGCCGGTGTGACCACCCTGCCGCTGACCTCGACTGCCTGCCCCGCTGCCAGTGCCTTATACAGGGGTCCTGCCGGCACCCCCAGCATACGCGCCTTGTGAGGGTCAAACCGGACTTTCTGTAGGATCAGGTGATCGCCGTCCCGTGCTGTGATCTCTTTAATACGTATGATTTTTACGCACAATGTATTTAAATCGTTTATTATTCGGGATGTATACTCTGCATACGTGATGAAAACCGGAAGCGGGCGATTATCGGTGCCGGACAGGTGAATAACGGGCAATCCATCGAGCCCCTGCAGAAACGCATGCTCGTCCGCCTTCAGGGTTTCAGACAAAAGGACCGTCTCGATGTGTGCCGTTTCCAGCTGCCCTTCGCGTTCCATGGCGTGGACATGGCAGCGGGCGCCGGATGAGAGTGTGCCTGCCAGTGCCCGTGCAGCACGATATGTCTCCCACGGGAGAGTGCCTGTATCTGAAAGCTCGGTTTCGGTAAGACGGACGATTCCGAGGGCATCCAGACGTTCAGTGAGACGATGCAGCTCCTCTTTTGTGAGTGCCTTTTTGTCAATGTATGCTGCAACCGCCCGGCTTTTTACAAGCATCATGCGGATCATCATATCGTCCAGCGAACCGACCTCGCGGGAGTGGGCGATGTGCCCGAACGCACCGCGCGAGGTGAGTGCAATTTCCGTCTGGCGGGCTGCATAATGGTTTCCTCCAAAACCGATGAGTGGAATGGCATCGGATGGAGTTGCGGCAAGCACGCTCTGCGCCACTGCCCGTCCCGCCACTTCATCGACCCATTCCTTCTCCGTGCTGCCGATCTCGACAAAGAACGAAGGATGACGCAGGTCGGTCGGCCCGTGATGGGTGACCTCATACGATACCCGGTAATTGGCAGGGCATCGCACCGCGAGCTCCCGCAGCACCGCCTGCATCATCGCCGGTGCCGCCAATGGGAGCGATCGTGGTCTGCCGCCCAGCTCCGCCTCCCGCAGGTTGCCGGTGACGTGTACGGTGAGCACCGGGACAGGGTTGACGCTCGCGTGACGCGAGAGAAAGATGATGATATCGGCACTGAGCCCGGCATCAACCCCGTCAGCATGGATGAGCCTGCCCTCAACCTCATGGAACTCGCAGGTATGCCCGGACTTTCTGATATCATCTGTGCTCTCATCGAGCAGCGCCTCGATCTGCGTCCGGATATTGACACCGGCTCTGTCATGTGCGGAGTTGATGAGGGCAACCTTCATTGATTAACTATGGGGCAGATACCAGAATAAGCGTACCTGATGCAGGGGATTATGAAAAATCTCCAAGTTTTTCGTGACCATGCGGTGCTGCCGGGTCCAAATCACGATCAGTAAACACCATAAAGAAGTACACAAAATAGTGTTACCATGAACAAACAGAAGATTGCAGAGATATTCAAAGAGGCAGGAATCGAGAACGAGATCAAGTGCCCGCAGGCGTTTGCGATTGCACAGAAACACAAGATCTCAAAGAAGGCGGTTGGTGATTACTGCAACAGCCACAACATCAAGATCCGCGCCTGCCAGTTAGGCTGCTTCAGATGAGCATTTTCCTAAAAGTCGTGCCGGTACCAGAGGCTATTGCCGCCGTTTTGCGGATCGCCCGACACCCTGTGAATGAGACCGTCACGCTGGAAGGAGCGGGTGGTCGTGTGCTCGCCGAAGACGTGCGTGCAGACGCCGATATCCCCGGCTTTGATAGGACAGTTGTGGACGGGTTCGCGGTTCGGGCTTCGGATACTACCGGTGCCGGTGAAGCGATCCCAGCGATGCTACGCGTTAAAGGCAGGGTTGAAATGGGCAGCGCGGCACCCGCACCGATCCGCCCTGGTGAATCGATCTATGTACCTACAGGTGCTGTACTGCCCATCGGAGCGAATGCAGTGGTTATGGTCGAGAACACCGAAATGGCAGGCGATGAAGTGCTGATTAAAAAACCGGCGGCGCACTGGGAGAATGTCCTTCTGCATGACGAGGATTTCTCCCGAACCGACCTGGTGCTCGCGAGGGGGAGGCGGCTTTTTGCGCAGGAGATCGGCATGCTTGCCGCGGTGGGTTGCAATAACGTCCCGGTCTTCGGAATACCGATTATCGGTGTAATCTCAACAGGTAACGAGCTCGTGCCGGTGACCCAGGTCCCGGATTCAGGGCAGGTGCGGGACAGCAACTCTTTCATGATCGGGGCGTTTGTGAGGGAGCACGGGTGCACGCCGAAGTATTATGGCGTTGTCAGGGATGACCGCAATGCCCTCCGTGCAACCTTCAGGCGGGCAGTCGCCGAGTGCAACGCAGTCCTTATCTCCGGGGGCAGCTCAAAGGACGAAAAGGATATGGCTGCCTCCCTGATAACCGAACTGGGCGAGGTGATCATTCACGGTATTGCAATCGCGCCGGGTAAACCCACGATCATCGGGCGTGCCGGCACAACGCCCGTCATCGGGCTCCCCGGACATCCGGCATCGGCATTCATCGTCCTTGTCGCGATCGTCCGCCACCTGCTCAATGCGATGACAGGCGATGCACATCCCAGAGAGATGAGAGTACCTGCACGACTCTCGCAGAACGTCCCCTCGCCCAAGGGCAGGGAGGATTATGTCCGGGTGCGGCTGGATGCTGGTGTGGCGACCCCACTGTTTGGCAAGTCCGGGCTGCTCAACACGCTGGTGAAAAGCAACGGCGTTATCCGCATCCCGGCAGAGAGCGAGGGGCTTGAAGCCGGCGCACAGGTTGAGGTGTGGCTGTGGTGAAGCGGTACCTCAGGGTCACGTCTCTGGAAACGGTGCACGACATATTACACAAGGAGTTTGCGTGCACGCCATCGGTTGAACAGGTGCAGCTTGAGGATGCTGTTGGGCGGATCACTGCCGCCCCCGTTTTCGCACGCTACTCGGTGCCTGAGATTCACCTTGCCGCAATGGACGGTATTGCGGTGAATAGCGAGGATACGGCAGGGGCAGGTGAGCAGCGCCCGGTGACGCTCCCGCATGCGGTTCGGGTAAACACGGGCAATATTGTCCCGCCAGCATACGACGCGGTGATTATGATCGAGGACGTGTGGATCGACGGTGACCGGTTCACGATCCGGAAATCCGCCGCTCCATGGCAGCACGTCCGCCCGGCAGGTGAGGATATTGCGGAATCTGAGATGGCGCTTCCTTCACGGCACCGGATCCGTCCCCACGAGCTGGGTGCGCTCGCAGCATATGGAATAACCGAAATTGATGTGCTTGCCGTCCGGGTCGGGCTGATCCCGACAGGCAGCGAACTGGTGGCGCACGGGCAGCTCCCCGCACCGGGGCAGGTAGTGGAGAGCAACACGGTGATGGCAGCGGCGATGCTCTCTGAACTGGGCGCCACCTGCACGCGGTACCCGATGGTAAAAGACGACCCTGCACTCATCCGCGATACGGTAAAGCGTGCGGTGGCGGCAAACGACATCGTCATCATCTCAGCCGGTTCATCAGCAGGCACGCGGGACTTCACCGCTGATGTCATCGCGGAGCTTGGTGAAGTGCTCGTCCACGGGATCTCGATCAAGCCGGGCAAGCCGGCAATTATCGGGAAGGTTGCCGGAAAGCCGGTGATCGGGATGCCGGGCTACCCGCTCTCGGCGCTCACGGTTGTGCGCGAGATCGCGGCACCGCTGCTTTCGCGCTACGGGCTTCCTATACCGGAACCTGAGACCATCGAAGCGCAGATTACCTCCACAATCCACAAGGAGATCGGCACCGATGAGTTCGTGCTCTGTGCGCTCGGCAGGGTGGGTGACCGCTGGGTGGTCTCCCCGCAGTCCCGCGGTGCCGGTGTGCAGATGAGCGCGGTGCGGGCAAACGCGTACCTCAATGTCCCATCTGAACTCGAAGGATTCGAGGCAGGAGAAACAGTCACCGCGACGCTCATGGTGCCGCGGACTGAAGCGGAACAGGCGCTGCTTATCACCGGCAGCCACGACCCGGTGATCGATTATGTCTCTGACATGCTGAGGGGCAGGGGCATTGACCTCCACTCCACGCATGCCGGCAGCATGGGGGGTATCCTCGCGTTAAAAAAGGACGAGTGCCACGCCGCCCCGATGCACCTGCTCGCGCCTGACGGGGGCTACAACACGGAGTACCTGAACAGGTATTTGCCATGTGAAGAACTCGTCCTGCTCTCTATTGCGGGCAGGCAGCAGGGGATTGTGTCACGAGAGGGGATCACATTCGGTGAGCTCCCCGCACACACGTTCATCAACCGGCAGAAAGGGTCAGGCACCCGGATGCTGCTCGATTTTGAGCTGAAAAAAGCAGGGATTGACCCGCCATGCATCCACGGTTACGAGCGCGAGGTGACCACGCATCTTGCCGTGGCACTTGCAGTGAAATCCGGCGAGGCTGAAGCGGGTATGTGCGTCTTTTCCGCGGCACGGGCGCTTGGCCTTTCGTTCGTTGCGGTGGCACAGGAGCGGTACGAGCTCGCGATCCGTAAGAAATATCTCAAAGATACAAGGGTGGCAGCGCTCTGCGACACCATCGCTTCCCCTGCTTTTAAGGAAATTCTGGACCGGCTGGGGGGCTACGATACGAAGGAGACAGGCGTGCGGCGCGTACTGCCATGAGCACCGCCTCTTCCGGGGTAGTGCATTTGAAAACGCCCTCAATGTCCCACGTTTTGTAGCCGAAGACCGGCTTTTTGAGTTTTAACGCGATCGCAATCTCAGAGAGCGTGCCGTACTTCCCCCCGATCGCAATCACCGCATCTGCAGACTGGACCAGCACAACGTTGCGGGAATAGCCCATGGCGGTTCTTACCCGGACATCGAGATACGGGTTGCCGTCCCCCATATCAGGAAGGATGCCCACGGTTCTCCCGTCCTGCTCCTTTGCCCCTTTGCACGCCGCCTCCATTACGCCGCCCATGCCGCCGCAGATGATGGTCTCGTGGTTTGCTGCAATCAGGTAGCCTACATCCTGCGCCGCTGTGTATTCCTCCGGCGAGCAGTCGCCGGCGCCGATTACTGCGATCTGCATACTATTCCATCGGGAAGAGATGCATAAAGAGCTGCCCGATCGGGGCACGATAATTACTTTGTCCAGTGGCTGTCCGCCGCTTCTGGAGCCGTACTCGTCACCGCTCGCCCTCAACCCTTGAGTACTACCCGGCACTCATCATCTGCGCATGAGATCAGCTGCGGATAATATCTGGAGACGTACTCTTTTACCATCCGCTTGGCACAAAACCGGGGTGCAACACTTTTTACCGATTCTTTCATCATCTTCACCCAGCCGTGCGGGATGCCGTTGAGGGAGGTTGAGTAATAAAGTGGCACAACTTCGTGCTCAAGGAGATTATAAATGGCATGGGCATCAGCTGCATCCCGGTTTCCATTGGGAGTGTCGCCACCGAACGCCCAGCCGTTCTTCCCATTAAATCCCTCGATCCACCAGCCATCAAGGATGCTCAGATTGAGAACGCCATTCAGTGCCGCCTTCATACCGCTCGTCCCGCTCGCTTCCATCGGCGGCAGGGGGTTGTTGAGCCATACGTCGACGCCGTGCACCATGTACTGTGCCGTCTGTTCACTGTAATCTTCCACGAATGCGATCCTCCCTTCAAATTCAGGCTGCTGGGCCACGTGGTAGATCTTCTGAAGAATCCGTTTTCCTTCTTCGTCTGACGGGTGTGCCTTTCCTGCAAAAATGATCTGGACCGGCCTCCACGGATTGCATACGATCTGTCTGAGCCGGTCGATGTCGTAAAAGATCAGATCGGCCCGCTTATAGGTGGCAAAACGCCGTGCAAAACCGAGGGTGAGAATGGATGGATTCAGGAGCAATCCCCCGGTGACCAGGGTGAGAGGGTCTTCCTTCCGCTGCGCCCATTTTATCCGTATAGGCTCGCGGATCCTGTTGAACAGCTTGATTTTGAGATGCGTATGGAGCGCCCAGAGCTTCTCATCCGGGATCTCATCGACGAGTTTCCAGATGGCTTCATCATCATGCTCCTGCTGCCAGTTCGGGGTCACCGGGTAAAAATACGTGTCAATGAGGTCTTCGATCCGGGGGTTCATCCACGTGGGCAGGTGAACCCCGTTTGTTATCGCATCGATCGGGACCTGGTTTTCTGGAATCTCTTTCCAGAGACTTCTCCACATCTGCCGGGTAACCTCTCCATGGCGACGGGAAACGGCATTATGGTATGCAGAAAGCCGCATTGCAAGGACGGTCATGTTGAACCCGTCATAAGGGGAATCCGGGTGGGCACCCAAGGAAAGAAACCGCTCGCGATCGATCCCGAGTGAGGGAAAATAGGAGCTGAAGTACCGATCCATCAGTTCCACAGGGAAGACATCATGGCCCGCATAGACAGGTGTGTGGGTGGTGAAGACGGAGGTTTCCCGCACCTGCCGCAGTGCCTCGTCAAAAGAGATCCCCTTCTCCACACGTTCCCTGATCCGCTCCAGCAGGGCGAACGCAGGATGGCCCTCGTTGAGGTGGACGGCTGTATACTCAATTCCAAGAAGGCTCAATACCTTGCGGCCACCGATGCCAAGCACAATCTCCTGCTTCAGCCGCAACTCCCGGTCGCTGGTATAAAGGCTGGAAGAAATTTTACGGCTCGCGGAATCGTTTAAAGGAATATCGGTATCGAGAAGGTAAAGGGGGACCTTGCCGACATCCACCTTCCATACTGCAACATAAATCGGCGGCTCGATATGCGGCATCCGGATAACCAGTTGCTCACCGGCGCTTGTCAATACCCGCTTGACCGGAGCGGCATCACGGTCGAGGATTTCCCGGATCCCTACCTGCCAGCCATCGGTCCTGATATGCTGGTGGAGGTACCCCTCCGAATACATGAATCCCACTCCCACCAACGGTACGCCCAGATCGCTGCATTCCTTGAGATGGTCACCGGCGAGAAAGCCAAGCCCGCCTGCATACAGGGGAAGGGAATGGTGAAGGCCGTACTCCGCGGAAAAATACGCGATGGTCAGGGCCCGGCTATCGGGATGATGCTCCTGGAACCAGCCGGCCTTTGAGTTTATGTACCGGGAAAAACAGTTCATGATAATATCGTAACGCCGGAGATATTCCTCGTTCTTTACAGCTGTTTCAAGGAATTCGGCTGGGATATCACGGAGCATCTTCACCGGATTATGAACGCTCGCCTTCCATGCCTCCCGGTTCAGCTGCTTAAAAAGAACCCGTGCCTGGGGGTGCCAGCTCCACCAGAGATTGTACGCGAGGTCCACAAGCCCGGATAACCGCGGGGGGATATTGGTAAAATGATTGTTGGTGCCGTTCACACTACCTATCTCCACCGGAAACCATATAATATCTGATATGCACGCCAGATCCATCTTAAGAAAGAAGAGAAGAATGAAGGATTTGGAGTCGGACGAACTTTTTCATGTACGTTGCAGTTACGAGCTCCGATCACTGCGATCTCCATACCAGTGCATCAAACGGGATAGATATAGAGCTGCCCGCTCTGTTCACGATAATTACTTTGTGATCAAGCGCCAACATGTGTAAAACACGCTTCGGGCGTCCAATCAACTGACAGCGAGGGGCAACGTGAAGGAAGTCACCGCGAACTTTGACTTAAAAGGCATTGAACAGGAAGTGCGGGAATACTGGCGCACCAACGACACCTATGCGAAAGTAAAAGAGCTGCGCAAGTATGGCAGACCGTTCTTTTTTGTTGATGGCCCGCCGTATACCACCGGGAACATCCACCTCGGCACCGCGTGGAACAAGATCATCAAAGACAGCATCCTCCGGTATTACCGGATGAACGGGCGGAACGTGATCGACCGTGCGGGCTATGACATGCACGGGCTGCCCATTGAAGTCAAGGTGGAAAAAGAGCTGGGTTTTACGTCCAAAAAAGACATCGAGACGTTTGGTATCCAGCCGTTCATTGAAAAGTGCCGGGAGTTCGCCATCAGGAACAAACTGCTCATGGACGACCAGTTCGCAAACCTCGGTGTCTGGCTCGACTTTGCCAACGCCTACCAGAC
>Ga0105152_10000407_pt1 | contig 12468 bp, 8 predicted proteins | sample LakBais05cmmetaG_FD_81534 | JGI IMG/M metagenome (GOLD analysis project Ga0105152, IMG submission 81534) | Lake sediment microbial communities from Lake Baikal, Russia to study Microbial Dark Matter (Phase II) - Lake Baikal sediment 0-5 cm | ecosystem: Environmental > Aquatic > Freshwater > Lake...
CTCCAATGACGGTGGTGGCCCGCAGGTCACCCGTCAAAAACGAGATCAAAGCCAGGAAGGTCAGCAGGAACACCAGGGGATCCCGGATGTTGTTGAACAAGCGGCGCCACCAGGTCAAGCGTTCTTCCCGCGCCACCTCGTTCTTGCCAAATTTTGCGATCCGGGCTTCCACCTCGATCTCATTAAGCCCCTGATCGGTGGTATTGAGTTGCTGATACAACTCAGGCAAAGGCATGTTAGCGCTCGAGATAAGTTTCTGGGCGTTAAAGTTGGCCATATCACGATTATACTTGAACACCCCCCACGGATTTCTAAGAATTCTAGTAAACAGACCCATATTACACCTCGATGGAAAAATAACCTTGCCATTCGACAAGGTGAAAAACGATCATCCTTTCCTACAGGTTTCAAAAGTTGTTGGAAAGAACTAACGAGGTGTCAGGAAATGAGAAAATCATCCCGGGCATGACGCACGGGTCGAAGGGTTTCCCCAGGCGAACGATACTGGATAATTAAGTTGATGGTGAAAAGTTTGCAGCGCATGTTTGCCTCCAGTAAATCAAACGGTCCCACTCCGGAATAGCAGTGGGGCCGCTAGGCTGCAAGCAAATTAACGGGCGTTAACCGCCCAACTGCAATTCTTCCGGATTGGATCTTGAACTATTACCATGAGAAGAGTCTGATTCCATAGATTCCTTTCGGACGCCTATTAAACTACTTGACTTGACAGATGTCAAGAGTTTCCAATTTTTTTCTTGGATTTTTCTCTTTGAAAAAAATATAGTATTACCATCTCGACAGTATAATTTTGAAATGAAACCGATTTGCTTCGCTATGTTTTCCAGGAATCTCCCGATCGTTTTTTTGCTCCTATTGATCCTGACTGCATGTACTGGGTTAACCCCCTCTCAAACCTTGCCTTCCACGGTAACCATTCCAACGTCAACCAAAACGCTTCCCATCCCCACTGCAATCCCAACGGAAACAATAGTCCCTTCACCAACCCAGCAACCATTACCCACACTCACCCCGACGCCCTCTTATCCGCAGTTTGCTCACATTGTATACATAGTTCTTGAGAACAAGGAATTCACCGACATTATGGGCAGTATGTACATGCCTGTGTTTAACCGCCTGGCGAATACTTATACTCTTCTCACCGCCTTCTATGCCGAGACCCACCCAAGCATGCCCAATTACCTTGCCATGGTCGGGGGTAGTATATTCGATAGAACCACAAATTGCGAGGATTGTTTCGTCGATGCCCCCAGCCTTGCGGACCAGATCGAAGCCAGCGGGCGTACCTGGAAGGGCTACCAGGAAGATATGCCCAGCCCGTGCTTTATCGGCTCCAGGGATCCCTATGCCCAGAAGCACAATCCCTTCATTTACTTTGACTCCATCCGCCTGGACACTCCCCGTTGCCAGGAGCACATCGTTCCCCTGACCGCGCTGGATCAGGATATCGCTAATGGAACCCTTCCCAATTTTATTTTTGTCACCCCCAACTTATGCAATGATGCCCATGATTGTTTTGTGAATGTCGCCGATGCCTGGCTGAATACCTTTCTCCAAAAACTTACCCCTGTACTGGATGCCACCCAGCAGCCTTACCTGATTGTCTTAACTTGGGATGAAGGCGCAACCAATGAGGGGTGTTGCGGTTTGCCAGCGAGCGCCGGAGGCAGGATTGCTACCGTTTTGATTTCGCCCCAGGTGAAATTGGGATTCAAGGACGACACTCCTTATACCCACTATTCTTTATTGAAGACGATTGAGACGTTCTGGGGATTGCCTTTACTCGGTCACGCCGCAGATCCGGAATCCGTGCTGATCGAGAAACCGTTCCAGTAATAGCCTTATCCCACCAGGTGAGTGACCAGAACCCGTATGCCGATGAGGATCAATACAATCCCACCCACGATCTCCATCCGTTTGCCGAACTTTTCCCCCAGTTTCTTGCCGAGGAATAATCCCACTACTGAAAGGGAAAATGTTACCAGGCCAATGAAAAGCGCAGGTAGAAATACTTGAACCTTCAATAAACCCAAAGTCAACCCCACGGCGAAAGCGTCGATGCTCGTAGCAATGGAAAGAATGAATAAATTCTTTCCGCGCGAAGGGTCCTCGCAAGCAGCCTTCTCAGATTTCTTCAGCCCGGAACGGATCATGTTTATGCCCACGTAAGCCAGCAATCCAAATGCAATCCAGTGGTCGAGCTGCCCGATGAACTGGATGATGGTCACACCTGCCAGCCATCCCAGGATGGGCATCAGTGCCTGGAACAAGCCAAAGAATCCCGCCAGGCGGAATTCTGATCGTCGGTCCGGGCAACTTTGAGCAGACCCAACTCCCAGGCATACCGCAAAGGCATCCAGCGAGAGGCTGATGGCGATCAGGCTGAGTGTGATGAGATCCAATAAATATTCCATTTCCGGCTGGGATAAAAAAGACCGCCACAACAAAGTTGTCATGGTGGTCTCGCTGATCTTCTGAGGACGGGCTGCCAGGACTAGGTCCGTGTTTGTTGACAACCCTCCTGCCATTCAGAGCAGGCAGCTACTCTCCAACCGAAAAGGATTATACCTTTTTTTAATTGAATTGGCTGGTTTTTCTCCTCCTGCTCCCTTTATTGATTTATGCAATCCGGCGAACTCTCTGCCACTTGAGTCCAATCATAGAGATACTCATAGGAAGAGTTATAGCTTTGATCATCGAGGATCGGGTAATCGCTATTAAAGTATTTATCGAACAATAACCGAAAAGAGTTAACGGGCGAGATGGATGAATAGAGACCCGAGTCTTGCAAACCGGGAAAGTAATAGGCATTAAGGACGGGCAAACGATCATCGAGGATGGCTCCGTGGTCGCCCTGGATTATGATGATGGGTGGGGTGGATGAATTCGAGATGATTTCCTTAACTACATTGATTATTTTTTGATTCACATAGCCTACCTGATTAACGTAGCCAGCATTGAACAATTCGTTGCTGACCGGATATTCATAGAGTCCGCTAAAATATCTGCGATCTGTTGTGAACGTGCCATCAGAACGGAAAATAAATGGAGTATGGGGTCTGGTGATATGAGCAAAAGTAAATGTGGGTTGAGGGTAGGTTGAAATGGTTATTAAATCATCGAAGATAAAGTTCTGAAGCTTGACATGCTCATAATAAGGAAAAGTGATTTTATTAAAAACGGAGTCAGTGAAAGGAATATGTGTGTCATAAAGCACTTTAAATATGGAGAATTTAAATAATAAAATTTCGTAGGGTTGGATGCTGCCTAGGAAAGCAATGGGTTCTGAGGGTTGCAGGTACTAATCGGCGTTAACGATTTCGGTGAAATCAAATCTGGTTTTGAAAGTATTGGTTTCGTAACCCAATGATTTGAAAAGCTGAATTACAGTTGAATTTTGAATCATGTCTTTGGGGCGATCGATGTCTTCAAACTCCTGCCGCCTCGTCCGACCCACGGCCAGCATGACCTTATGGTTGAGTTGGTCCAACTGTTCCCGGATGGCCTGATTGACCTCTGCCAAGCTAAAAAAGGTACATTTTCTCAGGGGCGCGATCACCCAGCGTTCCACGTTTAGAACCCCGTTCTCGACTTTCCCTTTATCTTTTGGTTTTTTGACCCGGGTAGGTAAGACGGCGAACTGATAATGCTCAGCCAGTTGCTGGTAGGCCGGGTTGATATCCGGCTCGTAGTAATTGGGCTTCTGCACACCCGTTTTCAGGTTATCAAGCACAACGATCTTGACCACACCCCCAAAAAACTCGAGCGCCCTGACATGTCCATTGTTCCAGTTGCACTGGTTCTCGCTGGACTGTGCTTCAGCATACGTGTAGTTGCTGGCTGGCAGCACAGCTACAAATACCGGAACCTGGCTGACTTCCCCCGTTTCTGGATCGACCACCTGCATCTTCAGACCTGCGTAATCCACCTGCATGCGTTCGCCACCCACATGCACATTATGCTTGCTGGGTTCACCGTGGGTTCTCTTCCAGCGCCGATAGTATTCCTCGAATTGGGAATGTTTGTAACCATCCGGGTGTTTCTCCAAATACTCGATCCAGATCAGATGTAACGTGACACCCTTTTGGCGCAATTCTTTCCGCACCTCTTCCCAGTCCGGTAGCGGCTTGGCCTTTTCTGGCAATGGCGTTTGTTCCCCAAAGAGCTTTTGATATAACTCGTCTTCACTCAGCTCTCCCAACGGCCAACTGATCCCCGCTGCCTCCGCTCGACGCAAATATTCCCCCACTGTGCTGTTGGAGATTTTGCAGGCTCCGGCTATCGCACGATTGGATAGGCCTGCTTCATATTTCAAACGCAAGATCTCTTTGATTTTTCGCATGGTTAATCGCTCCTGGGGCATGACTACCTCCTTGTTCTACTGGGAAGTAGCATGCCATATTTTGGATTAACCAGCGTTTTTCTCTCGTCCCCCGCTTTTGGAAAAGTGTGCGCCTTACTCCGGTTTCGCTGTGCGACATGCTCCGGTTTAGGTGTGCGGCTTACTCCAGTTTAACTGTGCGCCATGGTCCGGTCTGTGCACTATCGTTAGGAAAAATTTAGAATAATTCAGAAGACTTCTTATCTATAAGCAGGTCGTCTTTCCATTATTGCGGTGCAACCGTCATGGAATCCGTGGAAAATATGGTCTTAATGGACAATTTTTCCATCAAGACTGTAAGTTACTTTGTCATAGTTGACTTTTACCCTAAAAAATTGTAATATGATAAAGAACGTTCGCCCGAACGTTCGCCCGAACGTTCGCCCGAACGTTCGCATTATTGGTCTACAGGACTAATTTTATGCCGAGACATGTAACGATCAAAGAAGTTGCTGCAGCAGCCGGTATTAGTTACCAGACAGTATCTAAAGTCTTAAACCATCAGGTCAAAGTTTCAAAACAGACCGAAGCACGCATTCACGCTGCTGCAAACGAACTGGGGTATCATCCTAATTCTATCGCCCGCAGTCTTCGTTCTCGTTCCAGCGGAATGATTGGGTTCTCATGGGAACCCCATCCCCCCGATCAAAGCAACCAAATATATAGTCAATTCATGGAAAGCATTATCCATTATTCCGAGAATGTTGGATATCATATTTTAGCGTTTCCTTACAAGCCTGGGAGTGAATGGATTGAAGCTTACCGGAATCTAATTGACACCAACCGGGTGGATGGATTCATCTTATCTAGTATTGAAAAAGGAGATACCCGGATTCCTTTCCTTCAGGGCCAAAATTTTCCTTTTGTAGCGTTTGGTCGAGCGAATCCAGAATGGCAGTTCCCATATGTAGATGTTGACGGCGCTGCAGGAATGCGCATGGTGGTCGAACATTTGATAAGCCAGGGACACCGACGCATCGCTATCATCAATTGGTCCGAGACTAAATCTTCAAGTGTAGGCCAAAATCGTATGAAAGGATGCATGGAAGCTCTGAAAAATGCTGGAATTGTTATTCCATCAGAATGGATCGCTCGTGGAGAAGGTGATTTTTCTTTTGCTTATCAGACGAGCATTCAGTGGCTTGACCGATCCTCTACAGAGCGCCCAACTGCTATTATTACCTTTAGCGATGTCATGGCTATTGGTGCTATGAATGCTGCACAAAATTTACATATGCTTGTGGGTACTGATCTGGCGATTACCGGTTTTGATGATTCCCCCTTGATGCAACATCTAATCCCTAGTCTGACCAGCGTTTCCCAGCCAATTTGGGAAGTAGGTCGCATAGCTGCAGAAATCCTTCAGGGAATTCTGAATGGTACTCCGTCCCAAAATCAAACAATTCTATTAGAACCATCACTAATTATCCGCGATTCCAGCTCACAGCCTTTTCATTCGGTGTGACTTTATTTAGTCTTTTATAGGATTTTAAACAGTTATCAACAGGATTAATCGAAAATAATTATGGATAATTGGCATATTTTCGAAACTAAGTTCGATCAAAACAACCTTCGCTCAAGTGAAACAATTTTCACAATTGGTAATGGTTATCTGGGAACGCGAGGAACCTTTGAAGAAGGTTTTTCTGCAGACCAAGCAGCGACTTTGATTAACGGGTTTTTTGACGATGTTCCCATTGTGTTTACCGAATTAGCTAATACACCCAACTGGCTGGACCTACAAATATTAGCAAATGGTTACCGTTTCAATATGAAGGATGCCAAAAGTAATAGCTACCTCCGAGATTTGAACTTGCATAATGGAGAGATCACCCGCTCACTTTGTTGGAAAGTCCCAACTGGTGGCAAGATTGCTTTGGAATTCAAACGCTTCACCAGCCTCTCGGATGAACATGTTGTGGCACTGCGCTGCTTGGTGAAATCGATTGATTTTTCTGGCGATCTTGAGTTTCAAGCAGGGCTCTCTGGTCATGTAAGTAATGAGGGTTTCCTCCATCTCGAATGGCAGGATCAGGGTAGGATTGATGAAGATTCAGCTTTCTTACAAGTTGCTACACGTAGTACACATTCAGTTCTAGCGGAAGCATTTAATTTACGCCTCACAAAGGGGGATTTGCTCGGATCAGACTTTTATGATTGCCTTTGGCATCCCACTCGCGTGTTCAGGGTTCATTTGATTCCTGAAAGCGAAGTTGCTATAGAAAAAGTTGTGACGGTTTATTCGTCTCTAGATGTTTCTAATCCAAAAAAGTCAGTCATCAAAAAATTGGGGCAGGTCGCAAATTTGGGTTATCAAACCTTACTTGCAAAATCAAACAATGCTTGGCAAAAAGAATGGCATACCAGTGACATTGTTATTGAAGGCGATGATGAAGCCGATCGGTCTATCCGATATGCAATGTTTCAGTTACTGATCGCAGCACCACGCAAAAATGACCATGTCAGCATCCCGGCCAAATCCCTCAGCGGATTTGGCTATCATGGCCATGTTTTCTGGGACACCGAAATCTTTATCCTCCCATTTTTTATATTCACTCAACCCGATATTGCTCGGCGTTTATTGATGTATCGCTACTATACCCTTCCCGCCGCGCGTCAAAAAGCGAAAGAAAATAATTATGAGGGAGCCCAGTTCGCCTGGGAAAGCGCTGCCACAGGGGAAGAGAATACACCCCGCTGGGTTCCCCTCCCCAATGGCAATCTCGTCCGCATCTGGTGTGGGGATATTGAGCATCATATAACTTCCGATATCACCTACGCGATCAATCAGTACTGGCGGATAACCGGCGATGACAGATTCATGTGTGATTATGGAGCCGAAATCATTCTCGAAACAGCCCGCTTCTGGGGTTCAAGAGTGGAATGGGACGAGACCCACAACCGCTATAACATTAATGATGTCATCGGTCCCGACGAATACCATGACCATGTTAATAACAATGCTTACACAAATACCTTGGCCCGTTGGACACTCCAATTTGCGTTTGAGGTATTAGATTGGCTTAATCAATATGCTCCAGATAAAGCGGATGAATTGGAGAAAAATCTTTACCTGACCCAAAAGAAGCTTACTCACTGGCGTCACGTGATAGACCATCTTTTCTTGGGCTATAACCCCAAGACACAGCTTTTTGAACAATTCGAAGGCTTCTTTAGTCGTAAAAAAATCGACCTCAAAGCTCTTGAACCACGCACAATATCCATGCAAGCAATGTTGGGTATTGAAAAGACTCAAGAATTTCAGGTTTTAAAACAACCTGATGTCATCATGTTGCTTTACTTAATGGGCAAAGAGTTCGGTGAAGAATTAACCGCAAGAAATTTTAAATATTACACGCCCCTGACAGACTTGACCTACGGCTCCTCTCTTGGACCCCCTATCCAATCTATTATGGCAGATCGCGTCGGGGATATAAAAACTGCATATGATCTTTTTAAGCTTTCGGCAGGTACTGATCTTGGCGATGTGCGGGGTAATTCAGCTGATGGAATCCATGTGGCGACAGATGGCGGGTTATGGCAGTCAGTCATATTTGGCTTTGGCGGCCTCGAGATCGGTCCCAACGGACTAGTTGTCAAACCGAATTTGCCAACTCAATGGAAGCGACTACTCTTCCATGTCATTTTTAAAGGAAAAGACTACAAATTTGATATTCGACCTTCGGAGAAACTCTCTAAAAAACCAACCCTACCGCTGCTGGGCGCTATATTCGATCTGGATGGTGTTCTTACCGACACATCGGAGCTTCATTATTTAGCCTGGAAGCGTCTGGCTGACGAGGAAAGAATCCCTTTCACGCGCGCGGATAATGAAGCCCTGCGAGGAATTCCCCGCCGAGAATCATTGCTGCTGATTCTGAAAGACCGTAAAGTCAGTAAAACAAAATTCACAGAAATGATGGAGCGTAAAAATAGATATTATGTGGAATCCATCTCATCCTTAACCAAGAGCGACCTGCTTCCTGGTGCACGGGAACTGCTCGAAAGTCTTCGAGCATCCGGGGTCAAGACCGCTGTTGGATCAGCCAGTAAGAATGCCAAGGGAGTGATTGAAAAATTGGGGATAGCCAGTCTATTTGACGCAGTAGCTGATGGATCAAGCGTAAAAAGACAAAAACCTGCACCGGATCTTTTTCTGCATTCTGCTAGTCTTTTGAGAATCCCCGCTGGACAGTGTGCTGTTTTTGAAGATGCAGCTGCTGGGATTGAAGCTGCCCGTGCAGGCGGAATGTGGGCAATTGGGATTGGAATACAGCCACGCTTGAACGGAGCCCATGTGGTCTATCCAAATCTAAAAGACATAACTGTTAAAGAAATTCTTGATGAGCTATCCAAGATGAATGGGAATTGTGTTTGTGTTGAAATCCGCCCAAACTTCGATGTCAGATCATAAAGAAGAATGCATAAAGGAGGTGATACATAGAGTGATCGAAAAATTATTTTGGTTTTGTTCCATAATCCAATTCTTTGATTCATAATTCTGGAGGAGAAAAAATGAAAAACAAGTATTTTGTTGTAATCAGCATTTTTGTTGTTCTGGGAATGTTTCTAGGTGCCTGTGCAAAACAGACCACAGTGCCAACCGCTGCAGTTACCGAAGCACCAACTACAGCCCCAATTGTGGCACCTACGGAAGCCCCTAAATCGACCTGCCCATTAGCAGTGGAGAAAGGAGCCACGATCGTCTTTTCAGGATGGGGTGATACCTCCGAGCAAAAGATCTACACGGATTCCATCACACGATTCAAGGCAGTATGCCCGGACGTAACTGTTGATTATCAACCTATCCCCGATAAATTCCAGGACAAACTAAAGGCTATGATGGCAGGCGGAACTGCCCCAGATGTCTTCTATGTCGACGATCAACTGATGACGGCATTTGCGTCTTCCGGACAGCTCCTGGCTCTGGATGACCTTATGGCTCAGGCTGGTATCAAGCGGTCTGACTTCATTCCCGCACTAGTCACTGAATATACATTAAACAGCAAAACTTACGCTTTACCCAAAGATTGGGGAACTTTGGGTTTGATCTATTTGCCCGAGGCTTTTACAGCTGCCGGTATCGCTGAACCTACTGACAAATGGACATGGGATGATTTGCGCACTGCAGCTCAAAAAATCGCTGCCACTGGTAAATATGGCGGTTTTTGCATGGGGGCTGACTGGGCTCGTTTCGCTCCATTCGTTTTCTCCAACGGTGGCTCTTACGCGACTGCTGATTATAAGACCGCGACGCTGGATACTCCCGAAGTCAAAGCAGAAGCTCAGTTCGTTGCAGACATGTTCAATGAAAAATCGCTCGTTCGAGCAGCTGATGTCGGCGCTGGATGGTGCGGTGAAGCTATCGGCAAAAAATTGGTGGGGCTAACCACCGAAGGTGGTTGGATGGTTAATTTCATGAAAACAACCTATCCCGATGTCCAGTGGAAAGCTGTTGAAATTCCAAGTGGTCCCAAAGTTCGCGCCGATGTGATCTTTGTCAATGGTATCGGCATAAACGCTGCCACTAAATATCCGATGGCTGCGGCTGCTTTCACCTTCTTCGTAACCGGTGAAGTAAACCAAGGCGAGATCGTAAAAACTGGTTTTGCTTATAGCACACACCCATCGCAGGCTGATCTTGTGGTGGACCCGAATGACAAGGCTATTTCAACCGGTGGCTTATTGCCTGCCACCCTCGTGGCTTATTGGGGCCCATACACCGGCAAGGTGAACGATGCTGTGTCCAAAGCTCTGGATCGTGTTTTCCTTGGCGATCAGACAGTTGATGTATCCTTTGCCCAAGCGCAAGCGGAAGCACAAGCTGCATTAGACGGCAAATAATCTTGCAACCATCGTAGCTATTCCTCCTTCTTTTCAAATAGGAAAGAAGGAGGATACTATTAGGAACTCCTCTTTTCAAGCTGGATATAGGAGGCGCAAGATGCATAAAAGAATCGATTCCGGTCAATCACAACGAAATATTGCCGCCATCATTTCCTTTTTACTCATTTTTTTCATATTAATGATCATTGCAGTAGTGAACGCGCCAACCATGGGCGGCCCAAAGGTGATGGCTTCCAGTAAAACTTACCTGGCAGAAGTAGAACATACTGCTTTACCTTTCCTTGGGGTTGTCTGTCTAGGCGCATTAGCTATAGGATTTGTGGTTGCCCGCACGGTCTACCGTGTGTGGCCAAACAAAAAAAATCGCATAACAATGCTCACGGCCTATGGATTTCTCGCTCCCTACTTAATCATCACAATGGTTTTCACGGTGGGGGTAATTCTTTTTGCACTATATATTTCATTTACTAATTATGATATTTTCACTCCTCCGCATTGGGCTGGTCTGGCTAATTACTTCAAAGCTTTCCAAGGGTTTGTAGACTCAACTCAGAAAGATTTTATACAATCCCTTTATAATGTTTTCTGGTATGCGCTGATTGTGATTCCGCTACAGACTGGTATTGCACTTATTCTAGCGGTAATGATTAATGCCCCTATCCGCATGAAACAATTCTTCCGAACGGTTTTTTATGCTCCGAGTGTTACTTCTTCGGTAGTGATTACTCTTATTTTTATATGGTTTTACCTTAAGACCGGGTACGTTAACTTTTTCTTTGCAAAGGTATTTGGTTTATTTGGATTAAGCTGGCAAAATGTGCTGTGGTTGGGGGATCCAAGGGGATTGATTCAATTAATCGTAACTGCCTTTTGGGGAAATATTCCCTCTACCCAGTGGTACCTGCGGGGTCCCAGTATTGCCTGGATGTCAATCATGTTCCAAAACATCTTCACCACTGCCCCTACATTCATGATCATGTTTCTAGCAGCCATGCAGGACATCAATCCTATCCTCTACGAAGCTGCAGCGATTGATGGGGCTTCCAATTGGCAAAAGTTTTGGAAAATTACTTTCCCGCTTTTACGACCGATCATCCTCATGATAGTTGTTTTAGGTACTATTGGTTGTCTTCTAGTATTTGATCAAGTCTATTTAGCAACCTCCGGAGGACCATTGGGAACTTCGCTGACCCCAGTATTTCTAACCTTCCGTGAAGCTTTGGGACAGCAAGGTCCAATTCGTATGGGTTACGCTGCAGCTTTGGCTTTCATTCTTGCAATTATCATTTTTTGTTTCACATACTTGCAGCGTCGCTTCATTGAACGCGGTACAGAACAATACTAAGAGGTATCGATGGATGTGATAACCCAAAAAACCATTCTGCAACAAACCAATATTAAGTCTACTAAACCTTTTTCGCATTACATCGGTTTGGCTCTCCGCTATCTTGCCCTTTTCGCAATTGGTTTGGTTCTGTTTGCTCCGTTCATCCTGGCATTTTTGGGAACATTTAAAACTGATGCAGAGATCATCGCTTATCCACCTAAATTTTTACCTCTCCATTGGCTCTGGCAAAATTGGGTGACGACCTGGAAAACAGATATTGGGCGAGGCGGAACCTTTCCACGCTGGTTATTTAATACAGCTTTTCTCTCAATCACTGTGGCAGTATTAGAAGTGATTTTCTGTTCCATGGCTGCTTATGCGTTTGCACGGATGAAGTTTCCTGGTAAAGATTTTGTATTCAATTTTATGCTGGCCACAATGATGATCCCTGGTGCAGTCATTCTCATTCCATCCTATGTTCTAATGACCAAATTACACTTAATAAACTCATTCTTCTCGTTAATCATTCCCGGTGCAGTCAGTGCTGGTGGCATCTTCATGCTTACACAGTTTTTTAAATCTGTTCCCCGAGAACTCGAAGAGGCTGCTTACATGGATGGGGCAAGTAATTTGCAGATATATAAAGACATTATCCTTCCGCTTTCACGCCCCGCCTTACTTACAATCCTGATTTTACAGTTCCAAGGAATGTGGAATAGCTTTTTACCCCCATTACTATACTTAAACTCAGCAGATAAAATGGTTTTGAATGTCGCGCTTAGTATTTTCCAGCAACAATATAAAGCTCAATGGAACCTTACCTTAGTGGGAGCAATTTTTAATGCTATTCCAGTATTAATCCTCTTTTTTATTTTCAGTAAATACTATATTGAAG
>Ga0105152_10000408_pt1 | contig 12459 bp, 10 predicted proteins | sample LakBais05cmmetaG_FD_81534 | JGI IMG/M metagenome (GOLD analysis project Ga0105152, IMG submission 81534) | Lake sediment microbial communities from Lake Baikal, Russia to study Microbial Dark Matter (Phase II) - Lake Baikal sediment 0-5 cm | ecosystem: Environmental > Aquatic > Freshwater >...
AACCGACTGCGAAGCGGCCGCAATGCCCTCGAGGCCGCTGGCCTTCGCCGCATATGCGGCCGTCCCAAGGGCGCCACACAAACGCAGAAACGCTCGTCGATTCAACATTTCAGACCTCCTCGATAAAAAGTTTACAGGAATTTATTTTCGGCTGCGCCGGCCGATTAATCATCCTTATCCCCGCTCTCCCATCTAAAAGTAACTCCTTATCCGCTGCCATGGCTGAGAGAGATCATTCGTGCCCAGGAATTGCGTAGAATATTCCTCCTCCCAGCGTCATGGATAATAAGACGTGACGTCGAGGGAAGTCAAGTCAAGCTGAAAATTGCCTGAGGACGGCTAAGAAGGCCCGGGGAAGCTCAAAAACGCCTGAAATCGCACAGAGGATAAAAGCCCGCTACAAACGTTGACGGTTCTTAGGGATGCGGATATGGAGAGCTATTTGCATTTAACAATATGGAGTGTTCTTATGACAGCTTGGGCCTGGTCCGGCCTTTTAGAAAAACCAAAGATGTTAAGAAGATAATCCCCCTGCTACTTGCACCCCTCTTTCCCATTCCCCGACTTGCCCAAAAATGTTCTGAAACCGAGCTTGATAATCGAAATTCAACCGCCGGCGCCGCTCCTCATCCCTCTTCGACTTGCCAAAGATGTTTTAAAACTACGTCTATAAATTTATGATCAGCCGCCGACCAGTTGCACGAGTTCATTTGCCCAGCCAGCATAACGCTGAATCCTTTGCCGGTGAGCCGCGTAATCAGATGACGCGTGATGGGCGTCGTCTGTCGTAGAGAAAGTCTGAGTAATGCGGTCAATAAGCCCAGTATCAACGCCGCATTCGACCAAGATCTTGCGGGCCTTGTCGGAGTTTATGTCGTGAGGACTCTTCTCAACTCCCCGTCTCTTGCGATAAAGATCAACGGACAACTGCGCGACCACAATGCGAATTTCTTCTTCCGCCTGCTGCAGCTTCACGTTGTCAGCGTTCTGATCCTTCAGGATCGCATCAACTTCATTCAAGCGTTGCTTCCATGAGGCCCATGGCCGCTCTGCAATGTGCGGGCCGGCAACTGAATAGCCAGTAATTTCGTAGAAACAGCCGTTAATGCTCCGACAACCAGCGCGCACTTGATCTATCCACTTTCGGTTGTGCGAAAGCAGAACCACCTGTTTGCCTCGTTCAACCAACTTGCGGATTACCTCAATGAACTGGATTTCGTGCTCGGCGTCCCATGACTGGATCGGATCATCAACAATCAAGAATCCAAAAGGGGTTTCTCCTTTCAGGTTCGTTGCAATGCTAACGCAGAGACCCAAGGCATTCAGTTTCGATTCACTGAGAGAAGAGGCGGCGCTGATCAGGTCTTTCCCATACGAGGTTGCCTTTATCTGGACGCGACGAGCCTTGAGATCGCCTTTGGCCGTCCGTTCCATATCGAATCCGCTGAAATGCACGTCCGGGTCGCCTGTCGTCCGAATCTGGCCATACCATTCCATCACATCTGCCGTCAGTTCGCTGGAAACCGCGTTGAGCATCTTGTTCCCGACGAACTGGTCGACAACCCTTCGAAAGCCTTTGAGCCCTTCAAGCACATCTTCAATATGAAACTTTTTTTCGATCTCCTTACGGTGTTCAAGCAAGTCGATGAGTACCCCTATGTCTTCTGTTCCAGCCAAAATGTCCAACTCATGCTTCAAGATCGCATCCGCTTCGGACACAGGGGTCGCGTGGTCAGATACCAATTTTCTGAGTTGGCGGGCCTCGGCAATACAAGACGTGAGGCATTCGCCGAGTGTTCTGACGAATGCTGCATCTTCCTTCGATTCCGCAATGGAGCTTTTGACTTTGTCTAGCGCGTTGGTGAATACACCGTAGGCAGTGTTCAAACTCGCTTTCGCGGGGCGGAGTTCATCGAAGGCCTTTTGAACAGCCGCCCAGTGTGTATCGTACTTGGGCAAGAAAATAGGCTTGAGCTTCGGGATGGACTTCTCGACTTCCAGAAAATCCGCGACCTTGGTTTGTTGTCTTTTGTGGTAGGCCTCAATACGGGTGCTCAAATCTGTAAGCGACTGGAGAACGTCCCCCTGTTCCTTCTCCAAGCCCGCGTGAAGTTTTCTTTCAGCCTCAAAACTCTCGTGTGTTAGCTTGATATGCACACCAAGTGGTTCGCTGACCGTCTGGCCGCAGAATGGACAAAGTCCCTCCGTTTCCTTCAGGAACTTCAAACCCAGACCAAAGAACCGAGCTTTGTCCAGCACACTCTGGACGAGGCCGAGAGCGATTAGCTTGACGTACTTCTCGATGAATGGATCGGTGATGACGCTCAAGAGGAATTGCTCGTCAGCATTGCTTAGCGTGGTTTCCCTATCCGAATATATCGCAAGCGTCAAGCGCTCCTTAAGAATCTTGCCAACTGCCTCTTCGCGAATCTTGAGCAACTGAGGAAGTACCGATTCTTTCGGTGTCCCATAGGGCACACGCTGGGTACATTCCAGGGCAACCGCTTGGTACGTTTGCTTCAGAGCTTTGCTGCCCTTCTTGAGGAACTTGGCGATTGCCGAGAGCGACGGTCTCGCTTCAAGACGCGCCTCTAAAGCGTCAACGTCATTCACTAACTTCTGCACCTCTTGAGGAATGGCGGCCTCGGGTTTTGTGCAAAGCGAAACCACGTTTGTCTGTATCCGGTCAAGGTCTACAAGGCCCAGCAAACGAGCAAATCCTTTGAACCGTTCATCCGGTCCTACCAACAACAGATACTTGAGAGCGTGCTGCAAGATGAACGGCTTCGTCGCTGATACCATGCGCTGCGCGAAAGGCCACTGGGGTACTTCAGCTCCATTCGCGAATTTCCTGAACGAATCATCGGCAGCTATTTCGACACGAAGCTGGATTTCACTGCCTGCGTCAAGGAATGTCGCCTCTACGAAAGCGGGCGACGACTGAGTCAGGTGCCGGTTCCGATACGAGCCCTTGTATTCTTCCTTGGAGAAGGTCGCCGATTCCACCTTGGAAGTAACGCCGTACAAAAGCAATTCGAATGCTTCCGATATGCTGGTCTTGCCGTAGCTGTTCGGCGCGGCGATCAAGGTTAAACGATCATCAAAATGAAGAGTTCGCTCTTCGCTGAACCCTCTGATTCCGCAGATAGTTACGCCCCTAATCTTCACGTTGCAGAATCTCCAGCAGTATCGCTTTCAATTCAGACTCCATTGAGGTCGTCGGGTCATTCCCTTGATAGGCTTTAATCAGTCGCTTATGAACCGGGTCGGAGATGCCCGCTTCCAACTCAGCTAAGAACTCATCATGCCTCGATCTCTGGGTCGAGTGCTGGTCGGTCATGATACTGGCCTTTGGAGTCGCGTCTTCCATCGTTAAATCTCGCTAAAACTCCAAGGGATAAAGGTATAAGGATTTGCTTTTTCGCGCTGCACGAATTTTCCCCATTAAGCTCGGAATCAGTACCGCCCTTTACGTAAAAAGTATATTCCCGGCGCGTCTCGATGTCAAGAACGTGAAATGGCCGCAATTCACGCCGTCCGGCCAGATCGTCGTTCCGGACAACTGAGAAATCCCCTAATAAACGATAGACGTCCCGGCCATCTCGAAATCGCCTGTCATGAAAAATACTCCGCCGCTCCTCGGCCGCGAGCGCGACCTGCTCAAAGACGCGCGCCAGCGGCGGCTTCTCGGCGACAAACGTCAGTTTGAGGAGGTCGATGATGCGATCCACTGCCTGATAATCCGTGATGAAAGCGATGACCTTCATCTGACCGCCGCCTCCCGATTCGCTCCATCCATCCTCGGGATAGAGGGGTTCAATCGAAAAGCGTACGACGGTCAGATAAACATTTACTTGACAATCACGAATATTGTATTATATATATGATACGCATTATAAGGAGCCTGATATGGTCAGAATCAATGTTGATCTAACTTCGCCGGTTCCAGCCTACCAGCAGGTTATTCAGGCCCTTAAAATCGAGATCCTATCTGGACGCTTAAAGGACGGCGATCGCCTGCTCCCTATCCGGGAGCTGGCCAAAATCCTCAAGTTGAACCCCAACACCGTCGCAAAAGCTTATTACACTTTGGAGGATGAGGGCTTTGTCGAGAGCCGGCAGGGAAGTGGGAACTGGGTCAAGCGACGGGCGCCAGACCTAGATGGTTTGAGGCGGAGCATGCTTGAGGGCGAGGCCAAAGCCTTTCTCGAAAAGGCTTTTTCTCTAGGGGCCACAATTGAGGACGTCCGCCGAACCATCGAAAGGATCGCCAGCCATGAGTGATACAATTTTGGAAGCAAGAGAATTGACGGTCCGGTTCGGCCGAAAGGCCGCCGTCCACGACGTCAGCGTCGCTTTCGCCAAGGGCGAGACCACGGTCATTGCAGGGTCGAACGGAGCAGGGAAAAGCACGCTTCTGCGATGCCTGGCCGGAGTGATCGTCCCGGATCAAGGCGAGGTCGCTCTCGGCCCTGGTCTGACCCGGGATAAGATCGGATTCATCTCCGACCGCTTGAGCCTCTACGAAGACTGGACCCTTCAGGAGGCGTGGCGGTTCCACAAAAACGAATTCCGGATTGAGACGCGAGAAATGCCGCGGATCGAAGGCTTCGAGCTCGAGGCCGGGCGGAAGATAAAAAGTCTCTCGGTCGGTGAACGCACGCTTTTGCATCTCTCGCTCCTTCTAGCCCAGAGGCCGGCCGTCCTGCTCGTGGACGAGGTGGTCCACGGGCTCGACCCATTCCTGCGCGAGAAGTTCCTAGAGACCGTCATCGAGGCCATGGATGAGCTCAAAACCGCCGTGATCATGGTCAACCACACGCTATCGGACACGGCCCAGATCCCGGAGCGCGTCCTGATTATGGACGACGGCCGGTTCATCTTGGACGAGCGGCGAGAAGAGTTGGAACGGAAGGTCAAGAAGGTCTCGGGCGAAGGGGATCTGCCGCCCGACATCCCCTGCCTCTTCGCAACTTCCACAGAGTTCCGCAGGGACCGCTATATCTACCCCTTTCGCGAGGAGTGGCGACGGAATTCCGCCGTGAACTTCGAGGGCATCGGTTTGGACGAGATCGTCAAGGCTTTCATCGGAGGCGCCTATGTTCAAAAAAGAGTTCGCTAACGTCCTCAAGCAGACTGGATGGTTCGTGGCGGCAGCCCTCGCCCTTCCCGTCGCGCTTCTCGTTGTGCGCCTGATTCCCCGCCAGCCCTACTTCGCCGTATTCCTGTCCGTTTTCCAATGGGGACTCCTGTTCTGGGCGCTCTTTCTCGGGGCTTCCGTCCTGGCCCGGGAGCGCAGCCAGCAGGCGTTGGAATATGCCTTGACCTTGCCTTATTCACGGCTGGGGCTTCTTCTGCGCCTGACGGCCCCTCGTTTGATTGTCCTAGGCGGACTTTGGGCTCTGTCCCTATGCGCCTATGTTCTGAAAGGAAACGAATATTCAGCCGTCAATCCCCTCCTGCTCGCTTTCTTATACATCGGTTTATTCACAACTTCTCTGTCGCTCTCGCCAATCATCGAAAATTTTATCGCCCTCTGTCTCGGTTCAATATTCGTCTGGTTCCTGGCTTTCCCGGCCCACACCTACCTTTTAATAGCCGTGGGATGGGCCAAGGGGTTCCAACTTTCCGGAGCCGGAGCGAGGGGCCTCGGATTTCTGAGAGATATTTCGTACGCCTCAGCCGGCTACATTTTCAACTTGTTGATCTTCCAAATCGTCTTGCTCGCCTTCCCCTTCTCCGCCGCCCTGATCCTCTCCTTCCGGAAATTCGATGTCCGGCCTTCCGCAGCGTTCGCCAAAAAATATTTCAAGACTCTTGGGCTTTCGATACTGATCTTCGCCGCGGCGGCGTTCGTGATGACTTTTTTATCCGTCTCGATGCGCTTTCGAGATGTTTATCTCACCCCGGATCATAAAGTGGTCGAATTCCATGTCGGCGGGGCAAGAATTCTCTCCCCGGAAGGAATTCGAAAGTTTAAAACTCCGTATCCCGTCTCGTGGGTGAAAAGCGCCGACGGGATTCATTTCGTCTTCAGCGATTACGGCAACAACTTGTCCTGCCTGGATGCGGCGATTGCTGAGGTTCGGACTATTTACCAAGCCGCCAATCGAGACCGAGGGATATGGCAATTCTGGCCTTACGACGGGAAAGTCGTTTTTCTTGTCAAGCCCGATACCCCGATCGTCATTTCTTTAGCCAATATCGATAAGCCGACATCGGCGGGCTCGAACGTCACGACGATTCCCTTTCCTGCCGAATGGGCTCAATCAGAGACGTTCCCCCGGCTCTTCGGCACGGGTGTAAATGACGGCCGGCACTTCTGGTTGTTTTATTTTGAACAATCCAAAAAGCCTCCGCTGAGACTGTGGGAGAACGGGCGCGTCGAGGGAATTCCGCTCTCGGACAATAAGCCGATCAGAAGCGCTCTCTACGTGAACGATATGGTCATCATCGACACCGCCGAGGAGACAAAGATTTTCCAGGATCGGGGAACATCCTTTGAGCTCGTTCGCGAAATCAAGGACGGCATTTCGTTCTCGTTATATGACCGGGACGCTCGCGTCCTCGATCAACCCAGAGCCGAAGTCATTTATGGGAAACACGGCGATAAAATCGCCAAGCTCGACTTGAAGGCTCTGCAGGTTACCGACATCGCCCCCTTGAAGACGGCGGACGGCGCCTGGGTCACGTCCTTCTTTCCGGAAAGTTTCCTGCTCACAGAAATAGATAGCGAGGCCAAGACTCTGAAAGTCTCGTCGATCTGTGACGACAAGGTCAAATTACTCACGGAATTCCGCGATTTCGACTTCAGGCGACAAGGCGACCGCTTTAACGTGCAGAAATCGGGAATTATCATTCATCGAAAGGGGACGGTGAGCGTCTATGCCTTTCCCGATCTTCTGGAAATCAAGTTTTAAAGGATCAAGGATAAGGAGAAAAGAAATGAATGGAAAAAGCATTTTTTCCACCTTGATATCCGGCGTAATCGTGATTGCCGCCTCGCTCGTGGGCGCCCAATCGCCTGAATACAGGATCACTCTTACGCCGAATGCACAAAGGATCGTCAGCCATTCCCGGCCGCTTCTCTTGAATCGGGGTGCTCTGGCCGAGCTTCCAACCTTGCAGCCTTTCGCCAAAAAAACCGCTTTTTCCCAAAAGAGCGGAGTCCCCATCATTACAAATCCCAAGTCGCCTGCGCTTTCTGACAATAAAGAACGACGGCTAATCTTCAAAGAAGACCTGTCTATCGGCCTTAGAGAAGGCGATGAGAATTACATGTTCGGCGAACAAGTCTCTTTTAATGTGGATGACAAGGGGAATATTTATGTTGTGGATTGGGATCGAAAGCGAATCCAAAAATTCGGTCCCGACGGGAAATATCTCCTGACTATAGGCAGGAAAGGACAGGGACCGGGTGAGTTTCAGAATGTCTGGACACCGGAATTCGATAAGGAAGGAAATCTTTACGTCGTCGATATTGCTCAGAAAAGAATTTCCTTTTTCGCCCCCGGAGGGAATTATCTCAAGCAGATCGTTTTTCCCGGCGTCACGGTTTCCGGTTATCTTTTTTTTACGACTTCTCAAAATATCATCACGACGCTATCCCAGATGAGCTTGGATGATGCGAAAGGCGCGAAGTGGGAACACGTGATCGGATTGTTCGACAAACAGTTTCATCTCCGCTCGGAATTCCTCCGCTACGGCGGCGGGTCCAAGCCTCCATCGGGACGGGGTGAAGATGCTATCGCTCAGTTCTGGGCCGATTCGATGACCGACATGGCGTTCCAACCGTCCGCCTCCTATGCCCTCGCTCAAAATGACGAGATCTATTTCGGCTATTCCGATGCCTACGAGATCAAGATTTTCTCCCCCGAAGGGAAACTAGCCAGGATCATCCGCAAGGAATACGATCCCGTCGCCGTGACGGATGAAGACAGAGAGACCTTTGCGGAAACGATGAAAACTGAGTTTCTGAGATTTCTTCCCGCTCAATTTGAGGCGGCCAAAAAGAAAGCCTTGGGATTGATTCGATACCCAAAATACAAGCCGGCGTATCAAGGTTTCACGTTCTCTGAAGACGGAAGGCTTATCGTCATCGCAAACCAAAAGGGCGACTCATCCGCGATCCTGGACGTTTTCGATAAGGACGGCCGGTGCGTCATGCATTGTCAAGCCGATATTCCGGTCGATGGATTGCGCTTCAAGAAAAATAAGGTATACGCCGTCGCGACCATCGACGGCTACCATTTCGTAAAAAGATTCACGGTCGAAGAGAAAGTCCGTTGAAGATAGTAATCTGCCTTTTTTCGCCGCACGATTATTCCTCTCAGGAAGCGCTGAACCAGGCGGGATTCTTTTAATTCAAGTTCTCTAAGACAGTCACATTCGCCTTTCTTTCTCCTTCCCCCCTCCCTTCCTTGCCCGGGATGTTCTGAAACTACGTTTAGAAACCAATAATCAGCTACCTGCGCCTTTCTTCTTCCCTTACCCTCCCCCCCGGTCGACTTGCCTTTGATAATGATCGTCCTCGAGTGATGAAGGAATCGGCCGGACGGCCCGCTTCGCGAGGATCGCCGCGTGTCTGAACTAGTCCAGAATGATTGGTGACACTTTGGGATATGATAGGTGTTGCCATGTATCTACAGCCAACGACGACGTATTGGTCTTTGATTCCGGGATCGGAGTATATTCGGTCCCTGGTTCGCCAGGGGACGATCTCCTCAACGGCCTCGGCGCGGCTGAAATGGATGGACCATTACTCCCAACACGGGAACGCACGATTGACCTGCCGCCATTTCGATATATCTCCGCAGACCTTTTACCGTTGGAAACGCCGGTTCGATCCTTATGACCTCACGACTCTCGAGGATGAGAGTCATCGTCCCCATCATATGCCTAAGCCTCAAACGCCTCCGGCCGTTGGTGATCGCATCTTATCCCTCCGTCAAACGTATCCCCGGTGGGGAAAAGACAAGCTCGCCATCCTCTTGGGTCGGGAAGGGATCCATATCTCAGCGTCCACGGTCGGTCGGGTCATGAAAAGACTCCGGGAGCGAGGCGTGCTGGTCGAACCTCTTAACGTCCGTTTGGCCCGAGAGGCACGGAAGCGGCGCTGGAAGCCTCGTTACGCCATGCGTAAGCCCAAGGGATATCGGATTGATGCTCCCGGAGACCTCATCCAGGTCGATACCGTCCAGCTTCGTTTCCGCAACAGCGAAATCCGGCACCAATACAGCGCCCGGGATGCCATCTCCCGCTGGGACTGCAGCCGGGCGTTTCGGAGAGCCTCGAGCTTCACGGCGACGATCTTCCTGGAATATATGGAAAAGAAGTTCCCCTTCCCGGTTCGGGCGATCCAAATCGATGGGGGATCGGAGTTCAAGAAACACTTCGAGCAGGCTTGCCGGGATCGAGGGATCCGCTTGTTCGTCATCCCCCCGCGATCGCCTAAGCTGCAGGGTTATGTCGAGAGGTCGAATCGGACGTATCGGGAAGAGTTCTATGAAGTGGAAGAAATTGCGATCTTACTCGAAGACCATAATCGACAGCTGGAGGAATGGAACAGAATCTATAATTATGTCCGGCCGCATCAGTCCCTGAAGTATCTAACGCCGAACGAGTTCTATCAACGTTGGTTAAAGGAGCATAAGCAAAGCCGTCACTAATCCCCTGGACAAGTTCAGTGTCTTGACATCGATCCTCGGCCGGGATTATCCTTTTCTGGTGAAGGGTGGTACTGATTCCGATCTGAACGGGAGGGATCGTCGCGTTGCGCGAAAAAGCAAATCTTTTTCCCTTACAATCCGCGATTGATCTTATAGCGTTCTAGAGTTCTTGCCGGCAAAGGAAAGGGATGAAACGTTTTCTTTTTTGCCTTCTAGCGATGGCGCTGATCTGGTCTTGTCATCCCCGGAGCGAAGGGCCGAAGAGGATCATCAAAAACGGCATCGAGGTCGTGGATAACGGGGCCGGTGTGTTCCCCGCTCCCGAAGGCCCACGCTCCCTCTCGCTCAGGGAAGAATTCCGGATCGATCTGGAGGACGAAGCGCTGGCCGCCGCCGGGCTGACCGACATCGCGACGATCGACGCGGATTCAAAGGGCCGGGTTTATCTCTTCCGCCGGGGAATGGGCCAGGGCCCGGTCGTTTTCCAGTTCGATGACCGTGGCCGGTTCCTGAAATCCTTATGTACAATAGGGCAAGGCCCCGGCGAGGTGGAATTTCCTCAGTTCCTCCGAATCTCCGCCGTGGACGAAGTCCGCGTATTAAGCCAGGGTGCGACCCGGCTCGTCTATTATGACCTGCAAGGACGTTTTCTGCGCCAATCTCGCGTTTCGCATGACGTCCAGTTGGTGCCGAACCGAATCAAAGCTCTGGCGAACGGCAATTACCTCGCCCAGTATCTTCTGCCCGACAAGGACATGAACCTCGCCAAGGTCGTCCTGGGGCTTTTCGACGGAGAATTTCACAAGATTACGGATATCCGGGACTATGAGATTCCGGATTCGATCAAACCGGGGTTCACGCTATTGGCCCATTACCCGATCGTGGGCGTTTCCGCCATAGCGTTTTTCGTCAACTGGGGACCTGAGGGCCGAGAGATTGCCGTCTTCGATCTGGACGGCCGGATGAAGCGTTTAATCCGGGCGGAGTTCCCGTCTTTACCCGTGCCTTCCGGGTATAAAAAAGCCATTCTCGACCAAATCCCGCAAAACCTGGGAAAGGACATCCGGGACCTGTTTCTAACCTTGGAAACCTTCCCGCCTTTTCAATCCTTCTTCACCGACGACAACGGCCGCCTTTTCGCGGCGGGCTTTGAAAAAGACCCCGTTTCCGGCGCCAATATTTGTGATGTGTTTTCGCCCGACGGCGTACGGCTTATGCGTAATGGCCTCGGGTTCCAGGATCTTCTCCGGGATTTGTGGGAGATGGGATCCCGCGACGTCGTCCTCAAAAACAACCGCTGCTATTGCGTCCGCGAGAAACCCTCCGGCTTCAAGGAAGTCGTCGTTTATTCGATGATCTGGTTCTGAGGATTTTAGGGGATGAAGAGCGGATCAGCCCAGCGTCTTCGGATTGGCCTCGAGGGACTCCACCTGGGACTGCAGTTCGGCCAGATTCTGGCGCTCCTTCTCTACGACCTAGGCTGGGGCGAGGGAGATGAAGCCCGCGTTGGCCAGCTTGGCCCGCTGGCCTTCCAGCCGCGCCTGCTCCTTGGCCGGGTCGATTTGACCGGGGACAAAGATCTCTATTATTTTTCGCAAAGAATTATGAACATCAATTCTAATGATCTGCTCGAGAAATTGAAATCTCGGCTTGAAGAACCTACTACTGACATGCGTATACTCTCCGACGAAGTAGTAAGCGCCTTATACCAAAATATACAAAGACATACTTCGAACATAGCACCAATTATTCATAAAGCCCTTAAAATACAAGAAGATAAATTGGAATCCGGGATTCAGATGTTGCATGATGTAGGAATCAAGTTTAAAAACACTCTCAAAGAAAACCAACCACCATATTTGAATCCGGCTGATAGCTTGGAAAAAATGCGGCAATCTGGTGACCTATCTCGAGTCATCGAGACATCACGGAAACTATATGAAGCAGCAAATCAATATACCGGCGAATCGAATCCAATAATTGAAGATTCCGGACACATTTTAAACCTTGTTTCAGATCTGAATAGAATATACAAACTTTATCTAAGAATAGCCGACGATGCCCAAAGTAATCTGGGCCGAGCCAGACTACAACTCAAATTTATGCGTGCCAAATGGTATACAATTGGACATGTAAGTAGTGTCTTGGGCGGAATCATCGTAGGTGTACCCTTGGGCCTCGCGTTCGGTCCTCTAGGATGGATCGGTGGACTTTTGACCGCCTTTGGATCTGACATTATTGTAAGCCATTCTATTGGCAATTCGATCCAGAATAAAGATAAAAGAATACACCAAGAGTTTGCTAGGCATTGGATCGAACGATATTACGATTTCGAACGGAAATTCATTGAGCTCTATCAAAAACTCAACAGTCTTTTAGCTGGGAACAAGCCTTTAGCTAGTTGGATAGAAGAGTATACCCTTACTTAATATTTTTTGTTGGCCTTTCCTGCCATTGTATATAGACTTTCAATATTATGTTTTGCTTATTTTCGCTTTTTCTCTTTCCTCCATGGCTCCATTATCAATCCACCCGCCCCGCCATTGTTCGTTTGTTCTGAGACGAGTATCCTTTCTTTGATTATAGTGATAGGCAATGATCAAATGGGCTGCTATTTGGGCTCCTCCTTCAGAGCGATTTACGAACGTCGCTATATAATAGCGGTTTTTCAGCCACGAACGTCAACTCCAGGTGACGGAAGAGGGACAGGGCAATCAGAATTAAACCCACCTGCCTGGCCTTTCTTCTGTGGGCGTTGTAGATGAGCAATCGGCGGAAGTCCACGTCGATA
>Ga0105152_10000409_pt1 | contig 12456 bp, 9 predicted proteins | sample LakBais05cmmetaG_FD_81534 | JGI IMG/M metagenome (GOLD analysis project Ga0105152, IMG submission 81534) | Lake sediment microbial communities from Lake Baikal, Russia to study Microbial Dark Matter (Phase II) - Lake Baikal sediment 0-5 cm | ecosystem: Environmental > Aquatic > Freshwater > Lake...
AGCTCAGGTGCGAGCTCCCGGGATTGAAGTCCGTGGCCAGGGCGACGGCCGCCCCGGCGTCGATGAGGCGCCGGGCCGGGGCGCGCTTGTCCATCATCAGGAAGAACGACACGCCCGGCAGGAGAATGGCCGCTGTGTCGCTCGCCGCCAAGCGGGCGATGCCTTCTTCGGAGACGGCGATGAGGTGCTCGGCCGACGCGGCCCCGACCTCCGCGGCGAGCTCGGCCCCGCCCAAGGTGACGAACTCGTCGGCGTGGACCTTGATCTTGAAGCCGGCGGCCTTGGCCGCCTGAACGAGCGCCCGCGTCTCCTCGATCGAGAAAGCACCGGGCTCGCAGAAGATGTCGAAGAACTCGGCCAAGCCCCGCTTGCTGACCTCCGGGATCAGGGTGTCGACGAGCAGGCGGACGTACTCTTCCCGCCGGTCGCGGTATTCCGGCGGGACGTCGTGGGCGCCCATGAAGGTCGGGACGATGTTTACGGGGTGGAGGGCGGCGAGGTCGCGCAGGACCTCGAGCTGTTTGATCTCGTCCTCGAGGTTGAGGCCGTAGCCGCTCTTGGCCTCGACGGTCGTCGTGCCCGTGAGGAGCATCCGGTCGAGCCGGCGGAGGCAGAGGGCGAGGAGGTCGTCCAGGCTGGCTGCGCGCGTCGCCTTGACCGTCGTCCGGATGCCCATGCCCCGCTCGGCCAGCTGTTGGTAGGTCCAGCCCTGGATCCTCAAGCTGAATTCCCGGGCCCGGTCCCCGGCGAAGGGGAGATGGGTGTGGGCGTCGACGAAACCGGGCAGAGCGACCATGCCCCGTCCGTCGACCGTGACCGCGCCCGGCTCGGGCGAGACCCGGGCCAGGAATTCGTCTTCGGTCCCGACGAAAACGATGTCGCCTTTCGAAGAAGCCACCCAGCCGTTCTCGACGAGGCCGACCTGCCGCAGGGCCCGGCCGCGCTTGGGCAGGGGGCCGGCGCAGGTCAGGAGCTCCCGGCAGCCGGCGACGACGCAATCAGCTGATGTCATGTGGCGTTTTTCTCAAGGAGGAGTGTTTCGTCCTGCGGATGAACGAGGGCGTTTCGTAGGACTCCCACTGCTTGTCGGAGACCGAGGGCTCCCAGGCCGGCGCTCTGCCCTTGCTCTCGAAGACGTAGGCCGGCGTTTCCTGGAACACGGGGAAAGGTTGGGGCGTTTTCCGGGCGGCCGGCCGCGGGGCTTCCTCGGTCGGGGAAAGCGTCTGGGCCGGATTCTGGTCGAAGCCGGTGGCGATGACGGTCACCTTGACCGTGTCCTTCATGCTCTCGTCGATGACCGTGCCGAAAATGATGTTTGCGTCCGGGTCGGCCAGGCCGTGGATGAGCTGGGAGGCCTTGGAGACCTCATGGAGGGTCATGGTCTTGCCGCCCGTGATGTTGATGAGGACGCCGTGCGCGCCCTCGATGGAGGTGTCGATGAGAAGCGGGCTGGAGATAGCCCTCTCTGCGGCCTCCAAGGCCCGGTTCTCGCCCGAGGCCAGGCCCGTCCCCATGAAGGCCATGCCCATGCCCTTCATGACCGATTTGACGTCGGCGAAATCCAGGTTGATCAGCCCGGGCTTGGTGATGAGGTCGGAGATGCCCTGGGCCGCCTGCCGCAGGATGTCGTCGGCGAGGCGGAAAGCGTCCTGGACGGACGTATTTAGGTTGACTGTCTGGAGGAGCCTCTCGTTAGGGATGGCGATGACCGTGTCCACGGCCGACTTGAGCTCCTTGAGGCCTTCCTCGGCCTGCTTGGCCCGCACCCGGCCCTCGAACGCGAAGGGCAAGGTGACGATGGCGATGACCAGGATGTCGAGCTCGGCGGCGATGTTGGCGATGATCGGGGTCGCACCTGTGCCGGTCCCGCCGCCCAGGCCCGTGGTCAGGAAGACCATGTCGGCGCCCTCGAGGATCTCGAGGAGCCGCTCCGTGTCCTCCATGGCCGCCTGCTTGCCCACCTCAGGGCGGCCGCCGGAGCCCAGGCCTTTCGTCAGCTGGCTCCCGATCTGGATCTTTGTCCGGGCCCGGTTGCTGTTGAGGGCCTGGAGGTCGGTGTTGACGGCGATGAACTCGACGCCCTGGACGCCGTGCTCGATCATCCGGTTGACGGCGTTGCCGCCGCCGCCGCCGAGGCCGATGACCTTGATCTTGGCCCCGAGGTGCTCCTCGACGAGGTGGAATTTCAGCCGGCTCGATTCGTCGCTCATGTGTTCTCTCCTTATCCTTCCTTGAACCAATCTTTGAATTTGGCCCAACCGCCTTTTTTCCTGTCCCTGGCGAGACCCCTGTCCTGCCAGATATGAAAACCGTAGAGGATGAGTCCCACCGATGTGGAGAAGTCCGGGGTCGAAACGCGGTCGACGAGGCCGCCGACGCCGCCCGGGTCGCCGCGCCGGACGGGGAGGTCGAAGATCTCCTCGGCGACCTCCTCCAAGCCCTCGAGGAGGGCCGTGCCGCCGGTGAGGACGATGCCCGAGTTCAGTGACTTGTCGTAGCCCATGCGCTTGATGTCGGAGTCGACCAGCCGGAAGATCTCCTCGGCCCGGGGCTGGATGATGTCGGCCAGGAGCTGGCGCGACAGGACCCGCGGCTTGCGGCCCTTACCGACCGAGGGGACCTCGATCGTCTCCTGGTCCTCGACCGGGGGCCCGGCGATGCAGCCGAACTTCTTCTTGATCCGCTCGGCCTCGGGGATGGGCGTCCGCAGGCCGACGGCGATGTCGTTGGTGAAGTTGTCGCCGCCGATGGGGATGGTCGAGGTGTACCACAGGCTGCCGCGCTCGTAGATGGCCACTTCGGTCGTGCCCGCGCCGATGTCGATCTGTCCGACGCCGAGCTCCCTCTCGTCCTGGGTCAGGACGGACTGGGCCGTGGCGATCTGGTTGAGGACGACCTCCTCGACGCCGATCCCGGCCCGCCCGACGCAGCTCTTCAGGTTCTGGAGCGAGGTCAGGGCGGCCGTGATGATGTGGACGTTGACCTCGAGCTTGATGCCGCTCATCCCGGCCGGGTTCTTGATCCCGTCCTGGTCGTCGACGATGAACTCCTGGGGGACGATGTGGATGATATCCCGGTCGGGCGGGATGGGGATGGCCTTGGACTGGTCGATGACCCGTTTCACGTCCTCGCGGGTGATGACCCGGTTCTTCCCCGAGACGGCGACGACGCCGCGGCTGTTGAAGCTCTTGATGTGGGAGCCGGAGATGCCGAAGAAGGCCGAGTCGATCTCGACCCCGGCCATGAGCTCGGCTTCTTCCTGGGCCTTCTTGATGGCCGTGGTCGTCGCGTCGAGGTCGACGACGACTCCCTTGCGCAGGCCGCGCGAGTCGGCCGTGCCGATGCCGATGATCTCGACCTTGCGCTCCTCGGTGACCTCGCCGATGACGGCGACGACCTTCCGCGTCCCGATGTCGAACCCGACGATGTAGTTGTTCTTGGGCATTACTCAGTCTCCTTTGTCAGGTTGGGGACGGCGTCCCCGGCCGGCACGGCGGCCCTCAGGTAGACCCGGCCGTCATAGCACATGTTGACGGCGGCCAGGGGGCCGAAAAGGCGTTCCCACTCCGGCCGCCTGCGCCGGAACAGGGCCAGGCCGTCGGCCGGCGATTCGCTGTCCACGACGACCCGGACGGGGTCGTCCTTGAAGAGAAGCTCGAGCGACCCGTAGTCCCCGCAGCGGACGCCGGCGAGGCGGTCCCGTTCGGCGCGCGGCAGGGTCTCGAGGCAGCGGCCGGCCGCCTCCCATTTCTCGAGGAAGTCCGAGGCGAATCCGTTCTCGTCGGAGATGACAGGCAGGCGGTACTCCTCGAGGGAATAGATCCTTTCGAGGACCCGCCCTTCCTCGTCCGCCAGGAGGAGTCCGTCCCGTTCGAGGACGGCGAAGGGCGTCCTCTCGACGACCGCGATCCGCAGCTGCGAGGGGAAGACCTTCTGGATACTGACGTCCTTGACCCAGGCCAGGTGCCGGATATCGTTGCGCAGGGCCTGGATGTCGCAGAGGAGGATGTTGCCCAGGCGCGGCACGGCGAAGTGGTCCTGCAAGGTCTGCCGCAGATTGTCCTTGGCGCAGACGACGTCGACCTTGCGGATCGTGAGCTCGTCCCAGGTGATGAGAAAGAGGTAGGCCCCGCGGACGGCCAGGAAGATCCCGGCCTGGAGCCCGAGCAGAAGCAGGACGTGCTTGAGTCGGAGGGCCCGGCGGCGCCTGTTCTTCTGGAGGGGGAGATCCCGCTCCCCCGGCCGGAGGAACGGGCGGCGGGCGAAGAGGGATTCCTTCTTCTCCCGTCCCAACTCGCCGATGATGGTCGCCATGTCAGCCTCTCGCCTCCAATCCGGCGATGATGTCCGGGATCGTCCGGTTGATGTTCCCCGCCCCGAGGACGAGGACGATGTCGCCGGGGGCCAGGATCGTTTCGAGGACGGCCGCGACCTTCTTCAGGTCGGGCTCGAAGAAGACCTGCTTGTGGCCGAACTGACGGACCTCCTCATAGAGTGCCCGTCCCGTGACGCCGGGGATGGGGTCCTCTCCGGCCGGATAGATCTCGGTCAGGACGAGGACGTCGGCCTGGTTGAAGGCGGTCGCGAACGCCGTCATGAGGTTGGCGAGCCGGGTGTAGCGGTGGGGCTGGAAGACGGCCACGACGCGGCGCGGCCAGCCCCTTTTCGCGGCCTCGAGCGTCGCCTTGATCTCGGTCGGGTGATGGGCGTAGTCCTCGACGACCATGACCCCCCCGACGGTCTTGCGCAGCTCGAAGCGGCGGTCCGTCCCGGTGTAACTCTCCAGGGCCTCGAGGATCGTCCGGGCGGGCATGTCCAGGTCGAGGCCCACGGCCGCCGCGGCCATGGCGTTGAGGATGTTGTGCATGCCGGGGACCTGGAGCTTCAGCGCCCCGAGCTTCTTGCCCTTGGCGAAGAGGACCGATGCGCTGTGGAAACCGTCGAAGGCGAAGTCGCGGGCGAAAAGGTCGGATTGGGCGGAAAAGCCGTAGGTGATGACCCGGCGCTCGATTGCGGGGATGATGCTCTGGAGGTTGGGGTCGTCGAGGCAAAGGATGACCGGGCAGTAGAACGGCACCTTGTTGGCGAAGTTGACGAAGGTCTTCTTGAGATCGTCGAGGTTCTGGTACTGGTCGAGGTGCTCCTCGTCGATGTTGGTCAGGACGGCGATGAAAGGGGAGAGGCAGAGGAAGGAACGGTCGCTCTCGTCGGCCTCGGCCACGATGAAGTCCCCGGTGCCGAGCTTGGCGTTGGCCCCGATCGTGTTCAGGCGGCCGCCGACGATGATCGTCGGGTCGAACCCGCCGGCCTCGAGGACGATGGCGGTCATGGACGTCGTCGTCGTCTTGCCGTGCGAGCCGGCCACGGCGATGCCGTACTTCATCCGCATCAGCTCGGCCAACATCTCGGCCCGGGGGATGACCGGGATGAGACGGGCCCGAGCCTTCTGGACCTCGATGTTGTCCTCGCGGACGGCCGACGAGATGACGACGACGTCGGCGTCTTTGAGGTTCTCGGCTCGATGGCCGATGGCGACGTCGGCGCCGAGCTTAGCCAGCCGGCGGGTGGCGTCGTTCTCCTGGATGTCCGAGCCGGAGACCTTGTAGCCCAGGTTGAGGAGGACCTCGGCGATGCCGTTCATGCCCGTCCCGCCGATGCCGACCAGGTGGATGTGGTTGAGCTTGCGGTAGCCTTTCTTGGTCACGACGCGGTCTCCTTCCGGGCGGGCTTCATCAGGGACAGGCAGAGCTCGGCGATGCGGCCGGCCGGGCCGGGGGACTGGAGTTGGACCAGGTTCCGCTCCATCGCCTCGAGTTCCCCGGCGTGGCTGAGGTAGTGGAGGATGCGGCCGGCCAGGGTTTCGGGCGTGGCCTTGTCCTCGGGCAGGACCTCGGCCGCGCCGGCGGCCTCGAGTTCGCGGGCGTTCGCGGATTGGTGGTCTTCCGAAGCCCCGGCGAAGGGGACGAGCAGGGCGGCCCGCCTCGCGGCGATGATCTCGGCAAGGGTCGTCGCCCCGGCCCGGCTGACGATGAGGTCGGCCCGGCCGAAGTAGGCGGCCATGCCGGGCAAGTAGGCGGCGACTTCGGCCCCGTCAAATCCGTTCGCCCGATAGGCAGCGCGGACGCGCTCCAGATCGTTCGTTCCGGTCTGGTGCGTCATCCGGAGCCGGTCCTTGACGGCGGCGAGAAGCGGCAGGGCGGCCGTGATCCGGTCGTTGAGGAAGCGCGAGCCCTGACTGCCGCCGAAGACGAGGACGTCGAGCGTCCCCGTCCGCTTTTTCGCTGGGAGAGCGTAGAACTCCTCCCGCACGGGGTTGCCGAGGACGACGCCCTTACCCTTGAAAGCCGTGAGCGTCGAGGGGAAGGCGGCGACGGCTCGGCTGACCCAGCGGGCGAGCAGGCGGTTGGTGAAGCCGGGCCGGGCGTTCTGTTCGAGGATGACGGTCGGGACGCGGAACCACGAAGCCAGGAGGACGATCGGGCCCGAGCTGTAGCCGCCGACGCCGATGACCAGGCCGGGCCGGGTCCGGATGAGGATGGCCAGCGAATGGACGAAGGCGAGCGGAAGGATGATGAGGGCCCGCAGGCTCCTCAGGCCGCGGCCTTTGAGCCCTTCGATGCGCATGGGAATGAACTTGACGCCGTGCTCGGCCATGATCTTCTGTTCGACGTCGCGGCGCGTCCCGACGTAGGTCAGGTCGAGGCCGGGCTCCATGGCCAAAAGCCTCCAGCCGACGACGAGGGCGGGGTAGAGGTGGCCCCCGGTGCCTCCGCCGCTGATGACGACGCACCGCTTCTTCATATCCTCACCGTGGCCCCGCTGGCCCCTTTTTTCTGGCTGATATGGAGCAGCAGGCCGATCGCGGCCAGGGTGCAGATGAGAGAGGACCGGCCGTAGGAGAGCAGGGGGAGTGGGGTCCCCTTGGCCGGGCCGAGCCCGAGCACGATCGAGATGTTCATCAAGGCTTGGACGACGATGGCGAAGGTGACGCCCGCGGCGATCATCTTGTACGTCGGGTTGGGCGCCGCCGTGGCGATCTTCAGGCCCCTCCAGAGGAAGAGGAGGTACAGGGCGAGAGTGACGAACGTCCCCAGGAGTCCTGTCTCTTCGCCCAGGATGGCGAAGATGAAATCGGTGTGGGCGAAGGGCAGGAAGTAGAGCTTCTGGGTGCTCTGGCCAAGGCCGGCGCCGACGAGCCCGCCCGAGCCCAAGGCCAGCTTGGATTGGTCGACCTGGTAGCCCGAGCCGAGGACGTCCTTTTGCGAGGAGAAGAAGCCCTGGAGCCGCTCGACCCGGTAGTCGGCCTGGAAGAGGTAAAAGGCGAACAGGGCGGCGAAGAGACTCCCGGCGATGACGAAATAGCGGACCTTGACCCCGCCGATGTAGAGCATCATCGCCGCCAGCACGGCCAGCAGGACGGCCGTGCCGAAATCGGGCTCGAGAAGGACGAGGACGACCATGACGACGAGCACGGCCAGGGGTATGGCCAGGGTCTTCTTCTCGTTGAGCTTGTCCTTTTTACTTTCGATGTACGTAGCCAGGAAGAGGATGAGGCTGATCTTGGCCAGCTCCGACGGCTGGAAGCGGAAGCCCAAGAGGATGACCCAGCGGTTGGTCCTGGACACGGTCGGCATGGCTAGGCAGAGCATCAGCAGGAAGACCGTCAGGGCGAGGAGCCCGTAGACGAAAGTGGGCTGGAGGAAAAAGGGCTTTTTGACCGAGACGAGGAAGGCGACGATGACCAGCCCGGCCACGGCCCCCAGGATCTGCTGGGCCATGAAATGGAAGGATTGGTTGTACTTGTCCCTGGCCATGAAGCTCGACGAACTGAAGACGAAGAAGATGCCGATCGCCACGAGGAAGAAGGTGATCACGAACAGGGGCACATCGAAGCCGAACCGTCTGCGGCCGATCATGTCCTAGCCCCTTTCTTGCGCAGGCCTGCGGCGAGGAGGCGCACTTCGCGCTTGAAGGTCCGGCCGCGCTCCTCGAAGTTCTTGAACATATCCCAGCTCGTGCAGGCCGGGGCCAGGAGGACGACGTCGCCGCGAACGGCCCGTTCGAAGGCCTTGCGGACGACGTCGCGATAATTCGAAACCCGGTCGACGGGCACGACACCGCCGAGCGCGGTCTCGATCTTATCGGCCGCCTCCCCGACGAGGACGACCGACCGCACTCTCTTGCGGACCCCGCCGCGGAGGGGCGAGAAGTCCCCGCCCTTGCCGCGCCCGCCCAGAATGAGGACGATCGGACGGTCGAAGCTGGCCAGGGCCTTGAGCGTCGCGTCCACGGTCGTCGCTTTGGAATCGTTGACGAAACGCACGCCCCCGACCCGGAGAACGTCCTCGAGCCGATGTTCGAGCCCGCGGAAGGAGAGGATCGAGCGGCGAAGCGCCGGCGCCGGAACGCCCAGGAGATGACCGATGAGAGCGGCGGCCAGAACGTTCTCCTGGTTGTGCGAGCCCGGAAGCGGAATGCGCGAGGCCGGCAGGACCATCTCCGGTTTCCCGTCGCGGACGACGACCCGGCCGTCCTCGATGAAGGCGCCCCGGCGGAGGCGTCTCTTGCGGCTGAAGCCGTAGACCTCGGACGCCGCTTCCCCGGCCAGGCTCCAGACGAGCGGGTTGTCGCGGTTGAGGACGGCCTTGCCCTCCCGGCCCTGCCGGAGGACGAGCTTTTTCTTGGCCCCGAAATAGTTATCGAAGGTCTTGTGCCAATCGATGTGGTTCTCGGAGACGTTGAGGATGGCCGCGACGGCCGGGGTGAACCTCTCGGTGTATTCGAGCTGGAAGCTCGAGATCTCGGTCACGTAGATGTGATCGTCGCGGCTCTTGTCGACGAAGGAGACGAGCGGGGGGCCGATATTCCCGGCCAGGCGGGCCTTGAGCCCGGCATCCCGGAGGATGTTGTAGACAAGGGTCGTCGTCGTCGACTTGCCGTTCGAGCCGGTGATGCCGACGATCTTGCCCCGCAGGAAAAGGTAGGCCAGCTCGATCTCGGAGATGACCGGGATACCTTTTTCGCGGGCGGCCAGGATCTCGGCGAGGGGCGGGACGCCCGGGCTGGGGATGATGAGGTCGGCGCCGAGGAAGGATTCCGGGCGGTGGCCGCCGGTCTCGAAGACGACCCCCCGGTCCGTCCAAGTCCGGACCTTGTCGCCGAAAGCATCCGCAGCCTTTTTCTCGGTGACGCGGACCCGCGCCCCGCGGTCGAGGAGGAAGCGGCAGAGGGCTTCTCCCGTCCGCTCGAAGCCGACGATGAGGGCGGTCTTATCCCTGAGTTCCATGTCTATCTCAATTTCAACGTCGCCAGGCTGAACAGGGCGAAGAGGATGCCCAGGATCCAGAACCGGATGACCACCCGGCCCTCGGGCCAGCCGGAGAGCTCGAAGTGGTGATGGAGCGGGGCCATCTTGAAAATGCGCTTGCCCTTGCTCAGCTTGAAGTAAGAGACTTGGAGGAGGACCGAGGCCGCCTCCAGGATGAACACGCCGGCGACCGTGAAGAGCAGGAATTCCTGCTTGATGAGCAGGGCGATGACGGCCATCGTCCCGCCCAGGGACAGGGCGCCGACGTCGCCCATGAAGACCTGGGCCGGGTGGCAGTTGAACCAGAGAAAGCCAAGGCAGGCGCCGGCGAAGGCGCCGACGAAGACCGTCAGCTCGGCGGCGAGCGGCACCCGGGCGATGTTGAGGTACTGGGACCAGAGGGCGTGTCCGGCCACGTAGGTGAGGGCGGTCAGGGCCGTGGCGCTGATCAGGGTCAGGCCGATGGCCAGGCCGTCCAGCCCGTCGGCGAGATTGACGGCGTTGGACGAGCCGACCAGGATGAAGACGATCCAGGGCAGGTAGAACCAGCCGAGGAGCGGGACCCACTGCTTGAGGAAGGGGAAGCTCAGGCTCAGGTCGAAGTCGCCGCGCGAGCCCAGCCAGAGGAAGACGAGGCCGATCGCCGCCGCGAGGAGCGTCTGGAGGAGGAGCTTCTGGCCGGTCCGCAGGCCCAGGGATTGTTTCCGGCGGACCTTGAGGACGTCGTCGATGAGGCCGACGAGGCCGAAGAGGACCATGGACAGGACGGCGACCCAGACGTAGAGGTTGTCCAATTTTCCCCAGACGAGCGTCGGGACGAGCGTGCAGATGATGATCAGGAGGCCGCCCATGGACGGCGTCCCTTTCTTGGCGTAGTGGGACTGGGGCCCTTCGGGCCTGATCTCCTGTCCGATCTGACGCTTTTGGAGGAGCCGAATCAGCCGGGGGCCGAGGAGGAAGCTCAGGACTAGGGCGGTGATCCCGGCCAGGGCCGTGCGCACGGTGATGTAACGGAAGATGTTGAAGAAGAAAAAATCGCCGCGCAGGGGGACGAGGAGCCAGTACAGCACGGTCTACTCCTTTCCTCTCGCCTTGAGCTTGTCGACGATCGTCTCGGTTCTCATTCCCCGCGAGCCCTTGACCAGCACGAAGTCGCCATCCCGCACCAGGTGCGGGATGACGGCAGCGGCGGCCGCGGCGTCGGGGAAACGATGAATGGCGGCGGCGCTCATGCCCGTCCCGGCCGCGCCGTCGGCGATCAGGGCGGCGAGGGGGCCGACGGCGACGATGACGTCCCAGCCGGCGCGGGCCGCGACCTCGCCCGCCTGCCGGTGGAACTCCTTTTCGCCCTCGCCGAGCTCGAGCATGTCGGCGAGGACGGCGACCTTCCGCGCGGCCGGAAGGGCGGCCAGGCTTCTCAGGGCGGCCTCGAGGGCGAGGGGGTTGGAGTTGTAGGAGTCATCGCAGACCCGGATGCCGCCGCCCGTCTCGACCAGCGCGCCGCGCCCGGAGAAGGGCTGAAGAGCGAGAATGGCCGGCCGGATCTCCTCGAGCCGAAGGCCGAGGGCGAGGCAGACGGCCGAAGCCGCGAGGAGGTTCGAAACGGCGGCGTCGTTGACGAACGACAAAGCGATACGGGCGGATTCCCGTCCGTAGCGCAGGAGGAACTCGAAACCCGAATAACCCTTGGACTCGACGTCCTCGGCCCTGACGTCGCAGGCCTGCGTGCGGCCGAAGGTCACTTTCCGGCCGGCGAAGCCCTCGGCGATCCTCATGGCCAGAGGGTCGTCGCCGTTGATGACGGCCGTCGCGCCCGGCCCGGCCCCGTCGAGGATCTCCTTCTTGGCCAGGGCGATGTCGTCCAGGCCCTTGAAGAACTGGAGGTGGACCGGGCTGACGTTGGTGATCACGGCGACGTCGGGCGGGGCGATTCGGGTCAGAATTCGCAGCTCTCCGGCGGCGCTCATGCCCATCTCGAGGACGGCCGCTTCGTCGTCCGGCCGGAGCCGGAGGAGCGAGAGGGCCAGTCCCAGGCGGTTGTTGAAGTTCCCCTCGGACTTGAGGACGCGGAAGCGGCCGGCGAGCAGGGCCGCCGCGAATTCCTTGGTCGTCGTCTTGCCGACGCTCCCGGTGATGCCTACGACCTTGACCGGCCGCCGGGCGAGGACGGCGCGGGCGAGCGTCTGGAGGGCGGCCACCGGATCCTCGACCTGGACGAGGCCGAAGTCCTTGACGGGAAGGGGGACCGGACGGGCGACGACGGCGCCGGACGCTCCCTTCGCGGCGGCCGCCCCGACGAAATCGTGGCCGTCTCTCTTCCCGATGACGGCGAAGAAGAGCCCGCCCGCGGCGGCCAGCCGGGAGTCGATGCCGTAGCTTTCGAAGACCCGTGTGCGGGAGCCTTGCAGGATGGTCCCTCCGGCGATCCGGGCGATCTCGTCGAGCCTTAGACTGGCCATGCTCAGACGGCCTCCATCGCCCGAAGCGTCTCTTCGACGACTTCGATATCGCTGAAGTGAACGGTCCGGTCCTTGAAGATCTGGTAATCCTCATGGCCCTTGCCGGCGATGAGGACGATGTCGCCCTTGTTCGCCGTGGCCAGGGCCAGGACGATGGCTTTTCTCCGGTCCGGCTCGACCTCATAGGCCTTGACGGCTTCCTTCTCGAAGCCCTTTTCGATGGCGGCGATGATGTCCAGCGGCTCTTCGGAGCGCGGGTTGTCAGAGGTCAGGATCGTCCAATCCGCCAGGCGGGCGGCCACCCGGCCCATTCGCTCCCGTTTCTCCTTGTCCCGGTTGCCGCCGGCCCCGAAGACGAGGATGACCCGGCGCGGCTTGAACTCGCGGGCCGTCGTGAGGATATGCTCGAGGGCGTTGTCCGTGTGGGCGTAATCGACGACGACCTGGAGGCCGCGGCCGTTCGGGACCCGCTCGAAGCGGCCCGGGACGCCCTTGAGCCCGCCGATGCCCCGGCCGATGACGTCCGGGGCGATGTTGAGCGCCAGGGCCGCGGCCGCCGCGGCCAGGATGTTGTAGAGGTTGTGCCGGCCGACGAGGGCCGACTGGACCCTCATCACGCCGCCGGGGTAGGAGACCTGGGCGTCGATGCCGTCCTCGGACATGGCGTATTTCAGGGCCCGGACGATGGCC
>Ga0105152_10000410_pt1 | contig 12449 bp, 8 predicted proteins | sample LakBais05cmmetaG_FD_81534 | JGI IMG/M metagenome (GOLD analysis project Ga0105152, IMG submission 81534) | Lake sediment microbial communities from Lake Baikal, Russia to study Microbial Dark Matter (Phase II) - Lake Baikal sediment 0-5 cm | ecosystem: Environmental > Aquatic > Freshwater > Lake...
AGTCCCACCCGGACGCCGTCCGGACGGCGTCCGGGTGGGACTGGACGAGCGGGAAGACGCTGCCGACGCCCAGGAGGTCCGGCGCCACCAGGTACCCGACGTGCAGGATGTGGCTCTGCAGATTCTCGGCGTGCATCGCCAGGCGGCGCAGGAGCCGGGTCTGCTCCGACACCGCGACACCGAAGGCCGCCTCCGTCGCTTTCAGCGACGCCAGCGCGTGCCCGATGGAGCAGATGCCACAGATGCGCGAGGTGATGCGCGACAGCTGGTGGTAGGGCCGCCCCCGCATGAAGGACTCGAAGAAGCGCGGGGCCTCCGAGACCTGCCACTGGACCTGCTCGATGGCGCCGTTCCGCGTGTTGAGGACGATGTTTCCGTGACCCTCGACCCGGGTCAGGTGCTCCAGGTGAATCTTGATGTCGCTCATGCGGGCCTGCCTCCCTCCAGGTAGCGGGAGGTGAACAGGGTCTTGCGGCTCAGGATCTCGTCAGGGGTGAGCCCGTACTTGACCAGCACGTCCGTCTGCGCCTGCTCGTGGGGGTGGCTGATGTATCCCCGGCAGGCCTCGCACTCGCTGCCAAAGGTCGGGCAGGCAGCCCCGCACCCCGCCCGGGTCACCGGCCCCATGCACACCTTGCCGACCGTGAAGAGGCAGACGTTCTCCTTCTTCTTGCATTCCACACAGACGGGGTAGTTGGGGATGGACGGCTTCTTGCCCGTCAGCAGAGCCACCAACACACGGGCGAACTCGTCCCGGTTGACGGGGCAGCCCGGGATGACACAGTCCACCGGCACGACCTCCTCCACCGCCCGGTGCCGGGGCTGCTCGAAGAAGGGGTTGGTGTCCCCGATGTCGCGGGGATCGGCCTCCTCATACACAACCCGTTTGTTCTCTTCGGGGCTCCAGCGGTTTCCCAGGCGCTGGACCCCGCCCAGGTGCGCGCAGGCGCCGAAGGCAATCAGCACCTTGGCTCGCTCCCGGATCCTCTTCAGGCGTTCCTCATCCAGGGGGCGGGCAATGGAGCCCTCGATGAACGCGATGTCGTAGTCGTCCGAATGCTCCTTCATGACCTCCCGGAAGGAAGCGACGTCCACCAGCGCCAGCACGTCAAGGAGCGTCTCCTCCAGGTTTGCCACCTGGAGCTGGCAGCCCTCGCAGCTCGCGAAGTCGAAGAAGGCGACCCGGGGTTTCATGTGAATGCCTCCGGCAAGTCCTTGATCTCCGTGTAGTTGAACACCGGCCCTTCCTGACAGACATAGACGCCGTGCATCTGGCAGTGCCCGCAGGTCCCGACGCCGCACTTCATGCGCCGCTCCAACGACACGATGATCCGGTGTTCGGACACCCCCAGCTTGAGCAGCTCGGCGAGCACGAACCTGTACATGATGGGTGGGCCGACTACGATCGCGGTTACGTCGCTGGGGTCGAAGGGCACCTGGGGGATCAGCTTGGTGACCACGCCCACCTCGCCGTCCCAGGGGGTGTCTTGGGGGCACCGGTCCACCGTCTTCTTGTGGCGGATATCGCCGCGCTTGGCCCAACCGGCGACTTCCTCGCGGAACAGGAGCTCGCGGGGCTCCTTGCAGCCGTACAGGATGGAGACCTCGCCGAAATCGGCGCGGTGGCCGAGAACGTGGTTGACCAGCGACCGCATGGGGGCGATCCCCAGGCCGCCTCCGATAAACACCAGATTCTTCCCGCCGAGGGCCGTGATATCGAAGCCCCGTCCGAACGGTCCCCGGATGCCGACCAGGTCGCCGGCCTTCAGGGCGTGCAGGCGGGTCGTCACGTCGCCGACGCGGCGCACCAGCAGCTCGAACGCGATCGCGCCGGGCGCCGAGCAGACGGAGATGGGCGCCTCCCCGGTGCCGAAGAGGGACACCTCGACGAATTGGCCCGGCTGGTGCCCAAGCGGCATCTCGCTCTCCATCTCGATCGTGAAGAGCGTCTCCCTGTCGGTCATCCGCTCCACCCGCGTCACCGTCCCGGGCTGGGGGAGATGGAGCGGAAGGATCTCCTCCGAGGATGCGATCTCCCGCAGGTTGGTCCGCACGGTGTGGGGATCCATCACCGACTCCTCGACGAGGTGCGGGGACGCGTCGAAGAGCTTGTTCAACATCTGGACGGGGTCGGCGGTGTCCGCGATGCACTGCAGGGCGCAACGGCCGCACCCCACGCAGGCCACGAAGCCGAGCCGGTCGGGCAGGTACTCCCCCTTGCGGTGGAAACGGTGGCGGTACCGATCCACGATGTCCTCGCGGAAGATCTCGCCGGAGCCGACCTGCGTGAACTGGCGCAGCAGGCAGCCGTCCCATGTCCGGCCCCGCTCACCCGTCCTGAGGTCGAGGTTGATGTCGTCTTGCACGTCGTAGCAGAAACACGTCGGGCAGACGAGCGTGCAGGACCCGCAAGCGAGGCACTTGTCGGCCTGCTCCTTCCACACCGGACTGTCGAAGTTCTTCCCAAGGAGGTCGTGCCAGCCCTGGGGCTTGACTTTGAGGCCGCGCATGGCCGTGGCGGCGGAGGCGGACCGCAGCGCCTTCACCTTCTGCACGTCGACGGGAGTGGCCTCCCGGAGGTTCGCGGCGTAACGCAGCAGCCGGGCGCCTTCCTCCGTTCCGAGCTCGACGGCCACCCGTTCGCCCAGATCGGTGAGGAAGAGGTCGTAGCCGGAGTGGACCTCGCCGGTTCCCATGCAGCCGAAGAATGCCTTGCTCGAGACGGTGAGGACGTCCGAGCCAACGATGAGGGTGTTCTTCCGGCGCTTCATGAACGCCCCCAACGTCTCGGTGTCGAGGAAGTAGCTGTCCATCTGCCTCAGGGCGACGATGTCGTACGGGTGCACGCCGAGCAGAATCTTTCGCGCCGGGAAATCCGGCTGTTGCATCGCAAAGGGGTTCGCGAGGTCGAATTTCATCATCGTCTCGTACTGCGGGAGGAAGTACTTCTTGACCGGCAGGAGGGTAGTGTCGTAGTCCAGACGGAGCTCCTCGGTTGACTCAAGCGGGCCGAAGGCGAACTTCCCGCCTTTGGCCTTCACGCCCTCCACTTCCATGCCGCTGTCCCGAATGAGTGCCCTGACGAACGTGTGAAAGTCGTGCTTAGACAGGACCTTCATGGCGGGTCTGCCTCCTGGAGCCGTTGCCGTTGTCCTTCTGTCCGGAGGCGTAGCAAGAAGTCTGCCGCTCATGCTTCGCTAGAGGCATCGAGGAATGGCAGGGAGTTAGATCTGGGAGGCGCGAGGCAGAAACCGAGGTGGTTACCGCTCGGGAACAGCCGGAACACGTGATGTTACAATCCGGTAACGTCCAAGGTGGTGACTGGAGGTCGTGGAACGTGTGGCGGGTGCGGTAACCAGGGTGTGGTCACTCCAGGCCCAGCGTCTTCAGCTTCTTCCAGAGGGTCTTCCGGCTGATTCCCAGGATCCGGGCCGCCCGCATCCGCTGGCCGCCGACACTCTGGAGAACCTCGTTGAGGTAGCGCCGCTCCACCTCTCGCACGGCCTCGTTGAGGAAATGGGAGGAGACCTCGCCCTCCGGGGATGCGGCGGGCAGATTGTCGGAAGAGAGATCTTCGGGGGTGAGGGCGTCGTGTTTGGTCAGGGTCACTGCGCGCTGGATCGCGGCCTCCAGTTCTCGCACGTTGCCCGGCCAGGAGTGACCCAGGAGATAACGGCTCGCCTCCGGGCTGATCCCCCGGATCTTCTTCCGGAGCGGCTGGCGGTACTTCTCCAGGAAGTGCTCCGCCAGGGGAAGGATGTCTTCTTTTCGCTCGCGCAGGGGAGGGAGCCGGATGGTGATCACCTTGAGCCGATAGAAGAGATCCTCCCGCATTCGCCCCGCCAGGACCTCGTCCTCCAGTTGCTTCCGCGACGCGGAGATCAGCCGGACGTCCACCTTCAAGGTGCGGGAGCTGCCCACCCGCTCGAACTCCTTTTCCTGCAGGACCCGGAGGAGCTTGGCCTGCACCGCCGGTCCGAGGTCCGCCACTTCGTCGAGGAAAAGGCTCCCCCCGTGCGCCAGTTCAAAACGCCCCTGCCGATCCCGGATGGCGCCGGTGAAGGCCCCCTTCTCGTGGCCGAACAATTCTGTCTCCATGAGCGTTTCCTGGATCGCGGCGCAGGCGACCGACACCAGCGGCCCCCGCCGCCGCTCGCTATGTCGATGGATGGCCCGCGCCGCCAGCTCCTTCCCAGTCCCCGTTTCGCCCTGGATCAAGACCGTGGCGTCGCTCGGAGCCACTGTCGCAATGAGATCGCAGACCGCAGCCATCTTCGGGCTGGCGAAAACGAGATCGCCGAATCGCTGGACCGTGGGCTGCTCACCCTCCGAGGCGGGGACGACTTGCTGCACGAGGAGTCCTCGCAACAACACCACAAGCTCTTCGGTCGGAAAGGGCTTCAGGAGGTAGTCGGCGGCTCCCGCCTTCATGGCGTCCACTGCCGAGTGGATGGTCCCGTAGGCAGTCATCATGATGGCCACGCCCTGGGGATTCGACCCCTTGAACATCTTGAGGAGCTTGAATCCGTCGACGCCGGGAAGCCTGAGGTCCAGGAGCGCCGCATGAAAACGGCGTTCCCGGATCCGCCCGAATCCTTCGTCCCCGTCGGCGGCCGTCGTCACCTCGTAGCCCGCCTCTGCGAGGTCGTGAGCCAGGGTCACTCGCAGGATGGGTTCGTCCTCCACCAGCAGGATGGATCGTCGCATTGCCTCACCCCCCGTTTACCGGCAGATCCACGCGCACCGTGGTCCCTTGTCCTCCTATGCTCTCCACGTCGATGTACCCCCCATGGGTGCGCACGATCCCGTAGCTCACCGAGAGCCCGAGTCCCGTGTTCTTTCCCACCTCTTTGGTAGTGAAGAACGGATCGAAGATTCGCGGCAGGTTCTCCGGGGAAATCCCGGCGCCGGTATCGCTCACCGCGACTTGAACGAAGCGGGGGTCCCGCCGCTCCCGCACTGAGATGTCAAGCTTGCCTCCGTTGGGCATGGCCTCGATCGCATTCATGAGGATATTTAGAAAGACCTGCTCGAGCTGATGGGGGTCGCCGAGAATGTCACTCACCTCGCTTTCCACATGCAAGAACGTGGCGATCTGCCGGGCTGCCAACTCGTGCTCCAAGAGGGTCAGGCATCGCTGGAGGAGGGGGCGGAGGCTGACTCGGGTCACCTGTGGCTTGGCTTCGCGGGCGAAATTCAGGAGCTGCCCCACAGTCCGGCCGACGCGCTCCAATCCCTCCCGCAACATCTCAAGATACTGAGCCAGCCTGGCCTTGTCCCAGTTTCCTCCGAGGAGTGTCCGGACACAATTTTGCATCCCGGCGATGGGGTTGTTAATCTCGTGGGCAATGCCGGCAGCCATGGTCCCCAGGGCCGCCAGGCTCTGCGCCCGCCGGATTTGCTCGGCATGACGATCCTCCAGTTGCCGGCGCGCCTCGGCCAGGCGCTCGACCATGGCGTTGAAGCTCTTCCCAAGCCGCCCCAGTTCGTCAGGCGACGCGTCCTGCACCCGAACGGACAGGTCGCCGGCCTCCACCCGGCTCATGGTGGCCGAAAAGAGGTCCAGCCGGCGCCCGAGAGACACGCTGAAGAAGGCGGCGATCAGGGCGCCTACCGCTAGGATGGAGACGACGGCGGCGAGGATGACCATCGTCCAGTGGTAGGAGATCCCGGCATCGAGGGGCGGGAAGGAGACCAGCACGTTCAGGAAGCCGAGGATCTTCCGCTCCGGCGGGTGGCAGCCGGCGCAGGCGGGACCGTTGAAGATCGGCCGGAAGACTCCCACCGACTGCTCCTGGAGGTCCCACACCGGATCTTGCGCCCGCCCACCGTCCAGGCTCGGGGCCTGGGCAAGGGTGCGGCCAATCTCCTCGGGGCGATCGGACCGCAGGATTCGCCCGGCGGTGTCCACGATCCGGATCCCCGCCAGCCCTTTGTGCTCGCCGATGCGGCCGAGGATGGACTGGACGACCGCCCTCTCGCCCAGCCCCATGGACCTGGCCAGGGACCGGTCCGCCACGGCCGCGATCAGCTCCGCCTGGTGTCGGGCGAGATCCTGCTGGTATTTTGTCTGATACCTGAGCGCGATGAGGGCGAACGCCAGGATCACGGAAAGCAGGATGGTGCCGATCCCCAGGATCATCTTCAGCCGCAGCGACATGGGTCCCTTCGACGGTGCTCAGTCAGAGGTGGGCAGCGTACACTCACAGACGGATGAAGAGCCCATAGCATGAACCGAGTACGACTGTCCAGGGTTTTCGCAGCCCAATTGCCCGGAAAGAGATGGAATGACGGACTGCTCCAGGAAAGCCTACCGAAGCGCACGAACCCCGGATGTGCGAATAGAGCTTGCTTGCGACTCTGGCAGGACCCCCCCCAGTCGGAGATTCCTTGAAGTGCGAGTGGGGGGTCTGTCCTCTCCGGATCGGGCCCCGTGCTCCGCGGAAACTTGCTCCATGGCCCGTGACCATTCGGGGCGAGTCGCAAGAGGCCCAACGCGTGAACCGGAGGGGCCCGGCACATCGGGTGCCGCCGGACCCGGACGGAGGGGGTTGTCGGTTTAGCCGCACACCTCCGGGTTGAGGAGGGTAGCCGGCCGCTCGCCGCGCAGGGCCTCCACGATCGTCCGCGCCGCTCGCCGACGCAATCAGGGCACGCACCAGGTCGTCGGTGACGATCAGGCCGCCCCGCGCCGTGTTGACGATCACCGCGGTGGGCTTCATCTGCCGGAGGGTCTATTGGCAGATGATCCCGCGGGTCTCCGCGCTCAACAGAGAATGAATCGTCATGATATCGGAGGCGCGGAGCAGGCTCTCCAAGCCGACCGGCTCCACACCGACGGCCGCGAACGCGACAGGCAGGCGCAGACAGGTGCCCGGCACAGGCAGGTCGATAACCTCAGACTGTTCAATGAACGCGAGAATCCGCGTGGCCACGCCACAGTGCGGGCAGATGAGCGGGTCCACCTCGTAAACCTGCTTGATGAGGCGCGCGCGTTTCGCGGCCGAGGCGGAGACGTCCCTGAATTCCTCGATGCGTGACGAGTTCTCCCCCTGGGCCTTTCGGCGCTTCCCCCGACTCACGTTGCGGTACCAGCCATAGTACCGCACCAGGTGTTCGCCCGCGTTCGGGATGTGGGCGGTGAGCGCCGCCAGCCAGTCGCAGGCCGAGAACACCTCGCAGTTCCGTTTCAGCACCGGCTGCATCTTGGAGCGATAGATGACGGTCCCGGTTCTCGGGTGGTACCGCAGCTTCTCCAGCGAGAACGGCGACCGAAGGATGAACTCGGCCACCGCCCGGCGGCTTTCGGCTTCGTGGGCCCCAATCCGCACCGCGTTGTGCAGGCTGACTCCCGAGTGCCGCCACCCGAGGAGTGTTCGGATGCGGGTCTCGTCAATCCGCCGCTCTCCGAGGAGCATCTGGAGCACCCGGTGGCGGAAGAGATGCTCCAGCACGGAGAGCGTTATGCGGTTGTCCATCTGCCGAGATGCTACCGGGCAAACCCCAGCAGGTGCGGAACGCACAAGGATTGCCACAAACAACATCCGCTTCGCCCACTCGTCATGCCGGCATGGGGCTGCGAAGGACCCGGCCGGGCCGGGCCTCCGTCTGCCGGCCGTCCACGACCACCGGGACACCGTTCACCAGGACGTGCCGGATCCCAGCGGGGAATCGAACCGGATCGGAGAAGGTCGCGGTATCCGCCACCGTTAGCGGATCGAACACCGTGATGTCCGCGTGGCAGCCCTGGCGGATCCTGCCGCGCAGGCGCTCACCCAGGAGATCCGCCGGCAAGCTCGTCATCTTGCGGATTGCCTCTGGCAGCGTAAGCACCTTCAGTTCGCGCACGTACCGGCCGAGGACCCGGGGGAAGGTCCCGTACAGGCGGGGGTGAGGTTTGGCCCCGGCATGGAGGCCGTCGGACCCGACTGCGACATACTCCTTCCGCATGGCGGCGGCCACGTTCTCCTCTGACTGCTGAAAAACCACGATGGAGGCGTTGCCCTGGAGCTCCTCGAGCAGATCGAACAGTATCTCCGCCGGATCCTTGCCCGATTCCTTGCTTACCGCGGCGAGCGTTCTCCCCTCGAGAGCCTTCAAGGAGTCCTTTGCCACCCAGCTCACCACGATGTTCTCCCAGCCGTTGGCTCGGACCACGCAGTCCCATCCGGGGATACCCCGCGCGTAGTCTTCGCGGATCCGATCCCGCATCTCACGGCGCCCCAGCCGCGCGACCATCGCGTCGACCCCACCCTCCAGCGCCCACTGGGGAAGCAGGACCGTCATCGTCGTGCTCCCCGCCACGTAGGGATACTGGTCACACGTGACCTCGACCCCCTCCCGCCGCGCCCGATCCAGGAGGTCCAACGCCTGCGAGAGCTGGTTCCAGTTCGCCTGCCCGGAAGCCTTAAGATGCGAGATGTGCAGGCGGACCCCCGTTCTGCGAGCGATCCCGAGGTTCTCCCGGATCGAGTCCAAGAGGTTGTCGGATTCGCTGCGCATGTGCACGGTGAGGATCCGGCGGAACCGCGCCACGACCCGGCAGAGCGTCTCGATCTCCTCGAGGTCGGCAAAGCAGGCCGGGGCGTAGATGAGCCCGAAACTGAATCCCGAGGCGCCGGCTTCCAGGCTCTGCTCCAGCTCGCGCGCCATGACCGCCACCTGCCCGGGGCTTGCCTGGGTGCCGACGAAACCCATGGCCAGGATGCGGAGGGCGCCGTGCCCGACATGCGCCGCGACATTGAGGGAGGGCTGGGCGGCCTCCAGGTGCGACGCGTAGTCGTCGAAGGTAGTCCAGGGCCAGGGACCGGTCGTCGCTCCCAGCGTCGGAGTGACGTACTGCTGCAGGAGTGGGCCCGCCGTCGGGTTCGTGGGGGCAGGACTGAAGCCGCAGTTCCCTACGACCTCGGTGGTGACCCCCTGGAGCATCTTCGCAGGGAGTGCAGGGGTGTTTATCAGCGCGAGATCCGCATGGCTGTGAATGTCGATAAACCCGGGGGCGACGGCCGCTCCGCCTGCGTCATGCGTCTGGCGAGCCAGGGCGGATGGGAGCAAACCGATAGCGGAGATCTTGTCCCCGGTAATGCCAAGGTCGCCCTCGATCGGTTCGTTCCCCTCGCCGTCGTAGATCATCCCGTTCCGGATCAGCAGGTCGAACATGACGGCTCCTCCCGGCTGCGATTGATGGCTCCGCGGTGACGTCCGTATACGCTAGTTATCCAGACTGAGCGCGGCCAGCGCGGCCAGCGAAGGGGCAATCTCCGGGATGGCCTCCAGTTCTTCGGTCCCCACGAAAGGCTGCTTCAGCCCGTGCCCGGTGGACACCACAACCACTTCGTCGTCGGGGCCGATGGTGCCGCGTCTGAGGAGCTCCACGGCACAGGCGGCCGCCGTGCCAGCCGTCGGCTCGGCGTACAACCCCTCCGTCCCCACCATCAGCCGCGTCACGCGGAGGATCTCCTCATCGGAAACCGCGACGGCCGCCCCGCCGGACTTCCGCACGATCTTCAGCGTATAGGTTCCGTCCTCGCTATACCCCACGAGCGGATCATTGATGCCGCTCGCGACCGTCTGCGGAGCCGGCCAGGGCGTGACGATATCGCCGCCGGACCGAAACGCATCGGCGATCGGCGCACACCCGGCCGCCTGTGCGACCACCATCTTCGGCAAGGCGACGACCAGGCCAAACTGCTGCATTTCGCCGAAGCCCTTCCAGATGCCCGCGGGCAATGGTCCGGATCCGGTCGGCACGACGATCCAATCCGGTGCCCGCCACCCCAGCTCGGCCGCGATCTCGTACGCGACCGTTTTATTCCCCTCAACCGAATACGGATTCTCAAAGGTAGTCGTGACGTTGTACCAGTTGAATGTCTTGGTTGCCGCCTTGGCCATCCCGATGCTGTTGCTCACCGAGCCCGTCACCCGGACAACCCGCGCCCCCGCCGCACACATCTGGAGCAGCTTGCCGGGTGGGGTATCGGCGGCAACGAGGACGACTGCCCGAAGGCCGGCTCGCGCGGCATACGCAGACACGGCCGCCGCCGCATTCCCGCTCGACGCCGTCACCACCGTCTTGGCTCCCAACTCCTTGGCCTTCGAGACCGCCACGCTCAACGGTCGGTCCTTGAAGGACCCCGTGGGCTGCCGCGTCTCATCCTTCACCCAGAGTGAAGCCAACCCGAGCCGCTCTCCCAGGCGCGGGCACCTGAGGAGAGGCGTTCGGCCCTCGCCGAGGCTCACGATGTACTCCGGGGCGACGGGAAGGAGCTCCCGATGGGTCCACATGCCTTCGGCGCGGCTGCCCCCGGCCGGATCAAAGGCCCCGCGCGAGATCTTCCCGTAGTCGTACCTGATATCGAGCGGGGAGTTGCACGACTCGCAGCGGTAGATCCGACCCAGTCCGTACTCAGTCCCGCAAGCGGTGCACGTCGCGCCTACAGCAAACACCTGTCCCTCCTCGTCGGTTCCGGCAAGTAATAGACTCCGTTCGAACCGCAGGGGTTCTCTCTGCTGGACGGTGAACGCGGGGGCACAGCAGCGCTGGTGATAAGCCGGAAGGTTCCGCGCACGGGAGAACATGCCGCGGCAAGGAGGCTTGGACCGGGCCTAGATCGACTTTCACAGGGGGGATCCTCCGCGAGAGACCGTTGCGACATCCCCGCATTGGCAACGCTTATACTTGGGCGGGTCTTCGCTGTCAACGGCTTCACATCTCTTCACCAAATGATAGTTATTTCCTGGTTTTTGCGCGCTGAACGCGCAAAAACCAAACTGGTGAGCAAAGGATTTTTTGCACGGGGCTTCCGAACCGTCTCATCAAGGGAACGCGTGATGGGAGGCGACCCCTGCGATTCGGGTTGTGTTCCCATCGTGCGTAACCCTCGGGGTTACCTGCTTCTGGGATGGTCGTTGTTTACTCCCAGCCAATCCCACAGGGGTTCCCCGATGCCTTTCAATTTTGGTTTTTGTGCGCTCAGCGCAAAAACCAGGTATTTGCTTTTGGGGCTGCGCGACGATCCAGGTGTCGGGCGCGACGGATCCTCGGCAGGACCCTGCGCGGGCCGGCTCCCCCGCCGCCCGCACCGTACCCCCGAACTCGCGTGGAGTGTCCTGCACACCGACCGTGGGTGTCAAGGGCAAGAATGGGGTGGCACCGAAGCGGCCCGGCGGAGCGCACACCGGCCAAGGCGGATGGAGATCTCATCTACCCCTTGATCCCGGTCGAGGTCACGCTCTGGACGTAGTACTTCTGGAGGACAAAGAACAGGATGACGATGGGGATGGTCGCCAGCATGGAACCGGCCAAGAGGCGCCCCCAGTACGTGATGAACTCCGTCATGTACTTGGTGAGTGCAACCTGGATGACCGTCAATTCCAGGGACGAGGTGGCGACCAGCGGCCAGAAAAAGGCGTCCCACTGCCGGAGAAACAGCAGCAGGCTCGCCGTGATCAGGGCAGGCTTCACGTTGGGAAGCGTGATCCGCCAGTAGAGATCCCACCAGGTGGCCCCGTCCACCCGGCCGGCCTCGAACATGTCCTTTGGGAGTTTCACCATGAACTGGCGGATCAGAAAGATCGAAAAGGCGTCGGGCACCGCCGGGATGATCAGTGCCCTGTAGGTGTCCAGCCAGCCCATCGAGCGGACGACGAGATACAGCGGCAGGACAATCACCTCGAACGGCACCATGAAGGTGACCAGCACCAGGCCAAAGAGCAGCTTCTGGCCACGGAAGGTGAAGCGGGCGAAGCCGAAAGCCGCCAGCGAGTTGACGAAAAGCCCCAGCAAGATCGTGCTGCCGGCCACGAACAGGCTATTGCCGAAGAAGCGGGCGAAGCGATCCTCGAAGAGAATCTCCCGGAAATTCTGGAACGTGCCGCCGATCGGCAGGAGCGTCTTCCAGGAGAGGCGCGTCGTGTACCGGAAGATCTCGTCGTCGAGGCGGAGCGACGACGTGATCGCCCAGATCAGCGGAATCGCCGAGAGCAGCCCGATGGCCACCAGCGCACCGTAGAACAGACCGCGCCGGAGGAGACGGGTTGATGAGTTGCGGGTCGGTCCGGCAGGTGCGGGCATGGCCTCAGTACTCGAACTCGACGCGCAGGAAGCGCATCTGGATGCTCACCGCCAAGGCGATCACCAGGAGCAGCACCGTGGAGATCGCCGACGCGTACCCGAAGCGGGTGTAGACGAAGGCGTTGCGATAGACCTCGAACATGAGCAGGGTGGTGGCCTCGGACGGCCCCCCCTGGGTCATGACATAGACCGGGACGAACAGCAGGAAATTGATCACCGTGTCCGCCACCACCACGAAGATGAGCGTGGGCGACAAGAGCGGCAGCGTGATGGCGAAGAACCGCTTCGTCGGCCCCGCGCCGTCCACGATGGCCGCCTCCTGGATTCCCTCCGGGATGTCCTTGAGTCCCGCCAGCAGGATCACCATCCAGTAGCC
>Ga0105152_10000411_pt1 | contig 12445 bp, 10 predicted proteins | sample LakBais05cmmetaG_FD_81534 | JGI IMG/M metagenome (GOLD analysis project Ga0105152, IMG submission 81534) | Lake sediment microbial communities from Lake Baikal, Russia to study Microbial Dark Matter (Phase II) - Lake Baikal sediment 0-5 cm | ecosystem: Environmental > Aquatic > Freshwater >...
TCTCGGGAGCAGGCGTTGGTTCAGGTGTGGGTTCAACAGGCTCCACCGGTTCAATAAAAGGTTCGGGACTTGGCGCCGGTTCCGGGACAGGTTCAGGCACCGGCGTTGGAACTGGTGCAGGATCGGGGTTCGGTTCTGGAGCGGGAGCGGGCGCAGGTTCTGGTTCCGGAATTGGATCGGGCACGGGTTCGGGATTCGGGGTTGGTGCAGGTTCCGGAGTCGGTTCGACAATTGGAGTTGGCTGCGGCACTGGGACAGGCGCAGGAGCCGGTTCCGGAGTTGGATTGACGACTGGCGTCGGTGCCGGCGCGGGAGTTGGGTTGACAATAGGAGCGGGTTCCGGTTCTGGGATTGGATCGTTACTTGGATCAGGTGACGGTTGCACGAGGATCACTTTTCCGGAATTCAGCAGGGCGGTCATTTGCGCAAGCGCGGTGTCCGGTTCGGTAGAGAACGTGACAGACTGGAACTGGTAGCCGGCCGCGCTCAGGGCAGGTTCAACTGCGGCCTTCAGTGCGGCGGGATCGGCAGCCGCCCCGCCGACTTCGATCGCTTCACGGCGTTTCAGGAACATGTTGCGAACGGACATATCCGGGGCGTAGCCGTATTGGCTGATTGCGGCGCGGACCCGTTTCTGGGTGGCCTTGGAAATCCGGTACTTGTCTGCTTTACCATTAAGGACCAGGGAAACGACGGTCTGGGAGACTCCGGCGGCTCGTGTAATATCGTAGCAATTGACGCGTGTTTTCATCGTGCTAATATATACTAGCATTGGGGTTTATGAGAATGCAAGGGAAAAGAATGGCGGTGTGGAATGAAGAAGAAAAGTTGAATTGCGATACACCGCCAGCAGCCAAACACAGAAAGAAACCGCAGATGACGCAGATAGACGCGGATAAGAAACGTGGGACCATACTTTCCCATAGCAGTACAGAATGCGCGAAAGGAAGGGATTGAGTTTGGGACAATCGCTGTATTGAGCTAGATCAATTTCCTCATCATGCTGACGAAATGGGGGAAGGCGATGGTTGGGTCTTCCAGCTCAGGATGCCAGGATTTTTTCCCGTTCAAAACTAAGATAACCTGAGTAATCGTGCTCCTTCAAAACCGCAACTGTTTCTTTTATCGGGAGAGTTCCTTTTCCCGGCAGTACCAACTGGACTGATCCGTTATCCAGCTTTACCGAATCTTTTATGTGCACGTGCCTGAGATATTTCCCGAGATACCGGAATGTTTCCGGGACCGTCTCACCCGCCCTGAAAGGATGATTGATGTCCCACAAGGCTCCCAGCAACGGATGAGGAACCTTGTCCATTACTGATGCCAGATCTTTGCCCCGCACCAGGGCATCGTGGGTTTCAACCAGCACGCTTACCCGGCGGTTTTCTGCTTCTGGAATGATGTCACGGAGGTTCAAGATTATTGTGCTAATGTATTCTTCAAAAGTGCTGCCCGAAGGGACCTGACCGCTGAAAACACGGATGAAGGGGCAACCCATGTCAGCGGCAAGCTTCAGGTTGGACTGAATCTCAAGGAAGTTCTGCTTCTTGTCCTGCGGGGTCGTTGAATTGAGCAGTCCCGACGTTGAAATACATGCGATTTCCAGATGGTGTTCCCGAAACTTTTCTTTTGTCAGCGCTCTTTGAGAAGGAGAAAGTTCATGCACCTGGTACAGTGAAAAGTTCCCCTGTATCCCGCGCAGTTCCACTCCATCGTAGCCATATTCAGCGGCCTTGTGGATGATCTCATCAAGGCTCCATGCGGGACAGCCGAGCGTGCTGAATGCAAGTTTCATAATAATTCGAGTTGCAACGACACCTAACCGTAACCAAAGGTAGGGCGCGGCCGCCGGACGCGCCGTTCTTACACAGGCAACTTTCGGCGGGTCCAGCGGCCCCGCCCTACCAAAAACCTATCCTGCTACATCAGGAATTCGAACGCCCTTTCAGACCGGTGTGACTGTAATTCTGGCCTCCGCACCCGGAGCAAGCGTGGCGCCCATGGTGATTCGCCACAGTGCCCCCCAGTTCCTGCGCAGGGCCCGGTCAAGCGCTACCGTTTCAACAGCACCGGCAAGCGGCGACGCGGCAGTGATGCGCACACGTTGTCCTTGCGACTCAACAATCCAATCACGGTCCCCCGCCGTGCGTGGTTCGCCGGTGACAAGAAGCGGAAGCACGTACGAAACTGGACGTCCGGCATCCACCCGATCTACCATGTGCACCACGCCGTCGCGCCTGTCGAGTTCCACCTTGCGCTTCAATGTACGCAGACCGGCTTCGGCCGGATAGCATGCCGCAATGTCGAGCTCCAGAGATGCTCGGCTCGCATCTCGTTCACAACGCACGTTCCTGGCGGCACGGTCTCGCCCGGGAAGCTGTTCATATCCATCTATCTGCGGCACGGCGTGGCCCGTGCCGCGCGTCCACCACAGCTCGTATCGGCGGGGACTGAAAGTCTGGGCGGTATATTCGCCGCTCCCGGCATCAGCCACCAACGGGAAGGTGTGGCGGTGGACCACAAATTGTCCGACATCGCAATGGTTGTGGTTCTCGTCGTTGTGGCCACCCTTGGCCGCCAGCGAAGTGCCACCGCCATGCGCAACCATGACCTGCAGGTCGGGCAACCAGGCGTCTGCGGGAACATGGGCCGGCGCCGGCGGCGCGGTGTCCACCCACCACAATTCCCGCAACTGCGCCTGCAACAGATCGCCGCCCAGGGCCCCATTGACATCAACTTCCCTGGACGGATTGTAGCCCTGCCGGGCCAGAGCGAGGAGTTCCGGCGCCGACACCAATTCCGCCGCTCGCGCCAGAACACTGCGTGCGAGGTTGAGCTGCGGCGAGCTGTCGGCAAAGCATGGAAAATATCCGTTGCCGATGTGCATGCGAGATGGGAAGAGGAGTATCTCCTTGAGCTTTGGTTCGGACCACGGGTCAATGAGTCCTCCGGTGCGCGAGCGCACCTCTTCGATAGCGAGCAGGACACAGGCGCCGGCGACGTTCCAGTAGCCAGTACCCTCGTCGCAACCGCCATCCGCGGCCTGGCGCGCGATGTAGCAATCCACAACGCCGAGCATGCGATGCACCAGCCGCCCCCACGCCGCCGGATCGCCGGCGTAGCCCCAGCTTGCGGCACCGATCAGCGACGAGGCGCACCACGGGCCCCAGTTGTTTGTGCCGCCCATCCACCAGGCGTTGACACCAGCCAGAACCGGGTCAAGGACCCGCCGCCGAATCTCCTCGCCCACACGGACGGCGATGCGCGGGTCCACTGTATCAAGCGCCGGTCCGAGCAGTTGGCATGCCTCGGCCAGACAATGTGCTGTCTCGTTGTTGGACAGGTCAAGAAAGCCGCTCTCGCCCTGTCCGGGGAGATTCGACGCGACATGCGCTGGAATATTGTGCCGGAAATGGGCGGGCAGACACCACGTCGTTTCCTCACACACCATCCAGATTCCGTCAGCCGCGGCAGCAGCGAACGCGGCATCTCTGGTCGCGGCCCAGGCGAGGGCATCCGCCCCAATGCGACGGCGGCGGCTGAAGTACGGAACTTCATAGCCGACGCGATTACCGTCCCGAAAATATCGCAGAAAGCTGGAGGCAGTAAGCGCGGGCCAGGGTTCAGCGAGGGTGGTGCGGGCAATAGCGACAATGGCGTCCAGCCGCTGGCGGGCCGCCGGCGTCGCGGGCATTCCCGATACCGGAAATGGAAACGCGCCGTGGCGGGCGAAAGCCCCGGCAAGTGAATCTGGCGTACATGCGTCCTGCAGTTTCATGTCATGGTCTCCAGCATGTCGAGGCTGACCGCATGTTGGAGCGCTTCGCCGCGCAAAAGGCGCCGGCATTCCTCGATCATCCAGTCGGCCATGCGCAGGACCTCGTTGCCCGCGGAGCCGGCGGTGTGTGGTGTCATGAGTACGTTGGGCAATTCATAGAGCGCACTATCGGAAGAAGGCGGCTCGGGGTGGACAACGTCAATCACGGCCTGGAGGTCCGGGCGTTCGCGCAGCACCTGAATCATTTCGTTCTCGCGCACCACCGCGCCGCGCGAGGTGTTGATAAATGTCGAGTTCGGCTTCATCAAGCGCAGATGCTCGCCACGTATCATGCCGACGGTGGCTGGAATCAACGGCGCGTGCAGTGAAACCACATCTGCGCGCTGAAACACTTCCTCCAGTCCGACCATTTCGACACCGCTAATCGGCTTTGCATATGGATCGTGGGCTATAATGCGCAAGTCGTGTGGCCGCAACAGTTCAACCACGCGCCGACCAGTCGCGCCAAGAGCAATCAATCCGACAATGGATCCGTAAGCACCGGTGATCGGCGTCCGACCCGTTGCGTTCCAACTCCGCGTTGTGTGCACCGCCCGCGCGACATGGAAGGTCTGCTTTAGCGCGAGAATGATGTGGGCAACGGTGATCTCGGCCACCGGCAGGGCATTGGCGCGCCACGCCGAACTGATCTGGATGCCGCGCTCCAGGAACTTCGCTCCGAACTCCCTCACGGAGCCAGCGGCGTAGAGTACCGCTTTCAAGCGCGGTAACCGCGCGATATCGGCGGCATCAAGTTGCGGCATGCCCCAAGTGCTGAAGATGATCTCGACGTTCGCCAGCTCCGCAGACAATGCCGCAAGATCTTCGCGCCGGACAACACCGGGGCGGGTTGGAATCAGAGCAGCCACCCGCTCGCATCTGCCATCGCCAAAAACGCGGGCGATTTGCGCCGGGTCCTGATTGAGAAAGATAGCACGATAGGTGTTCATATTTCTTGTTTGGATTCACACGGTATGATGTGACCGCAGTCCGAGTTCAGCAGAAAGAGGAACAATGCTAAAGATCCAGAAAATCGAGCAATCGGCCTTGTTTTGTGTTCAGTAGCGACCCAAAAGTGCACGGAGTGTTACGGCGGTGATACAGAATGTTTTCATTTCAGGCAAGCTTTGCACATCGGGCGATGGTATCTTATTCTTATGAATAGTGGTTCTCAATTGGCGATGGCCTTAATTGCACAAAGCGCGGCGAAGGCGTCCAAAGCATTGAACCTGTTGAGGGGAGATTCGCACATGAAATTAATTCTTGCGTGTCTGCTGTTCGTGTTCGCCGGACTGGTAATGGTCTCACCCGCATCTGGAGCCGCCATCACGTGGGGCGCTGCGACAACAATCTCGGGCGACAGCGATGTGGATAATAGCGGAACGACCGTGTATGCGTACTTCTTCTGCAGTCCGCACGACACATACAGCCCCCTTACCGTCAACAATGTGTCTTTTGAAGTCAAGGGAACCGACAGCAATGGTCAGGTGCCCTTTGTTCCAAACATGACTTTGTCAGGCTTCACTTGGAACTGGGATTGTTTTGCCAAAGATTACGCAACTTCCCTGAGTCTCAACTATCAATGTGTGCTCAACGGCATAATTGCCGGGAATGATCCTTCCACATTCACACTCACGGGCTTGACCATTGGTCAGGGATACAAAGTCCAGCTCTGGCTCAATCAGTCACGAGACACAGGATCCGCAACGGTTGCAATCTCCGGCGGTGGGAATTCGGTCACGCTGACAAGCAACAATACCGGCGTCAGAGGCGGCGTGGGACAGTACACGATCGGGACATTCACCGCCGACACCACGACTCAAGTCATCACCTTCAGCCCCGGCGGCGGTAGTGGCATAGCTGTCAACGCAATCCAGCTCCGTACGTGGGACGGCGGAGGCGGCGGCGGTCCCACAACGACTCTGACCTACCACGGGACATGTAATTGGGGGGACTGGCCCGACCCCAATAGCTGGATACACTGTGTCCTGGTACGCAATGGAGCCACCTACGAGGCGCACTACTGGGCTAACGGCGCTAATGGCGGCAACACACCGACAACACCATGACTTGGAACGTGACCAGCAACGTGGCTGACAAGATTTTCCTCTCGGGCCAAACCACGAACGTAGTCGGCGGCGGCACATGGATTGCAACCGGCTGGATAACCCCCACGCATCATCATGTCTCCGGCTCCTCGCCGGTCTGTTGCGTCGAGGCCGACGGCACGAACGCTCCGTTCAGCACGCCTCCAACGGTATCCAACAACGGCGGAGCCTCAAACGTGACCGCCAACTCTGCGACGCTCTACGGAGAACTCACATCGGCAGGGGTCTCAGCAACAAGCGTTTCTCTCTTCTGGGGCACGGTTGATTGCGGAAACACCACAGTCGGATGGGATCACGCAGCGGACTTGGGGCAACGTAACGTTGGGACGCTGAGCACGAACATGACCGGTTTGACGCAGGGCACAACGTATTACTACCGGTTCTATGCCGTAAACTCGGAGGGCGAGGCATGGGCCAGTCCAGCGGCGCAGTTCAGTACTATCGGTGCACCTGCGGTCAATAACAGCAGCGGGGCAACGAACATTTTGTCGGCATCGGCGCGTCTGACCGGCAATCTCATTGCGGGCAGCAGTGCGGATGTGACCGTGTACTGGGGAACCGCCGATGGCGGAACCACAGCGGGGAGCTGGCAACACACGAGCAGTCTCGGCACATTGAGCCAGGGAGCGTTCTTCTGTGATATCGGCGCGCTGACCTCGAACACCACTTACCACTACCGGTGCTATGCGACGAACACTGCCGGAACAGCCTGGGCCGGATCAACAGCCTCGTTCCAGACCACCGCCCTGCTGGCGGGAGTCATCACATGGGGTTCCGCAACTGCAATCGCGGGCGATAGCGATGTGATAACGAACGGAACACTCTTGTATGCCACGAGTTTTGGCAGTGGCGGAACGACAGTGAACACCGTTGCCTTCGCCGGGGAGCACAATACAGGAAACGCCACTCCTCAACCCACAGGTTCAGGTCCAGGCTCGAACTGGACATCAGACTTTACATCTCAATGGGACGGTCTCCTTGTGGGAACCGCCCCGTTCGGGAATCTGTCATCAAACTACAAGAACATGTTTGCCGGCGGAATCTACGGCAACAGCTCAAACACGATTACTCTGCAGAAGTTGACTGTTGGACAGGCTTACCAAGTTCAGATCTGGTGCGTGAACGAACGTGACGCTGATTCCGGGAGGTTGACACTTAGTGGCGGAGGCGGAAATTCAGTCACATTGAAACACAACATTACCGCGACCGCAGGCGGTCTGGGACAATACGCGGTCGGCATTTTCGTCGCTAACGGGTCGAGTCAGACTATTACGTGTACCGGCGCCGTAATGGTTTCAGCACTGCAACTGCGGACGTGGGATGGCGGCGGCGGGCCAGTCAATTCGCCGCCGGAATTCAAGACCGTCCAGCGGGGAACGTCACCCGGCTTGAGGTTCACATGGGATGCTCCGGTCAACCCCGGCGTGACCAATATCTTCCGGATATATCGCATGACGAACCTTCTGGCGGGCAGTTGGCAGATTGTCGCCTCGAACATCCTGAGCAGTGCCACCAACGCATGGAACGACACCAACTTGTTCCAATACGCATTTTATCGCGTGACTTCTTTGAGTCAGTAAATCCGGGAAACTCGATTGATTGACAGAGGGGTGCCGTGGTCTTCAACTACCTTACCGACCCCGGTGTTGCCCCTGGAAACGGGGGCCAATTGTGGTCACACAGGCCGAATTCTCCGCCCGCTGCATTCGTCCCTCCAAGCCCGACATTTTGTCGCCGTTCGCGTGTCCATTCCCTGTTGACTGACTGCGGTGAATGTGGTAGCGTGCCGCCCTTTCAAAGTCTGGAGAAAACGAGCAGGAGGGATATCATTGAAGATCAAGAAACTTGCTTTGCGCGATAGGAAATCTGCCAAGAAGGCGTCAAGCGCCGGGAAACCCGCGCAAAAGAGCGGCAAGCAATCCGCCGACAAAAAGGAAACTTTGCGGCCAATGCCAAAGAGCAAGATGGATGCAAAGACGAAAAAAGACTTCAAGAACATGTTATGGAAGCTTCGCGAACGAATCACCGGCCAGATCACGTCGTTGAGGGATGCCTCGCTGAGCAGGGATGACATCATTGACCTGGCAGAAGACGGCACAGATGCGTTTGATCGCCAGTTTGCGCTGGGTCTCGTCAGTTCCGAGCACGATACAATGGTCGAAATAGACGAAGCGTTACAGCGTATCGATGACGGGACGTACGGGCTCTGCGAGCAGTGCTTCAAACCCGTAGATGTTTCGCGTCTCAAGGCACTGCCCTTTGTCAAACTCTGCGTGTCATGCCAGTCGGAGTCGGAAAAAGGCAAGCACAGGTTCCGGCCATTGGAGGCGGCGAAAGGACTCTGAGCCAATGTTGGTGTTGTGCCTGAGTTTTTCCATAGCTCTGATTGACCAAGCGACCAAGCTCTTGATATGCGCCAATTTCTTCCGCGGAGACGATATCCCGGTTTTCCCGGGTTTTTATGACCTCCGATATATCCAGAATACCGGCGCTGCATGGGGTATGCTATCTGGCTTCAATAGATGGCTCGTCCTCTTGTCCGTGGTAATGGTGATCGTCATTATCAAGCTGCGGCGCTATTTCCTTTCAAGTACTCCCGTCCACAGGGTTGTCATGGGGATGATGATCGGCGGCATAGTTGGAAACCTCATTGATCGCTTGAAGCTGGGATATGTCGTGGACTTCCTCGACTTCCATTGGCATGAGCATCCTTTCCCGGCCTTCAACGTCGCCGATTCTGCGATCTGCATTAGCGTAGGACTGTACATTCTGTCACAGATATTCCCTGGCACGAGCGAGTCTAAGACGGCTGCTGCCGAAACCAAGGCCCAGCCCGACTCATCAACTTCCACAGCACAGGGGAAGTAATGGAAGCAGCCGGACAGTCCACCGCATATTTCCTTGTTGGGCCGACCGCCTCGGGCAAAACTGCCGTGGCTCATTGGATAGCGGAGAATCACAAGTACGATATTCTTTCGGCTGATTCCATGCTCGTCTATACCGGGATGGACATTGGAACAGCAAAGCCGTCAAAAGAGATGCAGTCACGTGCCAGGTATTACGGCATTGATCTTACAACACCCGACAATCCATTCAGCGTGTGGGAATACCGTCGTTATGCGCTTGATATTCTGAAACGTAACGCACACGCTGCGCGCAAGACAATTGTTGTCGGAGGCACCGGCCTCTACGTCAAGGCCCTTACGGACGGACTGGACGCGCTCCCTGGAAGCGACCCGGCTTTGCGCGCATACTGGAGCGAGGCGCTGAAGCAGCATGGAATAGAGAAACTGCAGGACGCCCTTCGGGAGAAAAGCCCTTTTCTGTACGAGGGGCTGAGAGACAAGGCGAATCCGAGGCGCCTGATTCGCGCGCTTGAGCTGGCTGCAAAGGGTATCGGTGATATGCCGGGGAACCCGCGAGAAGAAAATGGACAACGCGATTGCGGGAGTTCGCACGGGGCGCCACGTAGCACGTCTATCGTTGGACTGAATCTGCCGACACTGGATCTGAACGCGCGAATGGACAAGAGGGTGACAGAGATGTACCGGTGTGGATTAGTGGATGAAGTCCGGAAATTGCTGAAGAGTTTTCCGATACTCTCTTCGACTGCGCAGCAGGCGATCGGCTACGCTGAGGCGGCGGATGTAATTCATGGACGCTGTTCCGTTGACGAAGCGATAACACGGACAGCGACACGCACAAGGCAATTTGCCAAGCGGCAACGAACATGGTTCAGACACCAGGCGAATGTGACTTGGATAGAGATAACGGCTGAAATGAAGCCGGAGAGAATAGCCGATATGGTTTTGCAGGAATGGAGCAAACATGGACCAACCCATATCTCAGAATGACAATACTGCCGGAAAAGCGCACTACACTGTTGCAGAAACATCCTGGCGTGTTCGCGATATGCCGGAACGTTTGCGTCCGCGTGAGGAGATGGACCGAGTCGGGGTTGAGCATGTGTCGGATGACGTGCTTCTCGCCATCATCCTGCGAAGCGGTGTGAAGGGCACCAGCGTGGTGGAACTCGCGAGAGGGTTATTGAAGAAGTATGGTTCTCTGACCAAACTGGCTGGCGCTTCCGTCGAGGAACTTGCCCGCATTAAAGGACTGGGCAGGGTCAAAGCGCAGGTGTTGAAAGCTTCGCTCGAACTTGGACGAAGGATGAACGAGGAGCTTGCGCCCAAGCGGAATTACGTCAGGACTCCGGAAGATGCGGCAAGGGTTCTGCGGGACGATGCCAAGCCCCTTGATCGCGAGGTTTTCTGGGTGCTTCTGCTCGACGCAAAGAACGGGTTGAGAAGCAAACCAAATGTTGTGACAAAGGGGCTTCTGGACGCAAGCCTGGTCCATCCCAGGGAAGTCTTCATTGAGGCCATCAAGACAGGCGCAGCCGCTGTTGTGCTGGTTCACAATCACCCTTCCGGGGATGACACGCCGTCAGCAGAAGATATCAGGATCACGAAACAACTTGTTGAAGCAGGCAGGATTGTTGGTATAAAGGTTCTCGATCATGTGATTCTCGGGAAGGCGCAAGCGGCGGGGGAAAAAGACTACTTCAGTGTGCGCGAGTCAGGAACTGTAAGTTTCGATTAAGATTCGAGAAAGTCATGATTCATAAGACGGCAATCATTGATGTTGCAGCAGAATTGGGCAAAGACGTGTCCGTCGCACCGTTTGCCTACATAGAGGGCAACGTGCGGATCGGCGACAACTGCGTGATAGGTCCTCACGCGAGTGTGCTTCGTTACACGACGCTCGGAGAAAAATGTATTGTTCATGCGGGAGCGGTGCTCGGCGATTTGCCGCAGGACCTGGCTTTCTCGGGATGTGACTCTTTCGTTAAGATCGGAGCAAACTGTGTCATTCGGGAGGGTGTGACAGTTCACAGGGGCACGAAACCCGGAACCACCACGGAAATCGGCGACAACTGCTTTCTCATGGGTTTCTCGCATTTCGCTCATAATGTGAAACTGGGGAAGAATGTCATTGTGGTCAACGGAGCCTTGCTCGCTGGATATGTCGAGGTGGGCGACAGGGCATTCATAAGCGGCAACGTGGTGGTTCACCAGTTTGTCAGGATCGGGAGACTGGCAATGCTGGGTGGCGGTTGCGGGGTTTCCAAAGATGTTCCGCCTTTTTGCACGGTAAGCCCGCTTGCGGTCAATACTGTTCTTGGATTGAACATTGTCGGCATGCGTCGCGCAGGTCTAACTCCGGAACAACGCATGGAAGTAAAGCGTGCTTTCAAGATTCTCTATGGATCGGGCCTGAACACACGGGAAGCTGTGCAGGAAATAGCAGACACCATGAAATCTGAACTTGCCCGGGAATTCGTCTCTTTTGTGCAAAGCTCAAAGCGCGGCATCTGCGCGCGCGGCGGGAATGTCTCCGACGATGAGACTGAGAAGTTGTGAAATATTTTCTGGCGCTGACGGAGCAGCGCCCTCCAAGACATGAAACGCGCGAATTCTTGAGTAGATTGGAGGGTTGCGCTCCGTCGCAACCGGATTTACCGAAGACGCACCAATTATTTCGTACCCTCTGAGTCGCAGGGACAGACGATGAGTCCCGACATCAGCATCCGACTTTTTTCAAGCAGATAAGTATCCAGTAGGCAAGAAATGCTGTCACGGGCAATGTGAGAACCCACGCCCAGACGATCTTGCCGACCACACCCCACTTCACCGCGCTGAATCCCTTGGTTGCCCCAACTCCCATGATGGAGCAGGAAATCACCTGCGTGGTTGAAAGCGGTATGCCCCAATGGCTGGCCAACTGGATGATTGTTGCCGCCGTGGTTTGCGCCGCAAATCCGTGTATGGGCTGGAGCCGGACCATCTTGTGTCCGAGCGTCCTGATGATTCGCCATCCCCCGGCCGCTGTGCCAGCCGCCATTGTGAGCGCACAGGCGATCTTGACCCATGTGGCCACTTCGAACTTTGGAGTGCGGAGAAAGTCAAGCCACGCTGGAGCATTGGCGAATGTCTGGTCCCTTGTTGCCGTAAAGAGAACAAGCGCGATAATGCCCATGGTCTTCTGCGCATCGTTTGTCCCATGACTGAAACCCATCCATGTTGCGCTCACCAGTTGAAGTTTCCCGAAGGTTTGATTGATGACACGCGGAGTGAGTTTATTCAGGACGAGTAACAAGATGATCATAAGAGCGAACCCGCATGCGATGCCTATCACCGGGGCGGAGAACATCGGTATGATGACTTTGTGCAGCAAGCCCTCCGTATGTTGGGTATCCGGATTCATGACAGACCAGCGGATCACTTCCCAACGCCCATGCGCCGACGCCAGAGTTGCGCCGCAAAGCCCGCCGATAAGGGCATGGCTTGAACTGGACGGAAGCCCAAGCCACCAGGTGACAAGATTCCATATGACGGCGCTCAACAGCGCGCACAGAATTGAGGTCATCGTGACATAGTCTGCGTCCACCAGACCTTTGCCGATGGTCGTTGCCACCGATACGCCGACAAGCGCTCCAATCAGGTTCATGATCGCAGCA
>Ga0105152_10000413_pt1 | contig 12426 bp, 10 predicted proteins | sample LakBais05cmmetaG_FD_81534 | JGI IMG/M metagenome (GOLD analysis project Ga0105152, IMG submission 81534) | Lake sediment microbial communities from Lake Baikal, Russia to study Microbial Dark Matter (Phase II) - Lake Baikal sediment 0-5 cm | ecosystem: Environmental > Aquatic > Freshwater >...
CATGTTTACGATTCCAGTATGTCTTTGCGAAAGTGCGTGTCTTATAACACCACACGACGTTGTTCATAAAATTCTCTTCACCAAACACTTCATCCATTATAGACTTCACATAATGACTCTTTTTCCAGTCAAGATGGACATAGATACTCCCATCCTCCGCCAGCACCTCCCTGAGCAAGATCAACCTCTTCCGTAGAAACTCGATGAACTGGGCGCCGATGATCTTGTCCCGATAGGCCTTTTCCCGGTCCTTCATGAAGTCCTGTTTTGTGGAAAAAGGAGGGTCGACACAGATAAGGTTGATCTTGTTTTTCGTGCCATACGTGTCCGGTCCCCGCTGGTCCTCATAAAGGGATTTCAAGGCCATCAGGTTGTCGCCGAAGATGAGCATGTTCCGCCAACCGTCGGGAAAGGGGTTTTCCGCATTGAAGGCACGGACCTCCTGGAGCGGTGCTTCCAGTGTTTCGGCAATAACGTCCTCTTTGCGCTTCTTCCCCTGATAGACAAGTTGATAAACCTTCGTCAGTTCGATGTATTCTTTGTCTTCAGAGGGGAATAACGCGGATTTGTACATTTCAGGAAGCGGCTTATCTTCCCGAAGCAGCCGGATGATGTTTACTCGATCCTTTTCACTAAGAGTGGGCGTGTTTTGTCCTCGTTCTGTTTTATAGATGTGACCTAAAATACAAAACCCCGCTCTTTTTTCGAGACGCAGGGTTTATTGGACGATCTTTCCATGGCTTCCTTTCTCCAATAACGTTAAAAGGCTTGCTGCTGGATCAGATAAAGTTTTAAGGATCAAATATTTACGCGTGAAAAAGTAATCAAATAATACCCTTTTCGTCAAGGGTTATTTAGGAATGGCCAATCAGTCACAATTGCATTCAGTATTTAATAACCCGGCACAAGCAGGCCTTGTGTAGATAAGTATTTGCAATAGCTTCGGAAGCATCACAAAATAGCTCTTTACCTTGCTATCGACTTAACTTCGAACCAACAATCCGGTTTAGGCTGACACCTGATTCCGATGCCTGAATGGCAAGATTTCTGTGAATTTCAGGAGGGACGCGTACCATAAACTTACCACTGTATCTTTTACAGGCAATCGGTTGAGGTATCTCTTCACCACCATGTGTCATGTCCTTGATAACGCTCTCGACAATCACGCGGATGCCCTTTAGGGTCGATTCTGGTGTTTTATCCAGCCAGCTCAAGCTGGGGAATTCGGCACATAAGCCTACATATTCCTGGTCATCTTCAGACCAGGTTACGCGGTACGTATAACGATCATTTTTCAGCGGCATGTTCAACCTCCAACTTCTCAATAGCCAGCAGCACCTGCTTTACCTGGTACGCTTTAGCCTTTCCCTTATGATTTTGTATGTTGATCCGTGGATCTCCTTGCCATGGCGACTTGTAAACATGGTCACTTCCGTCTTTCTGTCGTGCCTGACCGAAATAATAAATACAGACTTTGCTCAAGTCAGAAAATCTAACATCCGATGGATTTATTTTCATCCGTACAAGGATATCTTCGATCTTGGCCATGGTTTGTATAGTATCAATATTGATATTATGTCAAGCAATTTTTTGCCAGCCTGTCCGCTGCACATTTCCATCGGAAGTTAGTGAATTCGATCTACGAGCTACAGTGAAGATTTATATTTGTAAGTGAATGTTCGTGGCTTATGAAAATATAACATGTGCCAGATTAGGCATTTAATTCTTTCGAGAGACGCTCAGATAAAAATATTTAATGAACGATTGATATGGAACATCTCTCTTGTTGGCAATGAGCTTTAACTCTTCAAGCATGATTTCCGGCAGACGCAAAGAAATCGTTCTGAGAGAAGGCTTTCGTATGAACCAGCAGTTATTCATGGAAAATGGAGGCCTTCCATGCTATGACTCAATCCGCCCCGGTACCGTTGAGAGGCTTCAATAACGCAATCATAATAAGTACAATTAAGGAGGGAAAGATGAAATCAATCAGCAATCTGGACGCCCTGTTCAAGCCGCGTAGCGTGGCCATGATCGGGGCTTCAGCCAGCCCCGGAAAGCTCGGCCATGACATTCTTTACAATCTGATCCATGGCGGGTTCGGCGGGCCCATTTATCCCGTCAATCCCAAGGCGGATCAGTTGCTGGGGTTGAAAGTATATAAGGACATTGCCTCCCTTCCCGCGCCTCCCGATCTGGCCGTCGTTGTCATTCCCTCACGCATGGTTTCGGAAGCCATCGAGGAATGCGGCAAGCTGGGGGTCAGGGCGGCCATCGTCGTGACCGGTGGTTTTGCCGAAGCGGGGCCGGATGGAGACAAACTTCAGAAAGAGCTGGCCGACATCGCCGGCCGTTATGGTGTTCGTGTCGTTGGTCCCAATTGTCAGGGGATCAACAGCCCGCACTATCACCTCTGCGCCTCCTGGCCCCTGATTACCGCCAAAGGCAAGATTGCTTTTGTTTCACAGAGCGGCACTGTCGGGGCGGCGCTCATCGACTGGGCCAGCCAGGATCAGATCGGTTTCAGCGTGTTTGTCAGCCTGGGTAATCGGGCGGACGTGGACGAGGCAGACTGCATCCGGTATTTTAATGACGATCCGGACACCAAAGTGATCGCTCTGTATATGGAAGGGGTCAAGCGACCTGCCTTATTTCTGGAATCCCTTGCCAGAGCCACGAAGCCGGTTGTGATCCTGAAGGCCGGCCGGACGGAGCGGGGCCGGGCGGCGGCCGAGAGTCACACAAAATCTCTGGCGGGCGATGACGCCATCTACGGGGCCATTTTCAATAAATACAAGGTTCACCGGGCCGACAACCTCGAAGAACTCTACGATTTTGCCAAGGCCCTCGCTTATATGGAAAAACCTTCCGGAAAGCGCCTGCTCAATATCTCCAGTTCTGGCGGCGCGGCCATTCTGGCCATCGACGAGGCGGAGAAGCTGGGATTTGAAAACCCGGCGCCCTCGAAAGCCCTGCAGCAGCGATTGCGGGCCTTTCTGCCGGCCCATTGCGGCGTCAGTAATCCCATTGATCTCACGGGCGACGCCATCTCGGATCCCAGCCTTTACGCCAAAGTCATTGCCGCCGCCAAGTCGGACTATGACGTGAGCGTGGTGATCTTTGGCGATCCCATTCACGGCGCGTCGGACATTGTCACCGGCAAGGGGGAGCTGATCATCTACTGCGGCGGCGCCGATGTGGAGCGCGAGGAAACCCGTTTGCTGCATCAGAAAGGAATCCCCGTTTATCCCACGCCGGAGCGAGGCATCCGGGCCCTCTACCAGCTTGTCCGATTTGATGAAGCCCGGCTTGTAAAAAAAGCGTTTCATGCGGAAGCACCGGAAACGGCTCTGAACCTCATGCCGGCGCGGAAGGCAGCCGCCTTATTAAAGAAATACGGGGTTTTGGCCGTGGCCGCAAAACTGGCGCCATCGTCAAAGGATGCGGTCGCGCTGGCAAAAAAATATAAAAAATCGGTGGTGCTCAAGATTGCCTCCCCTGATATATCCCACAAAACCGATGTCGGTGGGGTCCGGCTCAATCTGGCCAAATCGTCGGAGGTCAAAAGCGCGTTTGAGGACATCCTGACAACTGTCCGGAAGAAGGCGCCGGGCGCGCGGATTGAAGGCGTTACGGTTTCTCCCATGGCCGATCCGGGCGGGCTGGAGGTCATTCTGGGCGTCATCAAGGATCCCCAGTACGGACCTGCCCTGATGTTCGGCCTTGGCGGGATTTTCACGGAGATTTACAGGGATGTGCAGTTCTGCCTGCTGCCGGGTACGGTCAATGAGTTCAGGCGGATGATCAGAAGCATCAGGGGTTATCCGCTGCTTTACGGCGTTCGCGGTCAGGAGCCGAAGGATGAGAAGGCCCTGATCGGGATCATGAAAGCCCTGTCAAATCTGGTCAAGGATCACCCGGAGATCGACCAGATCGATTTGAACCCGATTCTGGTTTATGCGCAGGGCGTGGCGGTGGTGGACTACCGGATTTATACCCGGTAATCCCACTTCTAAATCAAAGCGCTATCTTTGTTGGCTGCGTCGTCGGCTTCCTCGACGTATGTACAATACGCCTCGTCGCCTCCTCCTTGCCGCCTCGATATCATCTTCGATTTAGAAGTGGAATAAGGGGGCTGTCAGGGCTGTTGAATCAGCTTTTTCAGCTCCCCCGCGAAGATATCGTACATTTTCCGGCTGAACAGTACGAAACGGACCAGCTCAAGGTCGCTATGTCCCCTGATGTAGTCCATGACGGTCGTCAGGGCAATGCGGGCTGCCTCCTCCAGCGGATATGCGTATACGCCGGTGCTGATGGCGGGAAAAGCGAGGCTTTTCAATCCTCTGGCCGACGCCAGTTTCAGGCTTTCCAGATAGGCGCTTTTGAGCAGGGCCGCTTCTCCGCTGCCGCCGCCCTGGTAAACGGGGCCGACCGTATGGATGACGTATCGGGCCTTGAGGCTGCCGCCTGCGCTTATCACGGCCTGACCGGTCGGACAGCCCCCGATCTTGCGGCATTCCGCCATAATGGAAGGTCCTCCGGCTGCGTGAATGGCGCCGTCGACGCCGGCCCCCCCTGCCAGCCTTGTATTGGCGGCATTGACGACAGCGTCCGTTTCCTGCAGGGTAATATCACCCTGAATGAGGGATAAAGTGGCATTATTTATTTTGATATCCATAGCCGGGCTCCTTGTCCTGCCCTAACCATATAATGAAATGACGAAAAACTGTAAAGGAAAACTTGGCTGATCCGATAGGAAAGCCTTTTCACTTGAATATTGGGCTCTTAAATGATATGGGAGGCCGATGATTGGATCCTGTCGGTTGCGGGAATGACCTCTGTCGGCAGGCCTCCTCTTCTTTTTTTGTCAGTCAATTTAAAGATGGCGTTGAATGCGAACAAAAGATCTGAAGATATTCTTCAGGAAGAGTTGCTTCAGGAAAGAGCAGCCGTTCTGGGCCGCGCCGGGGAAAGTGTTTCCAGGGCCATCGAAAAATTGCAGAGCATCGAAAGCAGGCTGGAGGAACGGCTGGGCGGGTTGAGGGATCTCGAACAATTAATCGCGCAGGACAGAGGCGGTGCGCGTCATTTAGGCGGATTACGCCGCCAGATGATGGTTGAGATCAATCGGGAGATCGGCAAGTATAACGGGGCGCGTGAATATGCCCTGATGAGGCACTACTACCTGATCGTCACCCGGGAAGCGATGGGAATGAGACGGCACCACTGGGTGGAGCAGCACTACCGCGTGCCGCCTCCAAAAAAACATCTACAGGATGGCTGATGGACAGATACGCCAAACAGCGCATGAAGATGGTGGATACGCAGATCCGCGCCAGAGGGGTCAAGGATGTGCACCTTTTGAAGGTGATGCAGACGATTCCCCGCCATCTGTTTGTGGAAGAGGCCATGATGGATCAGGCCTATAATGACAATCCCCTTCCCATTGGTGAAAAGCAAACCATTTCGCAACCTTATATTGTGGCGCTGATGACGGAGGCGATGTCCTTGACGGGAAAAGAAAAGGTGCTTGAGATAGGGACCGGTTCCGGGTATCAGACCGCCATTCTGGCACAGCTTGCCGACCGGGTTTTTTCGATCGAGCGGCTTGCGTCGCTGGCCGGCAGGGCAAGGAAAATGCTCGATTACCTGAATGCCTTTAATGTAGCGATCCGGGTGGGGGACGGGACGTACGGTTGGAACGAGGAAGCGCCCTTTGACGCCATCCTCATAACAGCCGGCGCCCCCAAGGTTCCCTCCATCCTGGTCGCGCAGCTAAGCCTGGGGGGCAGGCTGGTCATCCCGGTGGGGAGCCGCTCGACGCAGACACTCCTGAAGGTCACGCGTCTTTCCGAAGATATCCATGATGTCAAGAAGGAAGATCTGGGCGGATGCCGGTTTGTCGATCTCATCGGGGAACATGGTTGGGAAAATTGAACACACATCCCCGCGGACTATTCAGCAGATGGATTGTTTTTATGGTCGTCTGTTTCCTTTTCCCTGCCTGTTCGGGGCAGCCTCTTAAATCCATTAAGACGTATCAGGCCAAAGGTATTTATCACCGCGTAAAAAGCGGAGAAACCCTCTACCTCATCGCACGGGCATACAATGTGAATTTACAGGAGCTGGCAGAAGCAAATAATATTCAGGACCCGAACCGGATTGAAGCGGGCGGCGTTCTTTTTGTTCCCGATGCCAGGCAGGCTATTGATGACATCATCATTGCATCGATGGATACAAGACGTCCCACGCCCGTCGCCGCTTTGCCGGATGCCGGTCAAACCGTGGTCAAACAGCCTCAGGAAGGTGTTCGGGCGCCGGTGAAACCGCCCGTCCGGGAAGCGACCATCCAGCCCCGGGCGGAAACGTTGTCCGGAGCGCCGACCATCCGCATCAAACCGGGAAAGGTGCTGGAGCGTTTTCCCGGTGTGTCCCGGGAAGAAGGCCAGGCCACTGCTCCCGCGTCTGAAAAAGAGCCACCTGCCCGGCCCGCGGACCACCCGTCCATTCCGGTTCAAAAACCGGAACGGGCGAGCGAGCCGGCAGCGGTTCAGCCATCTATTGCCGCCGGGGAAGCCCCGAGCGGACGTGAGCTTCCGGTGGAGCCCCCCCCGCCTAAGGCAGATGCCGAGACCCTTCAGTTTGACCGGAAGCGATTTGTCTGGCCCGTGAAGGGCAAGGTGGTTTCGCGTTTCGGCATCCAGCCGAATGGCATGTACTATAACGGGATTGCCATCGCTGCAGGCGAAGACATGCCGGTGGTTGCCGCTGCCAGGGGAACCGTCATCTTTTCAGGTTCCCTGAAGGATTATGGAGAAACGATCATCATCAAGCATGAAGATCATTATGCCACCGTTTATACCCGCCTGGGACAACGGGAGGCCAAGATCGAGGATCGTGTCAAGCAAGCTTCTCTGATCGGTCGTTTGGGGAAAGGTGAGGGAAAAAAGGGCGAGGCCCGTTTTAACTTTGAGATCCGCTACAACAACAAAGCGCGTAACCCGATGTTTTTTTTACCATAGATACGGTGATCCGTAAAGAGTCAGGAGGTTATAATAATGGCGTTTTCATTTGAACAGGGGCCCATCCGGCCGCCCAGTGAACATAGAAGCCTGCTGCTCCGTGTGACCAGAAATTGCCCTTGGAACAAGTGCGCCTTCTGTCATTCCTACCGCAATGCGCAATTTTCCCTGAGAACTGTGGAGGAAATCAAGCAGGATATTCAGACGGCAGGTCAAATTGCCGACGAGATCAGGGCGCTGTCATGGAAATTGGGAGAAGAAGGGCATGTCAGCGAGAGGGTCACCAATGCCGTCTGGCAGCAGAGCGATGGCTACAATGACCATTTCCGCTCGATCGCCGCATGGCTTTATTATGGCGGCGAATCCGTTTTTCTGCAGGACGCCGATTCACTCATCCTGAAGACGAAAGACCTTCTGGAGATCCTTTCCTGCCTCACAAAGACATTTCCTTCGGTCGGGCGGATTACCTCTTACTGCCGTTCAAAAACGGCAGCCAGAAAATCCGTGGAGGACTTCCGGCTGCTCCGGGATGCCGGCCTGACCCGAATTCATATCGGCATGGAAAGCGGTTATGATCCCGTGCTGAAATTTATCCGTAAAGGGACCACGGCGGCTGAACATATCGAAGGGGGCAGGAGAATCGTAGCCGCAGGAATTTCTTTGTCGGAGTATGTGATTCCGGGGCTGGGCGGTGCAAAATGGTCGAGGGAACACGCCCAGGAGACGGCCCGGGTGATCAATCAGATCAACCCGCAGTTCATCCGGCTCCGGTCGCTGCATGTTGTCCGTGACTCCGGCCTTTATGATATGATGCATAATGGGGAATTCACCCCGCTGGGCGAGGAAGACGTGTTGCACGAAATTCGCATGTTCATCGAGTGCCTCGAGGGAATTGAATCCACCCTGGTCAGCGATCACATCCTGAACCTTTTGGAGGAACTCGAAGGCAAACTGCCGGCGGACAAGGGGAAAATGCTGTCTCTCATCGACCGGTACTTTGCCTTGCCGTCTGAAGGCCGCATTATCTTCCGGCTGGGCCGACGAAAGGGCCTTTACCGAAGCCTTGATGACCTTGACGACGGGCAGACATACCTGGGACTGAAACAGATTGTCGACGAATATGTGTCGAAGGAGTCCGGGCAACTCGATAGTGACATGAGAAGATTGATGCATTCATATATTTAATAAAGATTGACGAATGAGTAAAATTCCGGTAACATGTTCAGTTCAAATTTACAATGGCAGGCGGTGTGTGCTATGTTCAAGGTAGGGGATAGGGCTGTTTATCCCGCCCAGGGCGTCGGTGTGATCGAGGCCATCGAAAACAGGGAAGTGATGGGCAGTAAACAACTTTTCTATGTCATGAAAATCATGGGCAATGGCATGAAAATCATGATTCCAATGAACGGTGCGGATGCCGTCGGACTCAGGGAAGTGATTGCTCGGGAGGAGATACCGAAAATCTACGAGATTCTCAGGAACAAGGATGTGACCATCGACAAGCAGACATGGAATAAAAGATACCGGGAATACCTGGAAAAAATCAAGACGGGGTCGGTCTTTGAAATCGCCCGTGTTTTGCGGGATCTCTTAATATTGAAAAGCGACAAGAATCTATCCTTTGGCGAGCGCAAGATGATGGATACGGCCAAGAGCCTGCTGATCAAAGAAATCTCCGTGGCAAGTAATGCTGAAGAGACCAAGGTTGAGCAGGATCTGAAAACCATTTTTACTGTTCAATGATTTATATTCAAAGCTTATGAAGAAAGGAGGTGATTTCTAATGATTGTAAGAATTCTTTTGGTGTTGGCCTGTTCTTTGAGCGGACTCTTTATTGCCCATCTTTACTTCGGCTTTCCGATCGCGATAGTCGGCTTTATTATAGGATTTATCGTCGCTTTATTTGTCATTCAGATTGAAGAATCGATCCGGAAAGTATCATTGCGTATTATCTTTGGCGGGGTTGTCGGCATGATCATCGGACTGCTGATCGCCCTGATGCTGGCCTATGGCCTGAATTTCGTCAGCCTGGAAAATCAGCAGGTATTGCCTTGGATTTATGCGTTGCTTACCTGCATCATGGCCTACCTGGGCCTTTTGATTGGTTCAAAAAAAATTGAAGAATTCAGCTTTCTTGGTCTTGGTCAGAGCAGGGACAGCAGCGATCACCGGGTTCTCGATACCAGTGTCATTATTGATGGACGGATTGCCGATATTGCCGATACCGGGTTTTTACATGGCAATCTGATTGTCCCCCGCTTTGTTCTGGATGAATTACAGCACATTGCCGACTCCGCCGATTCCATGAAACGCTCACGCGGACGACGGGGGCTTGATGTCCTGAATCGCATGCAACGCAGCGCCGGGGTCAATATCGAGATTATGGACCAGGACTTCCCGAAATTGAAAGGGGTGGACGCAAAGCTGGTCGCCCTGGCAAAAAAGATGAACGCCAAAATTGTAACCAATGACTTTAATCTCAACAAGGTGGCGGAACTGCAGGGCATCAAAATTCTCAACGTCAACGAACTGGCCAATGCGCTCAAGCCTGTCGTTCTTCCCGGTGAGACCATGACCGTCAAGATTATCAAGGAGGGAAAGGAATCCGGGCAGGGCGTTGCCTACCTCGATGACGGCACCATGATCATTGTGGATCATGCACAAAAGCATCAGGGGGCCAATGTTGAGGTTCTGGTTACCAGCGTTCTTCAGACAACAGCCGGCCGTATGATCTTTTCAGAGCTCAAGGGCATTGTCCCCGAAAAGAAAGTCGTCGGACTGTCAAGCTGATCATCGATAGACTGAGCCCGGGCAATAAACCCGGGCTTTTTCTTTTGACAGTGGCATGAAACAACACTTGACCGCATGCGACGTAATCGCTGACAGGAAGCCTCGTGCCCGATACAGGCCTTTTTAACCAAACCAGCACGAACATCAATCCGTTATGAAAACAGTCGCCATCATTCCCGCCGGCGGTTCTGGAAAAAGGATGCGGGGACGTCTGTCGAAACAATACCTGTCCGTCGACGGCAAACCGATCCTGGCCCATACCCTCAATGTTTTTCAGCTTTCTCCGGATATCGATGAGATTGTCCTCGTGACCCCCGATGCAGATGTCCAGATGGTCCGGCAAATGATTGTTGAGCCTTATCGAATTTCCAAGGTCCATCATGTTCTGGCGGGGGGGGAGCAAAGGCAGGATTCCGTTCGAAACGGATTGGCCGTCATCGGCAACGATGTCGAGATCGTTTTGATTCACGATGCTGTGCGACCGTTTGTTTCCACAGACCTGATCCATCTGGCCGTTCGGGAAGCCAGAAAACATGGCGCTGTGACCGTGGGGACGCCGGTGAAGGATACGGTAAAAAGGGTTGATCAGAACGGATGGGTTCTCGAAACCCCGGACCGGCAGGTTTTATGGCTGACGCAAACGCCACAGGCATTTAAAAGGTCCGTTATTCAGGAAGCTTACCGGATGGCTGATGAAGATCGGTTTTATGGGACCGACGACGCCTCTCTGGTTGAACGGATGGGATTCCGGCTTAAAATGATCGCCGCCTCCGATGAGAACATCAAGATCACCACGCCGGAAGACCTCCTCATGGCGGAATTTCTCATAAAAAGACAAAAAAAGGGGGAATGTCTCGTGAAGATCGGGTTCGGATATGACAGCCACCGCCTGGTTGAAGGGCGGCGACTCGTGCTGGGAGGGATTGAAATCCCGCATGACAGAGGTTTGTCGGGGCATTCGGATGCCGATGTCCTGATCCACGCCATTTGTGACGCCATTTTAGGCGCCCTGGCTGCCGGTGACATCGGCCGTCACTTTCCCGACACCGATGCGGTCTATAAAGATATTTCCAGCCTGAAGCTGCTTGAACGTGTCCGCATCATAGGCGAACAGCGGGGATATGGCGTCCATAATATCGATACAACCGTCGTTCTGGAAAAACCGAAAATTTCAGAATATATTCGTGCCATGTCGCTGAAGCTGGCCGAAGCGTTAAAAATTCCTGAGGAAAATGTCAGCATCAAGGCCAAGACGGACGAGGGGATGGGTTTTGCCGGGCGTCAGGAAGGCGTCGCAGCCTATGCAGTCGCGACGATCATCAAAAAGGGGGATGCATGACCGCCGAAAAACCGCGCGTCCGGTTTGCACCTTCGCCAACGGGTGATCTTCACGTGGGCAATGCCAGGACCGCCCTGTTCAACCGGATGTTTGCCAGGCATTATGACGGCGAGTTCATTGTCCGCATTGAAGATACGGACGCAGTCCGGACGTCGAAGGATTTTGAGCGCCGGATCCTCGAGGACCTGAGATGGCTTGCCATCGACTGGGATGAAGGTCCCGGCGCCGGCGGTGAAAAAGGTCCCTATCATCAGCGCGAACGGCTTGACCTGTATGACCATTATCTGAAAAAGCTGCTTCGGGCAGGTTGCGTCTATCTATGTTACTGCACCGAAGAAGAACTGGAAGCCGAGCGGGCAGATTTGGTCTTCAGAAAAATGACGCCCCGCTATATGGGGAAGTGCCGGAACCTGAGTGATTCCGATGGAAGAACACTGGCAGAACAGGGAAGAAAGCCCTCTTATCGGTTTCGGGTTGGAACAGGATGGATCGAATTCGATGATTTGATCCGGGGCGCCATGAAATTTGACGCCGGGGCAATGGGGGATTTCATCATCGTCCGTTCGAACGGGATCCCCGCCTACAATTTTGCCGTTGTCGTCGATGACCACCTGATGAGCATCTCCCATGTTATCCGCGGGGAGGATCATCTTTCCAATACCGCCCTGCAGTTGCTGATCTATCAGGCCCTCGATCTCAAGCCGCCCCTCTTTGCTCATCACGCCCTGATTCTGGGAAAAGACAGGTCCAAACTCAGCAAGCGGCATGGGTCCGTCGCGGTCCGGGAATTCCGGGAAAGGGGTATCCTGCCGGAGGCTCTCGTGAACTATCTTGCACTGCTGGGCAGTTCCCTTGGCGGCGGTCGGGAAGTCTGCGCCATGGAAGAAATGATTTCTTCTTTTTCTCTCGATCGCGCCGGAAAGAGCGGGGCCGTCTTCGATGAGGACAAGCTGAAATGGCTCAACGGGATCTATATCCGCCAGGGGGATTTGCACAGTTTGACCGAACGATTACTGCCTTTTATCAAGGCTGCCGGTTATGATGTCGACACCGTTGATCGTCTGTGGATTGAGCGGGTCATTGATGCCGTCAGAAGCGATCTGGCGATGTTGTCGGACATTGGGAACCATCTGGATATCTTTTTTGATGACCGCTATGCCCTTTCCGGCGAGGCGCAGCGGCTTCTCAGGGAAGAAGGTGCCTTGAGAGTCGTTGGGGCGCTTCAGGAAAGCCTCGACGACCCGCCCTTCTCTGCAGACAACTTCTATCAGAAGA
>Ga0105152_10000416_pt1 | contig 12395 bp, 11 predicted proteins | sample LakBais05cmmetaG_FD_81534 | JGI IMG/M metagenome (GOLD analysis project Ga0105152, IMG submission 81534) | Lake sediment microbial communities from Lake Baikal, Russia to study Microbial Dark Matter (Phase II) - Lake Baikal sediment 0-5 cm | ecosystem: Environmental > Aquatic > Freshwater >...
GCGGCCTATTTCTTGAGCGCCCAAGGCACGGGTCCAGCCTTCACCATTGAGCTCGGCAGCGGGCGGCCGATGACTTCCTGGACGATTCTGGCTATCTCGATGAGCCTGGGCAGGTCAATACCGGTATCGATGCCCATACTTTCCAGCATGTGGGCGAGGTCTTCCGTGGCGATATTGCCGGTCGCCCCCGGCGAGAACGGACAGCCGCCCAGACCGCAGATGCTGGCATCAAAGATGGTAACACCACCCTGCATCCCCGCTAGCACGTTCGCCAGGCCCGTCCCCCGCGTGTTATGGAAGTGGAGACCGAGCCTACCCACCTTAGCAAAGTCGCTGAGGTGGTCAACCGTTTCCGCAACATACACCGGGTCGCCCATGCCGGAGGTATCACCCAGAAAGACGTCTTCTGTCCCCATATCGAAGAACCGGTTGACAATCATCTGCACCTTGGCAAACGGGACTTTGCCTTCCCACGGGCAGCCGAATGCCATAGCGACACCGCCTCTGAATTTCATACCGTTAGCTCTGGCGAGCTTGGCTACCTCCTCCAGGTTTTTGAGCGATTCGGCGACGGACATATTGACGTTGCTCTTGTTGTGGGCTTCACTGGCAGAAATGGTAAGCTCCACATTCTTTACCCCCGCCTGCAGCGCCCGCTCTGCCCCCTTCAGGTTGGGAATGAGCGCCTCGTAGATTATGCCTTCTTTTCGATTTATTCGGCTCATCACATCGGCGGCATCCGCCAGATTAGGCACCACCTTAGGGTGGACGAAGGACGTGACTTCTATCCGCGTCAGGCCCGTCTCGGAGAGCGCGTTGATGATGCGGACTTTATGGTCGGTGGGTATAAAGGTGTGCTCATTCTGGAACCCATCTCTGGGACCAACTTCGACAACGGTCACTTTCTTCGGCAGATTCACTGGCGACCTCCTTTGTACTGTACCACAACGCCTTTCTTTATAAGCTCATCAATCTGCGAGTCAGTGTATCCAATTTCTTTCAGCACTTCGATAGTGTGCTCACCGAGAAGCGGGGCGCGCCGCTTGGTCTCAGGCAATTCGCCATCGACAATAATCGGGGTTTTCACTGTCTTGATACGCCCGATGCCAGGGTAGTCCATCTCTTCAATGAGCCGCCGGTGCTTTACCTGGGGGTCAGCGCTCACCTCCCCGACATTAAGCAATCGACCGCAGGGCACGCCGGCGGCAACAAGCTTCTCCTCAATCTCCCTGGTACCCATATTGCGGAAGACTTCGCTTATCTTGCCGACCAGCTCAGCGCGGTTCTTGACCCTGCCTTCGATTGTGGCATAGCGGGGGTCATTAGCGAGCTCTCTTAGATTGAGCCCCTTGCAGAAAGCCACCCAAAATTTGTCTATGGAGACGCCTACCCAGATTGGCGTGTCTTTTGTCTCAAATGCCTGGTAGGGCACCTGCGCACCGATGCCCGACCCAGTGCGCTGAGGCAGTTTTCCGGTAAACGAGTTGTAGATGAAGTAGTGGCTCATTGCCGCGATGCCGGCGTCCAGCAGGCAGGTATCTATTCGCTGCCCCCTGCCCGTCTTCTGGCGATTATGCAGGCACGCCAGAATGCCGATGACGGCGTACATCGCCGTGGACTGGTCAATCATGGAGGTTACCTGACGCACCGGTTTTCCTTCCGGTTCCCCGGTGGCAATCATAATGCCTGCCATCGCCTGGGCGAGGGGGTCATAGCTAGGGCGCTGGCTATACGGCCCACTCTGGCCGAAACCGGACATCGAGCAGTAAATGACGCGCGGATTGATTTGAGAGACCTGCTCATAGCTCAGCTCGAACTTGTTCACCGTGCCCGGCACGAAATTCTCCGTGAAAACATCGGCGGTCTTCAGCAGTTTGCGCACAATTTCCTGACCTTCCGGAGTCTTTAGGTCCAGCGCCATGCCTCGTTTGTTATTATTGTTGGCGATGAACTGCGCCCCCTCCCAGATATAGCGGTAATGCTCACCGCCCGGCGGCTCAATCTTTATCACCTCGGCGCCGAGGTCAGCCAGCAACATTGTGCCGTAAGCTCCGGCTATCGCTGACGTCAAATCAACGACCTTTGTACCTTTCAAGAAGTCCATCCGAACCCTCCCGCAGTTAACGCTCGAACCAGTAATTGAATCGGTATGAAATAGTCAGCACTTATGTTACTACGTCACACGTTCGTTTTCAATTGCAGCAAGTTCGGGGCGTGACCACAACCAGCTCGCTTGGACAAGTGAATCCTGCATTTCCCATATCAAACTGAGACTTAGGCGTATTGCTATGGTAAAATAGCTTTAAAGTCTCCTGTGTTTAGCTTCGTGGCAAGGGGTCTGGCTGGAGGAACCCAATGGGTGAAAAGGCTAAAGAGGCACTGAGAGTTCAATTCGACAAGCGGCTGAGGCTGGAGTTCCAGGGGGCCAGGTCACCCAAATATAATTCAGGAGGAATGCAGACATGATAACAAGTGCCTCCCCGGGTAAGCAGATGAAGACTCAGGGCTACGTAATGCCAAGGACAATCTTACTGGGGAGACGGGAAATCGAGGAACTCCTTGGCATGGATGAGGTCGTAAAAGCGGTTGAGCGAGCCTTTATCCTCAAAGCGAAGGGGGAAGCAGTTATGCCCCCTAAAATCTATCTTGACCTGCCCAAGTACCACGGCGACTTTCGCGCGATGCCGGCCTACGTGGATGGTGGGGCGGGGATGAAATGGGTCGGCGTCTACCCGGAAAACACCACCAAATACAACCTTCCTACCGTCATCGGCTTGATTGTCCTCTCCGACCCGGCTAACAGCTACCCGCTGGCGATAATGGATGGCACCCTGATTACCGGAATGAGGACGGGCGCCGCCGGCGGTATTGCAGTCAAATATCTGGCGCGGAAAAACTCCAGAGTAATTGGCTTCGTGGGCGCAGGCAGACAAGCTCGCACCCAGATGATGGCAATCCGCGAGGTTATGCCTGAAATCGAGCGGGTTAAGGTCTACGATGTGCGCTCGGATGCCAGCCGCAAATACGCTGAAGAGATGAGTACCAGGTTGGAACTGGATGTCAGTCCGGTGGCAACTGTGGCGGAGGCCGCTGACGCCGATGTTGTTGTTACCGTGACTCTGGGAACAGGCCCCGTCGTTCTCAAGAAGCACGTCAAGCCGGGAACGCACATCAATGCCATCGGCGCGGATGCTCCCGGAAAACAGGAACTGGAGGGCGCCCTGGTTGCCAGCGCTGAGGTTATCGTCGACGACATCGAGCAAGCTTCTCACTCCGGTGAAATCAATGTTCCCATCAGCAAAGGTGAGTTCAAGATTCGTAATATCTCTGCTACTCTGGGCGAGGTCGCGGCCGGGATGAAGGTAGGCCGCAAGAACGATGAGGAGATAACCATTTTCGACTCGACAGGGCTGGCAATTCAGGATATCGTGTGTGCTAAGCTTGCTTACGAAAAAGCCAAAGACAGAGAAGTCACCACGTTCGACTTTCTGAGCTAATACTTGAGGAGGAATTGGAGAAGTGAAACCCCTGGAAGCACAAAAATTAGTCGGAATCGCTAAAGAGTATCTTTTTCCCACTTTTGGCCGTGATGCCTCGTCCTTCGGTAAGCCGGCATCGATTGTTGAGTCCGCAGAAGGCCGCCATTTTACCGATATTTTCAGGAATCGACTGCTCGAACCGAACTCAAGCGGTGGGGCTGCGCCGCTCGGTTTCAATGTCCCCGAGCTGGTCAACGCTATGGTCGAACAGATTAAAAAGATAAACACCACGACTCCTTCGTTCTTCTCGCCTACCATCCCGGTGCCCTTGCTGGCGAAGAAAATCGCTGAGATTGGTCCCAAAGGTATGAACTACACCATCTTCGGCAGCAACGGGACGGACGCCAATGAGGCTGCGCTGAAAATCTCCCGTCACTACTGGAAGATTAAGGGCAAGGGCGGCAAATTCAAAGTGCTCCATCGTTACCCCGGCGATTATCATGGGATGGGCTTGGGCACTGCCAGCGCTAGCGGTCACTCCTTCCGCCGCGCGCCGTATGAGCCGCTGATGGCGGGGTTTGTTGCGTTCCCGTCGCCAAACTGCTATCGCTGCCTCTGGGATATGACCTACCCCAAGTGCGGTCTACACTGTGCCGAGGAAATGCGCCGGGTGGTAGAGTTTGAGGACCCATCAACCATTGCCTGCTTCATCGGCGAATGCACCAATACCGGCTGGGGGATGGTCCTGCCGCCGCCGGGTTATATGAAGCGGATTCGAGAAATCTGTGACAAGTATGAAATCCTGATGATTATCGATGAGGTTATCACCGGCTTTGGCAAGACAGGGTGGTGGTTTGAAGTGCAGAAGGAAGGCTTTGTCCCGGATATCCAGGCGATGGGCAAGGGCATTGTCTGGGGCTGCGGGCCGCTATCCGGCACTCACGTCAAGAACGAAATCTGCGAGGTCTTCACCGGCAAAGATGCCCTAGAGCATGGCTATACCTTCGGTGGTATGGGCTATCTGGCAGCGGCTGGACTGGCCGGCATTGAGTACGTAGAAAAACATAAGCTCCTCGCCCGTGCCAAGGAAATCGGCGAGATGATGAAGAAGGAGCTTGGCGCCATCCAAGACAAGTCTAAAGTCATCGGCGACGTCCGAGTTAATGGTGTTCTCGGCGGCGTCGAGTTCGTCAAGAACAAGAAGACGAAAGAAGCGTTCGCCGACCGGGCCGGGGTAGCTGGACTCATTCGTAAGGTAGGCATTGAAAACGGCGTCCTGCTACCGTGCTCGACCTGGTACGGCGATATCATCATGCTGATGGTTCAGATGACCATGACTGATGAAGAACTGAAACAGGTCTTCAAAGCAATCGAGAAAGCGACCCTGGCCGTAGAAAAGGAATACCTCTAAAGAAGTCAGGTTTGATTGTGACAAAGAGAGGGGCTCAGAAAGCCCCTCTCTTTGTTCAGGGCATCCGGGGCTTGACAACCGCGTGGCATGGGGGTATTATCCCAGCCAAGGGCGATGGCGGATGATAATCGCTTGATTGCGAGTTGAAATGGGAAATCCCGGATAATATCACTGAGCCGTCAATTATCGTCGCTCGCTACGCTCACCAAGTATACCCCCCGCAACTGAGCAAGCCAGAGTATGCGGGAAAAGGGGGTGGTAGCCTTTGGAATGTGACTGAGTCAGCCAAATCAAAAATGTTTTGGAGGGGAAATGAAAAAGCGTATTTTGTGTCTGGTTACAGTGGCACTGGTACTGATTGCATTGGTCGCTTTCGGCTGCGCGCCCAAACCAGCCTCGACTCCTGCCCCTGCGCCCAGCCCGGCCCCGGCTCCGGCTCCGGCACCCACTCCTGCCCAACCAGCAAAGGTAATCCGCTGGACGATGCAGACCGCCTTCCCTGCGTCTGACCCCCAGCACATGCTTGGCAAGACAATCGGTGACGCAATTAGCAAAGCCTCCGGCGGCCGTCTAATCATCGATGTCAAAACCGGTGGCGAAGTTGTCCCTGCCGCAGAGGAGTTTGACGGACTGCGCACCGGCTCTCTTGACCTGGGCTACTCCTGCGTGACTTACTACAAAAAGTTCCACAGCGCCTCACCATTGCTCGGTTCCGTATCAGGCGGCTTGACCAGCATCCAGCGCATGCTCTGGTACCAGTTTGGCGGCGGTATGGAACTCGCCAACGAGCTCTACAACAAATTCGGCTCAACCTACCTCGGCTACATAGCACTACCCGGTGAGGACTGGGGCTATACCAAGGACATAGAACTGAAGACTGCCGCTGACCTGAAGAAGCTGAAGATGCGCACGGCCGGCGACGGCGGTGAAATCCTGAGCCGACTGGGTGCCGCCACTGTCTTTATGCCCGGCGGCGAGCTCTACGAATCTATGAAACGGGGTGTCATCAACTCCTTTGAGTATGGCGCGCCCAAAGAAGCTTTCGACAATGGCTTCCATGAAGTCTTCAACTACCTCTACCAGTCGCTGAGCCGCGCTCCTTCCGATGAGAACTCCGTTGCCGTCAGGACGGATAGCTTCAATACGCTTCCTGACGACCTTAAGCTGATTGTCAAGGACATCGTCCTGGAAGCGACGGACAACTACTACGGCCCGACTATCAAGGGTGATGCCATTGCCCTCCAGAAGATAAAGGACTACGGCGTCAAGGTCCAGCCCCTGCCGAAAGAGGTAGACGATGCCTTCCTGGCTGAAGCCAAGAAGTTCTACGATGAGAAGATGCAGAAGGAAGACGACCTCTATAAGCGGATAATGCAGTCCCAGCGCGACTTTAGAACCTATTGCGACCTTAAGCTAATCAATGGTTAGTTGACAAGCTGAGAAGACAGCCCAAGCACGATATAGGAACTAGTCTTGAAACTGAGGTCCCCTTCGAGGAGTGGTTCGGAGGGGACCTCTAGAGAAGTCCTTGCATCAGACTCATCTGGAAAGAAGGCTGACGGGTTATGAGAAAAACGCTCGAGGTACTGGAAACCATAAGCCAGTGGTCAGGGGTAGTTACCTGCTGGTTCTGTCTGGCGCTCGTCCTGTTGCTAACCTTCGAAGTGTTCATGAGATACGTCCTGGACTCTCCTACGATATTCTCCTACGAAATCTCGACGATGATGGGCGTCACCATCGGCGCCGGAGGACTGGCTTATACCCACTTGCACGGAGGGCACGTCCGGGTGGACGTTTTCTGGAGGCATCTTACGCCGAGGGGACGCGCGCTGGCTGACATTATTTTCTCCCTGTTTTTCTTTTTCCCGCTCATCATAGCCATCACCTACGTTTGCGCACGGTGGCTTCAATTTTCGGTGAGCACTCATGAGATTATGACCAAGACATACCTGTACCCACCCGCCTGGCCCGTCAGGGCTGTCATAACCCTTGGATTTCTGGTCTTCATACCCCAGGGAGTAGCCAAACTCCTGCGCGATATCTGCACCCTGAAGGGGATACAGCTGAAAGGAATCGAAGAGCTATGATAGAGATGAGCCCTGAAGTCCTCACCATCGTCATGCTGGCTGGGCTGATGGTCGGCGTGATGACCGGCTTCCCCCTGGCGTTTCCGGTTGGCACGGTGGCGCTGGTGGTCGGCTACCTGGCATTCGGTCAGTCGGTGCTCGATATAACTTACCAGCAGGTATTCTCCATCTTACACAACTATGTCCTCCTCGCTCTGCCGCTGTTCATCATCATGGGTATCATTCTGGAGTACTCCCTGATTGCCGATAAGATGTATGATGCCCTCTACCTCTGGTTGAGCGGTTTTCGCGGCGGACTGGCTATAGTCACGCTGGTGCTCGGGACAATCCTGGCGGCCTGCGTCGGGGTGATGAGCGCCTCTGTAACCATGCTAACCAGCATAGCTTTACCGGCGATGTTAAGAAGGGGTTACAATAAGAGCCTCGCATCCGGAACCGTCTGCGCTGGCGGCACGCTGGGCATCCTGATTCCTCCCAGCGTGATGCTGGTGATCTACGGTCCAATGGCGAGACTTTCCGTGGGCAAGCTTTTTATGGCGGCTATTTTCCCCGGCCTGCTCCTTGCTTTCCTCTACTGTCTCTATGTTGCCGTCGCCTGTTACTTCAAACCGGAACTGGCGCCAACGATACCTGCGGAAGAGAGAGCCGTACCCTTGGCCAGAAAAGTCCGACTGCTGCTTGTTTCCCTGCTCCCACCATCTTCTATCATTATGGCAGTGCTGGGGTCTATCTATCTGGGCATAGCCCCACCCACCGAGGCGGCGGCAATAGGCGCGTTTGCCTCACTTGTTTTGACGATAGTCTACAAAAAGCTCACCTGGAAAGTGCTGAAGTCAATATTGCTCAGGTCCCTGAACGTGAGCTGCATGGCGATGTTCCTGGGAGCTATGTCCGTGGCGTTCACCGCCGTCTTCCTGAAAGGCAGGGGCGGTGAGGTGGTCCAGAACGCGGTAATGGCGCTCCCGGGCGGACGCTGGAGCGTCTTCGCCTTCGTTATGTTTATTTACTTCTTCCTCGGGTTCTTTATGGAGTGGCTGGGCATTTTCTTCATCATGGTGCCCATTCTGGCACCATTGGCTCCGGCGCTCGGCTTCGACCCCATCTGGTTCGGTATGATGATATGCATCAACCTCCAGATGTCCTTCCTGACGCCGCCGTATGCCTTCGCTATCTTCGTTTTACAGGCAGTGGCGCCACCGGAACTTGGCGTCACCTCGGCGGATATCATCAAAGGAGTAATTCCTTACGTAGTTATGATAGTGGTCGGGCTGGCCTTGTGCGTGGCCTTCCCCCAGATAATACTTTGGCTGCCCAACACGATGATAAAGTAGCTGCTTTTTGTGGCTGTTAAGCCACTGTAATACTGACCAAACTACTGTCAGGAGAGGAAGGATACCATGCGTAGCGCTAGAGCGGTATTTGAAGAACTATATGTCTCCAGGACTCCCAAGTCGAAGCAAATGTATGAGCGAGCAAGACAATACCTTGCCGGTGGGGTACCGGGCGGCGCCAGATACCGTAAGCCATATCCCTTATATTTGAGAGAGGCCAAAGGCAGCAAACTATGGGATGTAGACGGCAATGAGTACATTGATATACTACTCGGCGCCGGCCCGGCTATTCTGGGGCATTCTCCTCCCGCGGTCATCAAGGCCGCAAAAGAACGCCTTGACCGTGGCACCATCATGCAAGTTACGGTTGAGCCTGCCGTTGAACTGGCTGAGAGAATCACCCGGCATATGCCCGGCATGGAACTGCTCAGATTCGTGAACTCAGGCTCGGAGGCAGTCCATATAGCCCTGCGGGCCGCCCGGGCCTACACGGGGAGGGAGAAGTATGCCAAGTTCGAGGGCTGCTATGACGGCCAGATGGACAACGTGCTTATCAGCGGCAGTGTCTTCAGCGGGCCGCCGGACCGCCCGGAGGCCATCCCGACAAGTGCCGGCATCCCCAGAAGCGTCCTGAATGACACCATCATACTACCCTGGAACGATACGGAAGCCGCGGTGTCGTTAATTAAGAAGCATGCCAAGGAACTGGCGGCGGTACTCATCGAACCGGTGGGCGGCATATACCTGGGGGGCATGCCGGCCGAAAAGTCGTTCCTCCAGGCTCTCAGGGAGGTGACGGAGAAAGAGGGCATTCTTCTAATATTTGATGAGGTGATTACCGGCTTCAGGTTGGGGCTCAGCGGCGCGTGCTCGCTGTCAGGGGTCATCCCTGACCTGAGGACTCTGGGAAAAATCATCGGCGGCGGTTTTCCGGTGGGCGCCTACGGCGGACGAAGGGAAATCATGGAAAAAGTGGTCGCCCCACCCGCACCCGGAGAACCCAGGGAAGCAACAAAAGGCAGAATCTTTTCGTCCGGGACCTACTCCGGGAATCCGATTTCTATGGTTGCCGGCCTGGCGATGATACGAGAACTGGAGAAGCCCGGCTTCTACGAGCGGATTAATGGTCTTGCCGACCACATCAGGAGTGGCTTGGTCAAGATGGCCGGTGAGATGGGATTTGCTATGCAGGTAATCGGGGTAGGCTCGCTGTTCAGCGTGCACTTCGCCAATCACCCGCTGAAGAATGTCCGTGACATTATGGGTAGTGATAGGGAGACGGCCGGTGCTTTCTATGCCGGGCTGGTGGCTAATGGCGTTTACATACCGGAGAACCACGTAGCCTTCACCTCCGCCGCCCACACCGACGCCGATGTAGAGAGAATCCTGGCAGTATCCCGAACGGTCCTTGAGGAGATAAAAAAGTCCAGACCCGGATAGACCGCTTTGCTACTCAATCAGCTTGCCGTAGGTCTCAGGTCGCCTATCGCGGTAGTAAGTGCGGAGATGGCGCGCTTCTTTAATCATAGCGAGGGCGCAGTCCGCCACCACCAGCTCTTCTTTTTCGCCTGACGCCCCTATGTAAATCTCCGCCCTGGGATTACAGACGTAGCTCCGCCCGGCAAATCGCCAGCCGCTTTCAACACCCACCCGATTCACCGTCGCCACGAAGTAGCCGTTGGCGAGGGCATGCGCCGGCTGCATCACCTCCCAGAAGCGAGCGCATTCCACGATGGTCTGGGAAGGATTGAAGACAATCTCCGCGCCATTGAGTCCCAGGGTGCGCCAGCCTTCCGGGAAATAGCGGTCATAGCAGATACAGATGCCAATCTTGGCATACTTCGTCTGGAACACGGGGTAGCCAAGGTCGCCCGGCTTGAAATAGAACTTCTCCCATCCCGTATCGTCGTGAGGGATGTGGCTCTTGCGGTACTTGCCCAGGATGGCACCATCGGCGTCAATCACTACGGCGGTGTTGTAGTAGATGCCGGTTACATCTTTTTCATAAATGGGCACGATGAGGACCATGTTCTGCTCGCGGGCTTTCTTCTGCATTCTGGTAATCAGGGGACCGGGGACCGGCTCTGCAAGGTCATACCACTTAGCATCCTGCTCCAGGGTGAAGAATGGTGATGAGAAAAGCTCGTGAAGGCAAACAATCTGGCAGCCCTTGCTTGCCGCCTCATCTATCATCCGCTCGTGTTTGGCGATAGCGGCTTCGGCATTGCCATCCCATTTTGTTTGCAGGAGTCCGATTCTGACGACACCGGGCACGGGCTACTCCTTCGCCGCCATCGCCCCCAGCAGCTTTTCGGCGCGGACGACGTTGAAACAACCGCAGGTGCATGGCTTGGCAATCTCTTTTGCGCCGTCGGCTACCTTCTTCCTACCCTTCTTGATGTCCTCAACGATGACCTTAACCAGGTTAGGGGAAATCATGTGGTGGCCGCACATCGTGGTGACTTCCAAGATTTCCCGGGAGGGCAATTTGCTTACTTTCCCTCGATAGCTGAGCGAGAAATTGACCGTGTGCCGGGTCAGCCCCACCTGCTTGCAGATTTCATTGACCTCATCCAGCAGCCCACTCAGCACCACGGACATATCTAAGTTCGCCTTCTTCACCTCCTTCAGAAAGGCGATGACGTCTTTTTTGTCGCTGAATACGGCGTGCGCTTCCCCATGACAGTTTCCGATTATTTGTTCCGTAGTATGGGTGTACCAGCCGCCCTCCGTGCTACTATCGCTGCCAATGTTGTTCGGGTTGTGGCGCAATGCGATGTGGAGGTACTGTCGGAGCTTGGAGTCAGAGCCTTCGCTGTTGATGCCCTGGGCAGGTAATATAACGAAAGTATAATCATCCGCCAGATTCTGCTTGGTGCCAACACGGTGTAATGTGTGCGTCATTACATATCTCCTTCCGCGAGCGGCCGACCCATACCGAGATTCGTCTTGCCATTGGGGTAGTACGGTATGCCGAGCTTCTTGAGCACCTTCTCCACCGGCACCGAGCCGTCTGCTTCCGTCCGGCCGATGCAGGCGATACTGAAAACACAATCGACCTGCTCCGCCACTTTGTCCAGTGTATCGATGGCTTCCTTCAGCTTACCCTCAGAGAAATCGCATTCGATGACGGCGGACATGACCTTCTCATTCAGGATACCTTCTTTGATTTTCCCGGTCTTGACATCCATCAGCATTGTCAGCGGGTTCTTCGGCTCGAAATGCGCCCCCAGTTGTGCCATAGCGATGGTGAGCTTCTCGATATCGTAGAAGCGCGCGCCGGTGCCGGGACGGCCGGGCTCAATAGCGATGCCGATTCTTCCCTTCTTGAACCTGCCCGTGACGTCATTGGTCTTCATCTCCTCGGTGCCGCGCCCGGCGATACCGGTGAGCTTTGCCGGCAGCGGGTCGGAGAAGCCCACTCGGAACGGGCGCTGTGCGGCTTCGCTGATGAAGGCGTCCACCGGGCAGACCGCGGAGCGGAGGCAGGCGCCGCACTCCACGCACTCGTCCCGGTCAATGACCGCCACATCATCCATTTTGATGACACCCAGGGGGCACTGCGGGAGACAATCCCCGCAAGCAACACAAAGACCGACATCAATTCTCATCTTCTTCCACTCCTCTCGGTATCTATGGGATAATATAATATCGAGTCTGCAGGAGTCAAACGGAAACTACAACAGTTCCGCTTCGTTTCCGTTGAATCCGATTGCATTGTCATTGCGAGGGGTCGTGAGACCCCCTGGCAATCTCAATCAATAGAGATTGCTTCGCTTCGCTCGCAATGACAGGAAAGCAACAACCAAACGCAGACAAAACTGCGAGCCGCTTCCAGCCAGGTTAAAGTCAGTTTAGGACAACCTACTCCCCAATTTGTAGGTTGTTTCGTCGTGTGCTAGAATGACCACCAATAAGCAGGTAATTCAACTAACGCATCCTGTCGTTTAAGGAGGAATCGTGAGCACTGAAGAGCTGGTAAAGTACGACCGGGAGCACCTTTTGCACGGCCTGGCGCCGGTCAGGGCCAACCAGGGTTTCGTCATCGAGTCGGCGGACGGCGTCTGGCTGACCGATACCGATGGCA
>Ga0105152_10000417_pt1 | contig 12380 bp, 15 predicted proteins | sample LakBais05cmmetaG_FD_81534 | JGI IMG/M metagenome (GOLD analysis project Ga0105152, IMG submission 81534) | Lake sediment microbial communities from Lake Baikal, Russia to study Microbial Dark Matter (Phase II) - Lake Baikal sediment 0-5 cm | ecosystem: Environmental > Aquatic > Freshwater >...
CCTATACCCTCTGGCACCGAGAGGTCGAGAATCACAAGATCAAACGGGTGTCCCGCTGTTTTCTCGTGCTGGTAGAGCTCGATGGCGGCGGCGCCGTTCCTGGCAAACATCCCATCATAACCGAGGAACCGCATGACCTCCTGGGTGACATCGAGAATCACCTGCTCGTCATCCATCAGAAGCACCTTTCCCTTACCAGTCATACGTGCCCCAACCAATCAGGTACCAATCAGTCTTGAATGTACCTATAAGAGATTTCCCTTTAGATGTTGCCTGTTTTGTTTATTGAATCGTGCAGGGCATTGCCATTGTATCTGATCAGGAACCTGACCGCGGCTACCCGCCAGCCGCAGGAGGGAAAAGCGCGATAATATCCCCCTCGGAGAGCGGCGTCGCCAGTCCATTGAGAAAACTAATATTCCTCCCGTTTATTAAGACATTGACATACATCCTTATCACTCCTGATGATGCAAACAGCGCATGGTGCAGGTCGGCATGACCTGTGCAAAGGGTAACAAGGAGCCCCCCGATCGTTTCCCCCTGTATAACATCGATCTGCACTTCATTCTCAATGACGTCGCGCAGGTCGGCAAATGATTTGACCGTAACCTTCATTTCCGTGTCCGAAGCCGCTCAGCCTCTGCTCTGTTCTCCACCCGCAACAGGAATGTACCGTGGCATGGCTTCGTGTAAGGGAAGATGACAAAATCCCCATCGAGCCCAACTGAAATGGGGGGCACCCCGATGATGTGGGTGTCAAAGATCTTAAAACCCGGAGTCACATTGATGGATTCCCGGAAATGTCCTTTGATATACTCCCTGCACTCCTTGAACGAGCTTGCACGCAGGAGCACCTCGTAGGGCAATTCCTCTACGCAGCCCATGGCGCCACCTCGTCAAGCATCTTTTTCAGCGGCATGGGGTTGTGCACCGCCTTTGCAGCAATCGTCTGGCAGGGGAACTCAATGGAAGCAACGATCTGGTCGTAGTGCTCCCCGTACACGACTGCATAGAGGCGGGCTTTTGAAATGGCACCCATAGTCGCGGCATAGCTCACACCCGAATCGTTGTGGATGAACACAAAGCAGAGATCAAAATCACGTTTATGTTCTATGATCTGGTCGATGGCACGGTCAAGGTCGAGTGCTTCGCCCAGATACTCCCGCTTCGGATCTGCAACAACGAGCAGGGTGACTGCTGATCTGTTGCCGGCAACTACTGGTGTAATCCCCGCCTGTTTGAGCCGGTGAATCAGGTAGAGCGCAATACTTGTCTGCACCGGCACCTGAGGACATCCGAGCACAAGCAATGCCGAACGTTGTGGTTTCTGTTCATCTGCCAGAGCGATCAATCCTGTATTCGGGTATACAAAATATCTCCCACTTAAAAAAGATAAGGATGCGCATCAGTACCAGCTCACACTCTCACTGATCAGATAATTCCACGGGAACGCTGTCATTGAGCATGAACAACAACGTGGTCGTCAGGCATCGTCCCGTGTCTCCTGATGCACCCATTCCAGATACGGGGCGTGCCCGGCGATGACCGGTAACGCAATGATCTCCGGTACTTCATAAGGATGCATCGCCTTGATCGCAACAATCACGTCACCGGCTTTCTCTTCTGTGGTCTTTGCGATCAGCAGGTGCTCTTGGTCATCACAGGACTCCCCCTTCCAGCGGTAGAACGATCGTACCGGTATCACGTTCACGCAGGCAACCAGCCTGCGGTCAAGAAGCGCCCGTGCCATTGCGGTGGATTCAGCCGGAGGTGCTGTCGAGAAGATCACAACGGTATGCCCTGACATGCCCATCGTCGTCCTCCTAGAACACCGGCTGGTCCTGCATATCCCATTTCGTAGAGCTCGCCTTCACCAGCAACCATGCCGGCAGGAAGAGCAGTACGGAGCCGATCGCATAGTACGGGTTTACAAAGGCAAGCGCGATGAGTGCGAGTAACGCAATTCCGACCGAGACGAGATAGAGGAGAAGCACTTTTGCATCGTATACAAGCACGCTCGGAGAGAGTCCGGTGAGCCAGACGGTGACTGAAAGGGCATAGAACGAGACCGAGAGGCAGAGCACAAACGCAGGCACAAGATATGCCAAAGCGCCGGATGCGATACTGACGAGCACGATGAACGTGGCGGGGATTACCTGCAGCACGGCAAAACTGCACATCTTGCTTTTCAGGAGCACAGGGACACTGACCGGCAGGCAGGTGTACGAACTGAAGGTGTCGAACATAGTGAGCCACGTATACATTGTTGATGCGATTACACCGGTGAGGATCGCAAAGAGCAGGAGCACGTCGCCCGGAGGGATAAACCGTGCAAGCACCGACAGGAGAAACCAGAGGAGCCCGAGCGGGATGAGAAAGGAAAAAAGGGTCTGCCCGATGAAGCTTCCGCTGCGAAAAAGGTCGATCAAATCCTTGGCAGCGAGAGGGGGATAGGGAAAGAACGACAGTTTTTTTGTAAGTGGAGCAATCGCGTTTTTAAACCGCTTTGTGGTATCCGTGTACTCTGATGTGAAGAGAACGACGGCAATGGCAGAGGGGATGATAACGACAGCGCACGCGGCAAGGAACGTGGCATACGAGAACGCGTAAAAGAGCTGCAGTGGGGGGAAGAGGGCAGCTGTGCTGATATCGGTATACAGGCATAGTCCTGCCCATCCTATGAGCATGATTACAAACAGGACAGCGAACGCCTGCTTTGAGCGGGAATAGACCGTGGAGAGGAAGAAGATGAGGGCAAGACCGGTAAGGAATGCAAGGGTGAGGGTGAGGAGGAGGAGCAGGGAGAGGGAGAGCGGGACCGAGATGAATGGGGAGGCAATGGCAAACCCGGCAACGAACGGCACTACCCACAGGATGAGGTAATAGACGGTGTCTTTCACAACAAAGGTACAGAAGATCTCCCGTTCGGAAATCGGCAGGCTTCGCGCAGAGTATGAAAGCAGGCTTGCCTGCCCGAACCGCCGGTTCATCACTTCCATACCGAGAAGGCCGAACCCCCCGACCATAATACCGAGCAGAAGGAAGATGGCGTGGATGATGATCGCCAGATAACCTGGCGGGACCACTGCCCGGAAGAGCGGGAGGAGAAAAGAGCCCATGAACGCGATGCCAAAGATCATCACCGGAAAGAGCGCAAAGGAGAGGCTCCCGAACATCGTGGAGTGGACCCGCCACTCCTCCTTCATCATGTTCGTGAAGAGCTTAAACATGACCATCCTTCTCCACGAGCGAGAGGAAGAACTCGTCGAGGTGCTGGTCTCTCTCTTTTAATTCCGCAACAGTGCCGGTATGGAGGAGTTTTCCCTTGTGCAGGATCGCAAACCCCGAACAGATCTCTTCTGCGATCTCGAGGATATGGGTTGAGATGAAGATGGTGTTGCCGCATCTGACGTACTCAGTCAGGTAATCTTTCACCTTCCGCTGCATTATCGGGTCGAAGTTGATGAGCGGTTCGTCGATCAGGGCGAGCGCAGGTCTGTGGATAAACGCCTGGGTGAACATCAGTTTCTGACGGGTGCCGCGGGACAGGTCCTTGCAGAGCACATCCCTTTTGTCATTAAAATCGAGGTAATCGAACCACCAGTCAGCCTTTTTCAAGACGTCAGGGATATGGCGCACTTCACCGACAAAATCCAGGTACTCGGTTGCAGTCAGAAAACTGGGTGGAGTTTCCTGTTCCGGGACGATCCCCACACGTTCCCTGACACCAACGGGATCTTTTTTCACAGCGAACCCGACAACAGTAGCCGATCCTGCGGTGGGGCGGATCTGCCCGGTCAGCAGCTTGATCATGGTCGTCTTCCCCGATCCGTTCGGCCCGAGCAGGCCAAAAAGTTCCCCTTCGCCAACAGAGAGCGATATGTTGTTCACCGCGATCACGTCGCCGAACTGCTTGACGAGCCCCTGTGCCTCGATAATACCCTGCTTCACGCCCATAAGGCTCATGTTATGAGTCAGGACTTATAAGGCTATGACCTACCACACTCCTCTGCAGGCATAACCACCAGGCATCGTTAATTACTAGAGAATAAAGCACACATGGGTACTGGTTATGTACGCAGCACGCATGAGTAATCTCCCGCCGTACCTTTTTGCACGGATCGACGAGATGAAAGCGGAACAACAAAAAAAAGGCACAGACATCATCGACCTTGGCGTAGGAGATCCCGACCTCCCGACCCCGGATCACATTGTCACTTCCCTGTGCGAAGCGGCAAAGAACCCGGACAACCACCACTATCCCTCGTATGCCGGCATGCCAAAATACCGGAGCGCCGTCGCAGACTGGTATAAAAAACGTTTCGGTGTCCGGCTCGATGCCGGAAAGGAAGTGCTCGCTCTCATGGGCTCAAAGGACGGCATTGCCCATATTGCCGAGGCGTTCGTGAACCCCGGAGATTATGTGCTTGCCCCGAGCCCGGGCTACCCGGTCTACAGGACCGGCACGCTCTTTGCTGAAGGAAGAGTGCATGAGATGCCCCTCACGCGAGAGAACAACTTCGTCCCGGTGCTCGATGACATCCCCAAAAAAGTTGCAAAGGCGGCACGGCTGATGTTCATCAACTACCCGAACAACCCGACCGCAGCGGTCGCACCAGAGAGCTTTTACCGCGAAGTCGTGGATTTCGCACACGAACACACCATCGTCGTGGTCTCGGATAATGCGTACTCCGAGATCGCGTATGACGGTTACCGTGCTCCCTCATTTTTAGAGGTAAAAGGGGCGATGGAAGTCGGGATAGAGATGCACTCGCTTTCCAAGACCTACAACATGACCGGCTGGCGGATCGGGATGGCAGTCGGCAACGCGGAAATCCTCGCCGGGCTCGGGCGGATCAAAACCAACGTGGATTCCGGTGTTTTCAATGCGGTGCAGCACGCTGCAATCACCGCACTCCGCGGACCGCAGGACTGCGTGAAGAATGCCTGCGCCATCTACCAGGAACGCCGCAACGTGCTCATCGCCGGGTTGCAGGACCTTGGCTTTGATGTTCCGGTGCCCAAAGCAACCTTCTACGTCTGGTTGCCCGTGGGTGACTGCATGGCATTTGCGGCAAAACTTCTCAACAAGGCAGGCATCGTTGTAACACCCGGTGTCGGCTTTGGCTCGAGTGGCGAAGGCTACATCCGATTTGCCATCACGCGGCCTGCCGAACGTATTCGGGAAGCAATTGAGCGCATGCGGAGGATTGATCTATGAAACTGCCCCACCATCTCACCATCAGTGATGGACACCTGCACATCGGCGGGCATGACTGTGTGGCGCTTGCGGAGAAATATGGCACACCACTCTACGTAACAAGTGAAGACCGGATCTGCGAGTTGTTCAAAAACTACCAGATGGCGCTGTCGGGCCGGTACCAGAAGGTGCAGGTGCTCTATGCCGCAAAGGCGAACGGGAACCTTGCAGTCATGCGGGCACTTGCACAGATGGGGGCAGGAGCGGACGTCTTCTCCTCCGGAGAACTCCACATCGCGCTCGGCGCCGGTATGCGGGCAGAAAAACTGCTTTTCAACGGCAGTTCAAAGACACCGGATGATCTCTGGCTTGCAGTGGAGAAAGGAGTGCGTGTGTCGGTGGATTCACTGGACGAGCTGCACCAGCTGGATGCAGCGGCAAAAGCGGCAGGAAAAGTGGCAAAGATCGCGTTCCGTGTCAACCCGGCGCTTGACGTCCCGACGCACCCGAAGATTGCAACCGGGCTCGCGACAAGCAAGTTTGGCATCCCGCATACGGAGATCCCCGCTGCGTACCATGAGGCGCTTGCCTGTTCACATGTAAAGCCTATTGGGCTCCACTGCCACATCGGTTCACAGATCCTCGCTATCGAACCCTTCGCCCGCGCAGCGCAGGTGATGGTGCGGATCGCAAAGGAACTCACCGGAATGGGCGTGAAACTGGAGTTTATCGACCTCGGCGGCGGGCTCGGTATCCCGTACCACCATGACACCGATCCGTCACCTACTCCGGAGGACTATGCGGCAAAGGTCGTGCCTATCTTCAAAGCAGGTGTTGAGGCGTGCGGGATTGCTCCCGAACTCTGGGTCGAGCCCGGACGCTCGCTCGTTGCCGACTCTACCGTGCTCCTCACCCGCGTCAACTCGACAAAATCTGCGCACAAACGGTTCGCAAACGTCGATGCTGGCTTTAATTTGCTCATCCGCCCCGCGATGTACGATGCCTACCATGAATTGGTTGTGGCAAATAAAGCTGATGCAGCGGTGCAGATGGAATATACGGTCACCGGACCTATCTGCGAGACGGGCGATATCCTGGCTGCAGACCGGAAGCTCCCTGCGCTTGCGGCAGGGGATATCATTGCGGTGCTTGACGCTGGCGCATATGGATTTGCAATGTCATCCCAGTACAACAGCCGCCCGCGCTGTCCTGAGGTGCTTATCCATGGGACGGAGGCAGCGCTGATGCGCCGGGGAGAGACCGTCAGCGATATCACGATCACCATGCAGCGTCCACCCTGGCAGCGGTAAGTCGGGAGGCGCCGCCTGTGCTCTTCCACTATGCCCTAGTCGATGACCTCATCACAAAAGAGGAGTTCGAACAGCGTGTAGGGGAAAAGATCGATGAGTGCGGTGATCTCATAGATGAGCCGACCGCCGCGATGCTCGTAATCGGCGAACTGGGCCGGCAGCATGTGAAGATCAAAGGGCTGTTTGGAAAATCCAGCCTCTTTTCTTTCTTTGGAAAAGTCGTTGACAAGACCGAGCCGAGGGAATTTGACAGGACTGATGGCGAAAAAGGCTGGGTCGCAACACTGCTATTGGGCGATGAAACGGGGACAGCACGGGTTGTACTCTGGGACGAGAAAGCAGGCGCAGCGGCTGAGATCGCACATGGCGATGTGCTGGAGATCATCGGCCGCCATTCAGGAAAAAGTGCAAAGGAGATCTACGCGCTTGCCCTCCGGAAGGCAACCTGCCAGATTAAATGCAACGTGCCATCCGGTGGAGCCGAAAGCCTCAATCCGGAACCGGTCGACCTCGATGTTCTCATCCTTGCGCTCGAGGAGCCCCGCGCATTCACCCGCCGTGACGGCACAACAAGCGAGATGGTGGAAGCTGTGATTGGGGATGCACGCGGCACTGCCCGTCTTATCGCATGGACCTCCGAAACCCTCACCGGCATCCTCCCGGGTAGTACCGTCCATATCAAAGGCGCAAAACCGAATGCACGGGGAGAGGGGAGGGAATACAGCATCGATGAGAAGAGCACTGTTGAGGTGACAAATAAGCATGTCACCGTACCGTTTACTCCTCTCGATTCGGTGGGAGATCAGGGCACCTATTCAGTGCAGGGGGAGGTGAAACGGGTGCAGGAACCCCGTGCGTTCACCACCCGCGACAGCAGGGCATCATGGGTGAGAAACATCGTGGTGAGTGACGGACGTGATGATCTCAATGTCGCGCTCTGGGGCGAAAAGGCGCTGCTCCCTGTAAAACCCTGCGACAAAATAGAGGTCTTCAACGCAACAGCAAAGCCTAAAAGATTCGGGGGAATTGAGCTGGGCGCCGGGAGAGGGAGCGCAATCAGGCTGCCCGACACGCATTCCGGCGAGATTGTGTTTGAGGGGACAGTGATAATATATCAGAAAAACACCTTCATCGATAACGGGCACGAGAGATATTTGCTTGACGGGGGCGATCTCCCCCCATGGTGTGAGATCCGGGTGGCCGGTATTGTGACAGGCAACAGGATCAAACCACAACACTGGGAACCTGTACTCCTCTCCTCCGATGAGATCCATAAAAAAGCAAAAAATCTGCTGGATACACTCATCCCGTAATGCCGTTTCACTTTCACCCTGCACATGCCGACACAATATATGTAAGGGTTTAACATGTTCTTGTGCCATAGGAGATGTTATACAAAATGGCTGAAAGTCTATTAGAGATTGAAGATTTACCGGGTGTAGGCCCGAGTACGGCAGAAAAACTTCGCGAAGCCGGTTATCTAACCGTTGAGAGCATTGCCACCACATCACCGGCAGAGCTCGCAGAGATCACCGAGATCTCCGAAGCCACCGCAAAAAAGATCATCAAAGCGGCACGGGAGAAGGCGGATATAGATGCGTTCAAGACCGGAAAAGACATCTTTGAGCAGAGAAAGAAAGTAAAAAAGCTCTCGTTCCGTGTCCCGGAACTGGATAACCTGATGGGCGGAGGGCTGGAAACCCAGGCAATCACCGAAATGTATGGTGAGTTCGGTTCCGGTAAGAGCCAGATCGTCCACCAGATGGCAGTCAACGTCCAGCTCCCTGAGGAGGATGGGGGATTAAACGGGAGTGCCATCTATATCGATACCGAGAACACCTTCCGCCCTGAGCGTATCGAACAGATGGTGAACGGGCTCGGGATTAAGGGACTTGATCCGCAGGATTTTTTAACCAACATCCACATCGCACGGGCACACACATCTGACCACCAGATGCTCCTTGTGGAGAATTCACGCGATCTTATTAACGAACTCAAAGAGAGCGAAAAGCCATTCAAGCTTTTCATTATTGATTCGCTGACCGCCCACTTCCGGGCGGAGTATGCCGGTCGTGGAACACTTGCCAGCCGGCAGCAGAAGCTCAACCGGCATATGCACGATCTCTTCAAACTCATTGACGAGAACAATGCGATCGCACTCGTGACCAACCAGGTGATGTCCAACCCGGCTGTCTTCTTCGGCGACCCCACAAAACCAATCGGTGGCAACATTGTCGGGCACACTGCCACATTCCGTCTCTACCTGCGCAAGAGCAAGGGGGGAAAACGGATCGCCCGCCTCGTGGACAGCCCCAACCTTACCGAGGGTGAGGCCCCGTTCCTTGTTGAAGAGGCAGGTCTCAAGCCGTGCTGAAAGCACTCCTCACCGATGTTGACGGGACGATCACCGATTCGTCCCGCCGTATCAATACAACTGCGATTGAGGAAATCCGCTCGCTTCAGGACTACGGTGTTGAAGTGGTGCTTGCAAGCGGGAACGCCGCATGCTTCATGGACGCAGTCTGTAAAATGGTAGGCACCCGCGGAACTTTTATTGCAGAGAATGGCGGGGTGTTCCGGGTCGGTTATACCGGCACCCTGCATATTCAAGGCGACCAGACGGTCTGCAAAACAGCGCTTGGAGTGCTGCAAGCCCATTTCCGTGTACAGGGTATTGAACTTGAACTTTACAGCCCCACCTACAGGCTTGCTGATCTCGCATTTGCCCGGACGGTTCCGGTGGAAGAGATAAAAACGGTCCTTTACGAGTATCCCGTTCAGGTGATTGATACCGGTTATGCGATCCACCTTCAATCACTTGGAGTGACCAAAGGGACAGCGTTCGCATCACTCGCACATGAAATGGGTATTTTGGTTTCAGATTTTCTCGCGATCGGAGATTCGTTAAACGATATCCAGATGATCCAGACTGCCGGGATCGGAGTCACCGTGGCAAATGCACACCCGGAGACAAAGGCAGCAGCTCAGTACGTTACAAAAAACGAATATGGAAACGGGTTTGTTGAGGCAATAAAAAAGTATTATTCTTATTTTCGCGCGATAAAACGGTCAACCACAATATAATCCTTGATGTCCTTGACAGCCTCGAATGGGATGATGAGAAGCTTGTCATCCTCCAGGTTGTATCCGTCAGTAACAAAGGTCTGGTCAGGATGGATGATCAGCTCGATAACCTGTCCGGAATCAAAATCGACCCTGATGTTCTTCAGGGTACCGATAAGCTTCCCGTCATTGCTCATAATCTTTTTTCGTGAAAGGCTGCGGGCAAATACGCGTGTCATAAAAAAATTGACGACGTATAAATATATAAAGTGTTCTAAAAAGAGGGGTTGTTATGCGAGATTTTCAGTAATTGTGAGTATAAATTCATTATTTGAACATTTCAGCCGCTAATCTGATGTCAGAGCCCCTTACCGTTTTCCTCCCGGTATGGTCTGACATCTTTTTTGCTTCCTTTGCAAGAAACGTGCCGTACTCTTCCATCAGAGTGGCCAGGGTTGTCGTGGCATCGGCGCTGACGCGTCCGGCACCAGATTTTTTCAAAATCCGTTCAACTGCAGCACGGGATAATCCAGTCATACGTATCTGTCCCCTTCTTCTGTTCTCTTCCAAGTGTATAAAAATATCTTGCCACAGGATCACATTGAGGGAAATACCCGGATTATGTCAGACTGGGTGAGGATGCCTATTGGTTTTCCGTCTTCGACCACGATCAGGCGTCCGATCTCCCGCTCCTTGAATCTTTTTATGACCTCAAAGAGCTTGACATCCGAGGGTGCCTCGACAACATCTGTTGTCATGACCTCAGACACGGGAGTGGTGAGCGGAAGTTTCATCTCGACCGCATATGCGATATCACTCATCGTCACAATTCCACTGAGTTTATCGTCCTCGATCACTGGTGCACCATGGATATGGTTCTGATTAAAAAGGATGAGAGCATCATGAAGGGTATCCAAACCCCTGAGCGTTTTTAAGGGAGAACTCATGTAAGTCTTTATCGGTTGTTTGGGGAGAGATATCATTTCCGTTGTCGCAATAAGCAGGGACTGATCCGACTCATCCTTGCCGAAAACTTCCCCCTTGATGACCAGTTTGTTCACCGGTGTCGGGCCGATGGTGATCTGGTCGCCAATTTCGAAGAGCTTTGCGCTGCCAATCAACTTGATTACCGCATGGCAGACATCAGGATGGCAGAGGGTGGTAAAATCGATCTCTGTCACCTTCACCCCGTGTACGGCCTCTCCGTTCCTGCTGATACCAACATCATAGTCACCCTCTGCAACGTTCAGGTTGAGCTCTTTGTATGCAAGGGTGGTTGGGATATACCCCCCCTTCGGACCTGGCACGCCATCGACAAGCCCAATCGACCTGAGAGCCTGCATCTGGTTGCGGACAGTACCGGGATTACGGTGGATTACCTCAGCGATCTCCTCACCCTTGATGGAATGGGAGTGCTGGTGATAGAGGGTGATGAGGGTGATGAGGATATCTTTCTGGATGAGGGATAAGTCCATAACGCTAAACGGTATTACGTTCCATAAATATATAGGTTGAAGCTACGTGGAGTTCGAACGACTGCCGACAGTTCCTACCGCAGACGAGATCTTGGACCGGAGTTTTCGCCGTGCGGCAAAAAAGATGAAAGAGAAGCTCAACAAGGACAGGGCGAATGAGGAATTTGTGCGGGCAGTCAGGTCTGCCATCCATGACCGGCTTGTTTATATAATCAGGGGATTTCCGGAGTTTGACAAACTCCCGCAGTTCTATCGCGAACTGACCGACATCCTCTTTGGGATCGACCGGATCAAACAATCTCTGGGGGCGGTCGGCTGGGCGGCAAAACATGCCGGCATGGTCGGTGGTGAGCTTGCCTTTCAGGCAAGGAAGTCGACGGACTCGCTGGGAGTACGTAAACGGGCGGTCGCCCGCACCGCCTCCATTGTTCACCAGATTGACAAGGATCTTCGCTTTTTGAACGAAGTGCGCAACGTGTTGCGAACCCTTCCGCATATTGATGATACGTTCACGGTCGTTATTGCGGGTTACCCGAATGTCGGCAAATCATCATTCATCCGCCGGGTCTCCACCGCCACCCCGGAGATAGCATCGTATCCTTTTACCACGAAAGGGATTATTGTCGGACACCGTGATGTGGGGCGCGAACGGGTTCAGTTTGTCGATACACCTGGGATCCTCGATCGCCCGAATGAAGAGCGGAACGCCATCGAACGGCAGGCGCTGTCTGCTGTCATGAACGTCGCCGATGTCGTGCTCTTCATTATCGATCCCTCCGAGCACTGCGGATATCCCATCGAAGTACAGCGCCGACTGCTCGATGAAGTTGCAGGGCTTGTTTCTGTGCCAATCGTTGCGGTCGCAAACAAATCAGATATCGTACGATCGGATCGGGATCTCACGATGTCCATGGAGACCGGTGAAGGTGTCAGTGAAATTCTGGAGCGCCTGCTTTCTTATCGCCCGGCACCTACAAAAAAATTGACAACCCCAGTCCCACTGCAAACCCGATAAGGGTGCCGCCGTTCAGGGGCGGGAGCCCGGCCTGCGGTTTTCCGGAGTTCACGAAATACAGGAGCACCGTAAGTCCGGCAAGCGAGCCCACAATCGCCCCTAACGCGGGGAGGTTTATGAATCCGAATATACGGGTTCCCTTTATCACAAATCCAAGTATACGCGTTCCCTCCGTTAAAAAGACATTAGCCGAGACGACAAGGATGGAGGGCATGATGAGATCGCCCATTCCCATAACGAATGCTGCACGTTCCCCTCCTTCAGCAAGCCTGCCGATACCCTCGCGGATGAATGAATAGTTGCGTTTTTTGGGGATC
>Ga0105152_10000418_pt1 | contig 12376 bp, 9 predicted proteins | sample LakBais05cmmetaG_FD_81534 | JGI IMG/M metagenome (GOLD analysis project Ga0105152, IMG submission 81534) | Lake sediment microbial communities from Lake Baikal, Russia to study Microbial Dark Matter (Phase II) - Lake Baikal sediment 0-5 cm | ecosystem: Environmental > Aquatic > Freshwater > Lake...
GGTCAGGATGGCACGATCTGCCTGGCGATTCAGGATCACGCTGAGACCGGTCTGCCCATCCTCGCGGAGAATGACCGAGCTCACATCCACACCCGCCCGCTGCATCTCGTCCAACATGAAACGACCAAAGACATCCATGCCGCAAATTCCAATGAAGGCTACTTTTAACCCCAGGCGCGCCGCCCCACAGGCAAAGATGACCGATGACGAACCGATGGTCAGCGCGGCTTCCTCCACCAGTTTTTCGACCTGTCCAAAAGCCGGTTCCACATCACCCGTCAGGATCAGATCGGGATTGATCTCTCCGGCAACCAGGATATCGAAAGGTTTGTCGGGCGGCATCTCAGTACCTCTTGTACCAATCGAATGGAGCAATCGCCGAATAGAAATCGGTGTAAGGTTTCGCCTGAGTATCGCACAACTTCATCAGTTGCATTAATCGCTCTCTGGCAGTTGTCTCCAGAAACGTTTTTCGGGTTGCCACATCCAGTGAGACCGCTTCCTTCCAGACCGCCCGCCCGGCGGCGCATCCGCTGGCACCCGCCTTACAGGCAACCGAAACCTGCTGCAGGTAGGTCTCAAAATCCACAGCAGCCGATAACAGGATCCAGGGAACGACTGATGCGCTTGAAAGCTCTTGACATGCTTCCAACCAGAGGCTTTGATCGGCTTCCTTGTAATCAAGAGGAAACTCTGCCTTGAGAATGTCTATCCCCAGGGGAGACAGTCTTCTGGCGGTTCCGATTACGGCAATCTTTTTCTCCTCTGAAGTCAATATGCCGCTATCATTCGGCGCGTAAGTTAGAGGTTCCAGCATGATGAGCAGGTCCAGTGCCTTGCAGTCATCTGCTACCTGCCCAACGAAATCCTCCGTTTCCGAAGCATTGACCGCATCCGGATGGTAATAGACCAGCAGCTTGACAGCATTTGCCCCCATGCGTTTGGCTTTTTCCGCGCTCCAGCCTGGCAGGATCTGGCTTTGACGTGCTATTGGATCTCCGCTGTAGCCTGTAACCTCAAGCGCCACAACCAGGCCGACATGGTTGGGGATGATACCGCCAGCGACAGCCTGCGCAGCCGAATATTCCGGATCCAGCAGCACGGCCGTGGAATCAGATGCCAGGGCGGTAGTCACCGTCAGTTTGAAATTCGAAAGATCGGCATCTGTAACCGACGCCGGGTTATCGGGATTGAGCGAGCGCCTCAGATTCTGGCGATGGTCGAGCGCCAGGCATGTAAACGTACCCCGCCGGGTGGAAATGTGCTGTAATCCGTAAAACTTTCCGATGGAAAGATCACTCATGATTATTTCAACCTCAACTGACCAGAACCCAATTATAGTGGCTTATGGGCAGGTGAGCCTATAGGCAGTCAGAATGCGATTTTTCAGGATGAAGCTGACGTTATTCAGTTTACCCCACGCACAAGCCGCACTAAAGTCCACATCCATATCGGTGTATTCAGCAGCAAAAACAGGTTTACCTGCCTCGATAAAGGGCAGCATATCGCCAATCCAGTCGTAATAGAAAGCATCCTCGGTGATGGCAAAATCGAAGAAGGAAAGCGAATCGGCCACCATGTCGGGGGCGTTCTTGATCCCAATGGCGAGACCGCGGTCATGGGCTTCGTCTGCCAGCCAGCGGGCATAGGTCAACTGGTCAGTATAGGTGAGCGGGAAACCGGTGTCATTATCGTAGATTTCGATATTGTCTGGTTCGACGCCGTCGAAACCTTTGGCCTTACACAGGTCAAGCCGGGCACGCATGATCGGAGCCAGCAGGTCGATGCGGCGGATGTCGAGCCATTTCTCGCCCGCCCAGCCTTCGTAATCCTTGCCGAGGACCTCAGCCAGGAATTGGTCAGCATCCGGCCGCCAGTCTTCCCACGATCCTACGGAGATGTAACAGATGACCTTGCGCCCCTGACTGTGCAACTGCCGGATGACCGAGGCATCGTTATCAAACAGATCAATATCATACACCTGGGCATCCACACCGGTATCCACCGGGGAATCAGAAAGATGCCACTGCCAGGTCGAACCTGGTGCAGGATGCCACCAGTCCAATGAGTTTTTGGTAGAAGATCTAATTGAAGTTGGCATAGGCGACTCCGTTGAGTCCAGCTCAGGTGTTGTTTGACTACAACTGGAAAATAGAAAGAGCCCGGCGAAAAATAATATCGTGAAAGCTGTTCGATTTGCGATAGCGTATAAATTCGTCATTATCAGGTTATCCGGGAAGACCAAGCAAATCGCTATCTCCATGATTCAGGGGCGAACAAACCGGACAGGAGCAGCCCATCGTCTAGCGCTTTAAACCTGTCAGGGAAATCCCTTCAATGAATTGTTTCTGAGCAAAGAAAAACACCACGATGATCGGTATGATCGAGATCAGCGCGCCAGCCATCAAAACCGTATGACGATGAGAGAACTGGGTCTGGAATAGAGCCAACCCGACCGTCAGGGTTGTCAATTTGGCATTGGTGGGCAGGTAGATCAGAGGATGAAGCAGGTCATTCCAATTCCCCAGAAAAACAAAAATTGCCAGTGCCGCCAATGCCGGACGCGCATTCGGCAGGTATATATTCCAAAAGATCTGTATTAACGAGGCGCCATCCACACGGGCGGCTTCGGCCAACTCATGCGGGATGGTCAGGAAATACTGACGTAACAGGAACGTGCCGAACGCCCCACCCCAGAAGGCCGGTAAAATCAACGGCCACTGAGAACCGATAAGATGCAGCCAGCCGAACACAATAAAGTTCGGGATGAGTGCCACCTGTGAAGGGATGAGCATGGTGATGAGCAACAATGTAAACAGCAGATTACGTCCCTTGAAACGAACGGCGGAAAAAGCAAAGGCACCCATGGCACACGTGAGCAGTTGCCCGATCGTCGAAAGAGCTGCGATCTTGAAGCTGTTGAACATCATGTGGGGGAAGGCCTTGTCAGGCATCTTATCCCAGATCACGTTGAAATTCTGCAGCGTTGCGGGGTTGGGAATGAGCGTCTTGGTGAACTGGTCGGCAGGGACTTTGAATGCAGTCGCCACCATCCACAAAAACGGCGCTATCATGATTACCGAGCCAACGATGAGGATGGCATAAGTAAGAATATCCAGAAGGGTCTTTTGGGTCGATATCTTCACATCATCCTCCTAATCGTAGACCACAAAGCGCCGTTCGAACCAGAAATATAATGCCATCAGGATGATCACGATGAAAGCCAGCTCAATTGCCTGGGCACTGGCGCCTCCATAATTAAAGTAATTGAATGCATTGCGATAAATCGAATAAACCACCACCGGAACGGAGCTCTCTCCGCCTGCCCGTCGGGTGAGCATGTAAACGTACTCATACGCCTGGAAAGCGTTGATGGTTGTGATGAGGGTCTGGAAGAAAATCGCCGGTGTGATCAGCGGGAGGGTAATATGGAAAAACTTTTGGATGTTCCCTGCTCCATCGACGGTGGCTGCTTCATAATAATCACGTGGGACTGACTGGAGACCGGCCAGGAAAATGATCATACCCTCGCCGATGGCTCCCCAAATATTAACGATGACAACAGCGATCAGAGCATTTTCATTGCATAACCAGCACACTGGCTGCCCGCCAAAGAATTCGATGATGTAATTCAATATGCCGGTATCCCTGCCGTAGATCATGTTCCACACAATGGCAGTTGCAACAGCTGAAGTGACACCCGGGAGGAAATAGATCGTACGGAAGATGCTGATGCCCCTGATCTTGCGGTTCATCAACAACGCTACAAACAAGGAAATAACGACCACACCCGGAACATACAATCCGGCGAAGGTAATGGTGGTGGTCATTGCTTTTATGAATTTTGTATTGGTGAACAGGTCGATAAAGTTCTGAAAGCCAGCCCAGGTCGGCGGCTGGATCAGGTCCCATTGCACGAAACTGAGCACAATGGTGGCCACGATCGAACCCAACACGCCGAACACAAGACCAATCACGGTCGGCGTGAGGAGTATTCCCAGCCAGAACTTTTCTTTTCCGAGCGGTTTAATTCCGGGTATGGTGGTATCTGCCACTAATCACTCCTGGAATATGGGCGGGAAACAATACAGCTTTGATTGCTTCCCACCCATACAGATAACTCGTGCGATTATTTATTCAAGACAGCATCTGCCTCGACCACAAGCGCTGCTATACCTTCTTCCAAACTGATCTCGCCGCTCCAGATCAACGCCAGAGCATTGCCGACCACATCCGACCACTCGGTATAACCCTTGAAGGATGGTTTGATTTTCGCGTACTCAATCGCATCCAGAAACACCTGGTGGTTGATCGGCGCAGCCTGCTTCAGGAAGACATCGCTCTCGGCTACCTTCTGATACACCGGGATGGCAAAACCCAGCTCGGTCAATTTCTTCTGCGCATCCTCGCTGGTGGCATACTTGATGAATTCCCAGGCAGCGTCCGGAGCTTTCGAGTCTTTCGCGATCACGAAGCCGGCGCTGTTGACGCTGGTGAACCTATCACCAGCCGGTCCCTTGGGCAGGGGCGCTACATCCATATTGAAACCACCGGTGGAGTACTCCGGCACAGCCCAATGACCCATGGGGGTCATGGCAGCAATCCCGGCCAGAAATGGATCGCTGCCGAATTCGCCTGCAGCTATCGGATCGGGGATGGATTTATCCACCATCATCATGTCATACAGGAGCTGCCAGCCTGCCATGGCTTTGGGTTCGCCCAGCAGTGTTTTTGTATAATCATCACTGACAATCTCTCCGCCATAACTCCAGATTACCTCACCCCAACCCGGTTCCAGATCCCAGGTGTCGTAATTGAAGCCATACTGATCGGTCTTTCCATCACCATCTTTATCCAGAGTCAAAGCTTTGGCAGCTGTGCGTAAATCATCATACGTCCAGCTGTCATTGGGATATTCCAATCCGGCGGCATCGAACATGTCCTTGTTGTAGAATAACACGATGGTTTGGAAATCGCGCGGCAACCCGTAATAACCATCATCCAGGTGGTAGACTTCCAACGATTTCGGATATAAACCGTCCAGGAAACCGGGTGTTTGATCGATATAAGGTTGCAGGTTCAACAAGGCGCCACGGGATTGCCAGTCGATGTAGAATGGTGCATCGATGGCAAAGATATCCGGTGGTGTCTGGGCGGCAAAGAGGGTGTCGACTTTTGTCCAATAGGTATCCCAGTCAGAAACTTCCACATTGACTTTGATGTTGGGATTCACTTTTTGGAATTCCTCGGTGATTGTCTGCCAGACGGTCAATTCCTCCGGCGAACCCCATTGCATCACCGTGATTTCCGTCACACCTTCCGCGGGTGCTTTCGCCCCGCAGGCTGACAGGAGCAATGCTCCGATCAGCAAGACATACAGATATTGCTTTTTCATAGTGCTTCCTCCTTCTTGGAATTAGAGTCTGACCACCGCATCCAAAAGATGCGGTTCATCCGGATTCAAACCTCGGGCTATGGATCGTTCAAAAGCCAGGAGTTGACCCGGGGGCAGATAAAGTACGTTCAGCAGAGCTTCAGGCAAATTCGAGGTAAACGCAATATCACCTCCTTCGGGGGCGAGGGTGAATGTCCCAGCTCCCAAAACGGACATCTCCTCCAAAACTCTCTTTTCATATGTTCCATTGGTCTTGGAGACCAGGCCAATTAATAGCGTGGAACCGGTAACCATGGATTTGGGACCGTGGCGGAACTCCATGAAATGGAAAGGCTCACTGTGTGATAGGGACATCTCCTTCATCTTCAAGCTTAATTCGCAAGCCAGACCGTAGCGCAACCCAGATCCGAGAAAATAAAAGCGATCCAGCTTAGTATCCCTGCCAAATCGCACAGCCCAGGGACGCGCAATCTTCAGGTTGTTTTCACACAGTGCAGGCAGTTTTTCCATCATGTGGCAAATGTCACGGTGGTTACCGAGGATACAAGCCAGGCCGATGGTTGCCAGATAGAGGGTGGTAAAGGCCCGCGTCTGTGCGATCGAACGTTCCTGTCCGGATGGAAAAACCAGGTTAAGATCACCCAGCTTTGCGAGGGGAAAATCGGGGAAACATGAAAGTGTCAGAACAGTGCCGCGCCTGTCAGCTTTGAAAGCCTCGCAGGCGTTAAGCGTTTCAGTCGTCTCACCGGAGCGGCTGACTGCCACGAGCAGTGTTTCAGTGTCTGGCGGGTAATAGTTATCCGGATTCAGCCATAACTCTGAAGCTGGGACGCCGCGTGCAATCCTGCCAGTCAATTGTTGATAAAGCGCAGCAGCCGCAAGAGACAGGTAATAAGTGGAACCACAGCCTGTAAAGAGTACCTGGTTGTAATTCGTTTTTTTCAGAAACCGTTCGGTTTCATCTTGTAGTGATTGCAATACTTTGATGGCTTCTGTCCAGGCTTGCGGCTGGCTCATAATTTCCTGTTCAGTATATTTACCTGGTTCAGTCATGGTTAACCTTTTATGATCGATCACCCTTTCAGGCGCTCAGGTGTGCGAGTTTGAATATGCGGGCAGCGTTGCCGTAATAGACTTTCTGTAAAACATCCTCCGGCAGGTATAAGCCATAGACATGCCAGCGACCCTGCATTGGGTAAAGCGCCGCGCTGTAATTGAAATACTCATCCTCCGTCTCAAGGAAACGATAGGCAATCCGGTAACTGTCGATATCGGGTCCAAAATCAGATCCAAACAGTATCCGGTCGGAATACTTAAGGAAGAAACGGCGGGCAGCATGGGGCTGTCGTCCAAGCTCCCCAATGCGCCCGCTGATATCGACGAAATAATTCGAGCAGCGCTCGAGCAGCTCACCCACCCAACCCAGGTTTTCGGCATAACAACCAACATGCGCACCGATGAAAGTGGTCCCGGGATGACGCTCGACCAGTCGCGCCAGGCCATCCAGAATTGAGATAAAGGGCGGGAATGGCGGAGAAGGGAATTGCCAGTCTGGAACCAGGTTGAGTTCCTCCCAGCGCTCATTCGTCTCGTCAACCGGATCGAAGAATGCCACCGGATCAGCCACATGAATGACCACCGGCAAGCCCAGTTCACCGGCCGTCTGCCACAACGGGTCGAGACGGGGATCATCCACCCTGACCAGTGCCCCATCCTGATCCTTGACCTTCAATCCAAACGGTTTCCAGATCTTTAATCCTTCGGCGCCCCGTGCAGCCTGAGCTCGCAACCGCGTGGCTGCCCACTCGCCGAAGCCATCGCCCTGTTCAGCCCAGACGGAAAAATCGACTCCGCCGAAAACGCTGAAGCGTTCAGGAGCGGCAGCCTTGAAGTGGTCAAGATGGCGTGCCAGGATCTCCTCTCCCCAGCCGCCATCCAGATCGACATAATGGACAATGCCGACCTCATCCAACTGGTCAAGCAATTTTTCGACCGGCTGGTTGATCCAGCCACCACCGAATTCCTCCCCCAGGTGGTTGTGTGCATCCACCACCGGAAAGCGGGGTTTATCGATCGGCGTGATCTTTGTTACCAGTTTACTCTTCGGATAGAAGTCGGATAACAACATGACGATTTCACCTATGCAACAATGACATCAGTACCCTTGGCACGTAAAGAATTGATAAATTCCTTATCCGTTTGATCATCCGTGACCAGGATGCTCATCGCCGACAGCGGTGCCAGAAAAGCCGTTGCAATGACACCGCATTTGGTATGATCTGCCACGATGATGGTCTGTCGACCGGCATTTAAGATTGCGCGGTCGGTCAGTGTCTCGGGCAGGTAATCGTTCGTCAGTCCCTGATCCAGGCTGATGGCGCGGGTGCCGATAATGACCTTGTCAGAGCGCACTTCAGCCAATGCCTGCTCGGTGATGTGACCTATGAACGACAACTCGCTATCGCGTAAAATGCCCCCCAGAGCGATCAAAGTGATATTTTCCTTTTCTGACATCAGGTTGATCACCGGGAGTGAATTGGTGATGACAGAGATCTTGCGCTGCACGAGATTTTGCGCCACCTGCAGCACGGTGGTGCCTGATCCAAGAAAAACTGTTTCACTATCCTGAACCAGGGCGGCTGTCGCACGACCGATCCGTTCCTTCTCAACTTCGCGCTCGTTACTACGTTTGAGGATCGGATCCTCGGGCGCTGCCTGGCGCAGAAGAATGACACCACCATGTACGCGCTGGATCGATCCCTGCTCAGAAAGCAGATCCAGATCACGCCGGGCAGTCGCTTCACTGATGCTGAATTTCTCGCAGATCTGGCTGATCGATAAACGGCCAGCCCGCTCCAAAAGGCGGGTTAATTGTTGCTGACGTTCGAAGTTGGATAGGGTTTCATGAACAGTCAATAACGCTCACTTTCCATCATTACCAATCATTATTATAACGTTTTTTGCGCGTTTTTCAAGAGGGGGTTATTTCATCCATAATCTATCACTATTAGAGATGCTTTTGTTATCGTTAAGGTCAGAATCGCTGGAATGCTATTGGGGAGAAGAGACATCCGAAAACCAGCCACCTTGCCAGAGGCAAAATCCTCCTCGTGATATATTTCCATAACGTATAATATCAGGAGCACAAGAAATAATTCACAGCTTGTAAACAGCCACAGAATTTTCAAGGTCCGACCCGCTTATAGACTTTAAGCCGGGGGCACAGGCCTCGGTTCTTGTTTTTCACCCTACAGGTATCCCATGCTTACAGCTCATCACATTACCAAATCCTACGGCATCCAACCCGTCCTGAAAAACATCTCCTTCAGCATCAGCGCCAGGGATCGCATCGGCCTCATCGGTCCCAACGGCTGCGGTAAGACAACGCTCCTGCGCATTCTCACCGGTCAGGAGAAGCCTGATTCCGGGAAGATCACCCACACGCTCCCCGGCTTACGAATTGGAACCATGCCCCAGGCTTTTGAACCCGCCCCAGGGCAGACGATTGCATCGACCCTCAACCTGGCTGCCGATAAAGGTACGGAACTTGAAGCTGAAATCGCCTCGCTTGCGGTTGTATTATCCAAGCACCCACACGATTCGGAGCTTCAAACACGCTTCGACACCGCCCTTGCCCGCCTATCAACCTTCAACCTCCAACCCGAAACGGTCTTAGCTCCGCTCGGGTTGGTCGATTTCCCGCTTGACACCCCTGCCGAGCATCTCAGCGGCGGTCAAAAAACGAGACTTTCTCTGGCCAAGATCCTGCTTGCCAGCCCGCACCTGTTACTGCTCGACGAGCCCACCAACCACCTCGACATCGTCATGCTCGAGTGGCTCGAAAACTGGCTGAATGCATTTCACGAAGCCGTGTTGATCGTCTCGCATGACCGCGCCTTTCTCGATAACACCGTAACCTCCATCCTGGAGCTCGACCCGGCCAGCCACAGCATCAAAACCTTCCCCGGCAACTACACCGATTACGTCGAGCAGAAAATCATCGAGCGGGAACATCTGACGCAGGCCTGGCAGGACCAGCAGGTGGAGATCGCCCAGCTGCGCGTTGCGGCAGCCCATTTGAGAGGGATGACAAAGATAAAAAAGGGCGGCAAAGCCGACAGCGGCGACAAATTCGCCAAAGGCTTTTTTGGCAACCGCGCTACCAAGGGCGTAGCCGGACGCGCCAGGCACATCGAAGCGCGCATCGAGAAGCTGCTTGACGAGAATAAGATCGAGCGCCCGCGACCCTCCTGGCAGTTAAAGCTGGACTTTGGCGCGCCACCCCACCAGAGCCGCGATGTGTTAATCGCGAAGTCATTAGCTATCGGCTACGCGCAAGACAATCCCCTTTTGACCGGTCTCGACCTGCACATCCGCGCCGGGCAACGCATCGCGCTGACCGGGGAAAATGGCGCCGGGAAGACCACGCTGGTTCGCACGATCACAGGCAAAATACAGCCGCTGGCGGGTACATTGATACTGGGAGAAAAAGTCAAATTGGGCTACATGGCGCAGGAACAGGAACTGCTTGATCCATCCCTGAGCGGGCTGGAGACCATCCAACGCATCGCCCCCTTCAATGAAACCGAAGCGCGACACTTCCTGCATTTCTTCCTGTTCAGCGGGGATGACCCGCTGCGCCCCAGCGGCAGTTATTCGTATGGCGAACGCGCCCGGCTGATGCTGGCGCTGCTGGTTGCGCAAGACTGCACCTTCCTGGTGCTGGATGAGCCCATCAACCATCTCGACATCCCCTCGCGGGCACGCTTCGAGCAGGCACTGGGCAGCTTCAAGGGTGCGGTGCTGGCCGTTGTCCATGACCGTTATTTTATCCAAAACCTTGCCGAGGATCTCTGGATCATAAAAAATGGTCAACTGTACAAATACTAAGAGGCCACGCCAGCGTCAATATAGAGGTGCATTTTCACCCACGCATTGCATCAGATCGTTGGATTGTCAGTTCTCAAAACCATTTTTAATCCTTGAAATGTATACTCCGGCTGCAAGATGGGCATGATGCAAAATAAAACCCGGGATAGGTCCGCGACTATCCCGGGTTGTTAATTATTGAAAATCCTATGGGTTGATAAGTGTAGGTGCCGGGGGTTCTTCATACATCTCCGTAGGTCGTGGAGTCCGGGTGGGAGTTGCGGTCAATACCGGATAAACTACAGGGGTTTCACTTTGTTGATAGGGCATGGTCCAAATGGCCAGGGTATCAACCCCATCATTCGACCAGGCGATAATCAGGTGTTTTCCATCCGGCGTAAAGACGAGCCGATCGATGGCACTTCCCTGGTTTATATCCGCAACAAGTTCATAAAAATTTCGCCAGATCTTGATTGTCTGATCCGCTGATCCAGATGCCAAAAGATCTGCATCCACGGGTGAAAAAGCCAGTCCGGTGATCGCACTTTCATGTGTCGTGATGATATTCTCTCCCCCAATAACCCCCAGATTCCGACAAACAGAATGGATCTCGCCTTTCATCGATCCGGCGGCGATGCACTTCCCGTCAATCGAATATGCGACACTGGTCACTGATGAAGCGAGGTTGTTTAATGCGGTAATACCTTTATACCCATCAAGATCCCATTCCATGACGGATCCATCCTTTGAGCCGGTCAGGAGTGTCTTTCCATCCGGGGAAAAGGCAATGCTTTTCACAGCTGAAGTATGCTGCAATTCAGTTAGTTTGGTATAACCTATTGTCTCCAGACTGCCGGGATCCTTGATTGGGTTCCAGAGAGCGACTTTGTTATCCTCTGCTGCTGTTGCCACCAGGCCAGCTGCAGGTGAATAAACGACAGCATTGATCGCAGCCGAATGACCTTGTGTTGAAATCAATTCTGCCCATGTTTTGCCGCCCCTGATATGAATGCTTCCATCCTTTGAGGTATATACAAAGCTCTGATTATCGATGAACGCAACCCCGGTTACTCCTGTTGTTGGGATATTCAGGAAGACAATTTTGGTTTTCAACCTGACCAGGCTGATGCCATTTTGATGTGTGCCTACTACCACCAGCGATCCATCTGGCGATATGTCGATAGCGCGAATATCCCCCGGAAGGTATTCCACTTCCGTGAATGGGATCGGTTCATCGAGGGTTGGTTGGGAATTTGGTGTCTGGTCCGGGTTCGGCAGGGTCGATAATGGAATAATAACCGGTGATTCCTGACTTTCGTGGGAGGTATTCCAAATAAACCATCCGATAAAGGATGTCACGGCTAAACCAGCCACAAGGATCATCACCCACGGAGCACCTTTCCTGCGGGTGGTTATCCCTCCCCCAAGCTGCGTTTCCGGCAGCTTGAAGACCTGGGAGCGCCCAACGTGTTTAATAGGATATTTCAAGGTGGTTGTGGATTTTTCAACCGCCTCGATCAGGATCATCGACACATTGTCTTCACCGCCGGAATCGATTGCGAATGTAACCATCCTGATGACGTCATCAGCCAGTTTCCCGCTGCCCGCCAACCCGATCAGGTCGCCCTGGGTGGCATAGCGCGTCAGGCCATCCGTGCATAATAGAATACGGTCGCCCTTTTTGATCGGAAGTGGACCAAAAAGGTCTACCTTCACATCCAACTCCCCCCCAATGCAGCGGGTCAACTGGTTCTTGGTATTCGAATTACGGGCGGCTTCTTCTGACATCACTCCCTGGGAAACCATTTCACCCACCAGGTTGTGATCACTGGAGATCTGCTTTATCCCGTTTTTGTTCAGGAGGTAGGCACGACTGTCACCTACATTGGCAATATACAGCTTGTCGTTCAGGAGCAGAGCTGCCACAAGCGTGGTCGCCATCCCGCCTTCGGGAGCATTATCCAATGCATGGGTGAAAATATCCCGATTTGCCAGTTGGATGGCTGTGATCAACCGCTCGCCGCAAGGCAGGGAGGTTTGTTTGAAATACTCGAAAATGACTTTTTCTGCAGCATACTGGCTGGCATACTCCCCCGCCTCTGCCCCTCCCAC
>Ga0105152_10000419_pt1 | contig 12369 bp, 15 predicted proteins | sample LakBais05cmmetaG_FD_81534 | JGI IMG/M metagenome (GOLD analysis project Ga0105152, IMG submission 81534) | Lake sediment microbial communities from Lake Baikal, Russia to study Microbial Dark Matter (Phase II) - Lake Baikal sediment 0-5 cm | ecosystem: Environmental > Aquatic > Freshwater >...
CACGATGACCTTCAGGCTGGGGCAAACGTCAATCAACGGCTGGCGGATCTTGGTGCGGGAACGCACCACACAGCCATCATAGTCCGGCAGAATGTTCGGGAGTTCTTCGGGGGTGATCTCGAAATTCGTGTCCACCGTCAGCCCGGCGAGGCGCATTTTCTCGATAGCATCGGATTCGGTTTTATCACAAACCAGGATTTTCATGTGATTTCTCCTTTTTGGATGTCGAATTACAGGGTACTGCGTAAATATCTGAACCAAAATTCCATGAATTGCGCACAATTCGATAATTGCATGTTCACAGATTTAAGCAAGAAGCAGTAAAAACAGAGACAAACAAGTCGGATGCCCGTGTCTCTCTATTATTGGAATTCCGCCGTTCCACGAAAATATTGTAACACGGCATACTTGATTGTCAACTGATTTCCTTCATGCGCGGACGGTGCCAATTGTTAGTGTGCGAATGACCGGGTGTGGGCTATAATCTGAACGCAAAATATAGGAAAATAGTTGCTTCAATCACAGGAGATAAAAATGACCAAACGCATCCACAATTTCAACCCCGGACCAGCCGTTCTGCCGCTGGAAGTGCTCCAGCAGGCACAGGCGGAGATGCTCGATTACAAGGGGACGGGAATGTCAGTGATGGAGATCAGCCACCGTTCGAAGGAATTTGAAGCCATCATTGCGGAAGCCCAGGCTGACCTGCGCGAACTGCTCGGCATCCCGGCCAACTACAAGATCTTGTTCCTGCAAGGCGGTGCCAGCCTGCATTTTGCCATGCTCCCGATGAACTTCCGCCCGGCGGGGGCTTCAGCGGATTACATTGTCACTGGCACGTGGAGCAGGAAAGCCTACAAGGAATCCCAGAAACTGGGGACGGCCAAAGCCGCGGCCAACCTGGAGGCTGACAACTTCAACCACCTCCCGGCCCAGTCGGAACTCAAACTGGACCCGCAGGCTGCGTACCTGCACTTCACCTCTAACGAGACCATCCACGGCGTGGAATACTTCGCCGAGCCGGTCCCGCCGGCGGGTGTGCCCCTCATCTGCGACGCCAGCTCCGACTTCATCAGCCGCCCGATCGATGTTTCCCAATATGCCATGCTCTACGCAGGCGCGCAGAAGAATGTCGGCCCGGCGGGCGTAGTGGTCTGCATCATTCGCGACGATATGCTGGAAAAAGTCCCGACCAACCTACCCAACCTGCTCGACTACAAAGCGTTGGCCAAAGAGAACTCCCTGCTCAACACCCCGCCGTGCTGGTCCATCTATATTGCTGGACTGGTACTCAAGTGGGCCAAGGGTCTCGGCGGCCTGGAAGGTATTGCCAAGCGCAACCAGACCAAAGCCGGGCTGGTCTACAAGGTCATTGACGGATCCGGCGGGTTCTACAAGGGCCATGCCAAATCCGACCGTTCTGTCATGAACGTGCCCTTCCGCCTGCCCAACGAACAGTTGGAAGAACAATTTGTCAGCGAAGCCAAGAAGCGCGACATGATCGGCCTGAAGGGCCACCGCTCGGTGGGCGGGATGCGCGCCTCGCTCTACAACGCCCTGCCGGTCGAGGCTGCCCAGGAACTGGTCAAGTTCATGAAAGAGTTCCAGCTGAAGAACGGGTAGTTGACTTCTCTTGCCTGCATGGTATAATGTCGCCGCTTTCATCAGGAGCAGCGACATTATTTTATGCTAAGTGTATCGGAAGCTCGTGAACGCATCCTGTCAGTTTTCCTGCCGGTCGAATCCCAGACCGTTTCGCTCGACCGCGCTGCAGGGCGTGTTCTGGCTGATGACATTAACGCCGAGACTGACCTTCCCCTTTTCGACAATTCCTCTGTAGATGGTTTTGCCCTGCACAGGGCAGATCTCGTTTCCCCCCGGACCCTGAATGTGGTCGCCGATATCCGGGCGGGTGAAACCTCCGAGACGCCCATCCAGCCCGGACAATCTGCCCGCATCATGACCGGAGCACCCCTGCCGCCCGGAGCCGAGGCGGTGGTCATGGTCGAGGATACGGACTTCAACGTGCGCACTCCCGGCACGCCCGCCCCGCAGACGGTGACCATTAACAAGTCCATCCTGCCGGGTGAGAACATCCGCCGCCGCGGCGATGACCTGCACACCGGCGACAAAGTCCTACCTGCGGGACTGCGCCTGCGGGCGCAAGAAATCGGCCTGTTGGCCATGCTCGGCGCGGCGGAAGTGCTTGTCCATCGGCAGCCACGACTTGCCCTGCTCTCCAGCGGTGATGAACTTTTACCAGTGGAGGCTCGCCTCACTCCAGGTAAAATCCACGAATCCAATTCCCATGTCCTGGCCGCCCAAGCCGAAACGGCGGGCGTGGAACTCATCCGGCTGGGCGTCGCGGCGGATACTGAAGCAGATATCCGTTCCCGGCTGGAACGGGCAGTGGAAGCAAAAGCGGATGTAATCGTTTCATCAGCGGGAGTCAGCGTGGGTGCATTCGACTACGTCAAGTCCGTCATCGAAGAAGACGGCGAGCTCGAATTCTGGAAAGTCAACATGCGACCCGGTAAACCGCTGGCATTTGGCAAGTACCGCGGCATCCCGTTCTTTGGGTTGCCGGGAAACCCTGTTTCGGCCTTTGTCGGATTCGAAGTATTCGTGAGACCCGCCCTGGAGAAACTGAGCGGACTGGAGGTTAAACCCCGTCCGCACCAGACAGCACACCTGGCCGAGCCGCTGGAATCCGACGGGCGCGAATCCTACCTGCGCGCAGTTGTCAGCCAGGAAAACGGCCGCCAGATAACCCGGCTGACCGGTGCACAGAGTTCCGGAAATATCTTCTCTTTAGTGCGCGCAAATGCTTTACTGATTGTGCCCTCTGGTGTAAAATCGCTGCCTGCAAGCTCAGAAGTAGAGATATGGTTCATCGCCTAAAATCCACTCAAAATGATAAAACCGGTCCGACCTTCTATTGGGCCACTATTGCACTCGCCGGTTTGGGCGTTCTGGATGCCACTTATTTGCTCGTTTATAAGTTGACAAACAATAATGCCATGTGCATGGGTAGTGGCGGCTGTCATGATGTCAATTTCAGCCCCTATTCGGAAATTGGGGGGATCCCGGTCTCGGTGTTTGGGATCGTCACTTTTCTTGTGATTGCTGGCATCCTGCTACTGGAGCCGCGGCTCAAAATTGCGAAAGAAAATGGAGAGCTGGCAATCTTTGGGATCAGCCTGGCGGGCGTGGCTTTTACGGCTTACCTCACCTGGCTCGAGATTTACGTTATACATGCCATCTGCCCATTCTGTGTGGCTTCGGCGGTCATCATCGCCTTGATCTTTATCCTGGCCATTATACGGCTCATCAAACAATCTGTATATTAGGAGGAATTCATGCCCCGCATCCGCTGCCATTACAATGATTGTGTGTTCGTTGACGACGGCTATTGCGGCGCCGCGGCGGTCGAGCTGGACCCCGATACCGGTTGCGCCACCTATTCTCCCAATGAAGAAGCTACTACCAAAGATGAAAATTGGAAAGAAGAGGAACTGGAAGAGTGGGAAGAAGAGGAAACTGAAGACGAGGAAGATGACACTTGGGAAGAGGACGAGGATGAGTTCTAACAAAATGGGACGGCAGTAAATCTGCCGCCCGTTTCACTCCGAACACGCAACCTGCTCCCGTACCACGTAGGGGCGCACATCCTGCGCCCCTATTTGTTTTCCATCATATGGTACAACAATACCCCCGCGGCTACTGCCAGGTTCAGTGAACTACCCCGTCCCTTCATCGTAATGGACACGACCACGTCGCAGGCTGCGATCTGTTCCGGGGAAAGTCCCTTTTGCTCATTGCCGAGCAGCAGAATGGTCGGTTTGATTCCCAGCCGGAACTCCCGATAATCGGCCTCGGCGTGTGCCGAAGAGCCGACTAGTTGATAGCCGTTCTTTGCCCTCCACTGCATGAACTCATCAAATGAAGCCTGTATTACCAGCATCCGGAACAGAGTCCCCATACTGGCCCGCACCACGGAGGGGTGATATAGCTCCACACCGCCGTCCAGCAGGAATAGCCCGTCTGCACCGACAGCCTCCAGCGTGCGCAGGATCGTGCCGACATTACCGGGGTCCTGCGGCGAGACTGCTGCGACACCAAAGGCAATGGATTCCGGTGTCACATTTTTCAGTGGCACGCGACGCTGATGGACAATCGCCAGGATTCCCTGTGGGTTGTCCTTTTCGGCGATGGCGGTGAACAGGTGGCGGGTGAGGGCTGCGCAGCGCCCACCGCGGCGGGATTGCTCATCCACCAGGTGATGGGCGAAGTCGCTGGTCAGCAGGTCTGGGGCGTAGACCAGCGCATCCAGGTCCCAGCCAGCTTCGACAGCATCGCCGACGAGGTGGATGCCTTCGACCAGGAACAGTCCCGTCTCCTCCCGCCCTTTTTTCTGGTGCAGGGAACGGATCTGTTTGATGAGCGGATTGGCGTGGCTCGAAATGAGTTCGGGCATGGCTTGATTTTACCCGAATAGGCTATAATTTTGGCGGAGGCTTGGATGACTGTATTTTACGATGATCTCTTTGATCGCTTTTACGAATTGCATACTGAAAACGTGAAAGCCTTGGATGGATATCCTTCGGAGGCACTCGACTGGGCCCCCGGCCCGGAGATGAATTCCATCGCCGTGCTGGTTGTCCATCTGGCCAGTGCAGAACGCTACTGGATCGGTGTGGCTTTGAATGAGCCGCCTGACCGTGACCGTGAGGCTGAGTTCATGACAAAGGGTTTGAGCGCAGATGCGTTGAAGGCGCAATTGTTCTCTGCCGATGATTATGCCCGGCAGGCTCTGGCCCGTTTATCCCTGCCTGATCTGGAAGCAGTCCGCCATTCCCCGCGCAATGCCAAAGCATTCACCGCCGGGTGGTGCCTGGCGCATGCCCTCGAACATACCGCCTTGCATACTGGTCACATCCAGTTGACGCGGCAGTTGTGGGAGCAAAAGAGGAGGTCATAATCTGTTAGAATTGTCCGCATGAATAAAATCATCTGGCCGATCCTGGCACTCCTGCTGACCCTCTGTGCCTGCCAGCCGCGCGCCAAATCCATAACCATTCTGAATGGGGAACAGGTACTTTCTCTTTCCACTGCTAAAACCGTCCCGGCAGAAATCCTCGCTGAGGCAAATATAACACTCGGTGCAAATGACCGTTTGCTCTATCTCGGTTCATTGATCCCGCTCGATACAGCCCTGCCGGATGCCAGATCCTATACGCTGACCGTCCGCCGCGCCGTGGCGTTGAGCATTGTCGCACCGGATGGACAGCAGACGATCCAGACTTCCGCCCTCACCGTTGCCCAGGCGCTGGCCGAGGCCGGGTATACGCTTTACGTAGGCGACCAGCTCGACCCGCCTGCCGAAACGCCCATCACCGGTGCGCTGGCCGTCACTTATCAGCCTGGGCGCGTAATTGTCGTCACGGTGGACGGAACCCGGGTGCGGGTGTGCTCTGCGGCGGCCACGGTGGGGCAGGCACTGGCCGAGGCTGGCGTTCCGCTGGTTGGGCTGGATATAAGCCGGCCGGGTGAGTCCGCTCCCCTCCCCGAAAATGGTCAAATCCGGGTCGTGCGCGTGGTCGAGTCGGTGGTTCTTACCCAGAAAACCATCCCGTTCAGTACCAGCACCGAACTCTCAGCGGATCTGGAAATCGACCAGCAGGTACTCCTGCAGGGTGGCGAGCCGGGACTGGCAACCGCCCGCCTGCGCACCCGCAGCGAGGACGGTGTGCAAGTCTCGCAGCAATCCGAAAGCGAGAGCGTTGTACGCCCGCCGCAGGACCGCATCATGGGTTTTGGAACGAAGATCGTCATCCGCACGACCACGGTAGATGGGGAGACCATCGAATACTGGCGGGCTCTGAATATATTTGCTACCTATTACCAACCCTGTGACGCAGGGACAAACAAATGCTACTATGACACCGCCAGTGGGAGACCAGTCCAGAAAGGAGTTGTGGCAATGGTCTATCCCTGGTATCTGCTCTTTGTTGGAGAACCGCTATATATCCCCGGCTATGGTTTTGCTACGGTTGAAGATACCAATGGGGCCAACACCAGCGCATACGGCGACACATACTGGATTGATTTAGGCTACAGTCAGACGGATTCTGTCGATTGGGTACCCCATCATGTGACGGTCTACTTCCTGACACCCGTCCCCGCAAACCCTGGGTATATCCTGCCATGAACGGGCTCTCGCTCCCGCCCCTGAACATTCCTGCACTCTTGCGGCGATATGACCTGCGCCCGAGCAAAAGTCTGGGACAAAACTTTCTGCAGGACAAAGCCGCCCTGCAGAAAATCGTCAATGCGGCGGGACTGGGGTCATCGGACGCCGTCCTGGAGATCGGTCCCGGCCTGGGCAGCCTGACGCGTTACCTGGCCCTTTCGGCGCGTTCTGTCACCGCCGTCGAACTTGACCGAAAGTTGTTCCCGGCCCTGGAAAGTGTACTGGCGCCGTATCAAAATGTGCGGTTGGTGCAGGGTGATATTCTGAAACTCAATCCAGCCGGATTAATGGAAACGTCGGGTTATATTGTAGTGGCGAATATTCCCTACTACATTACGTCGGTGGTCATCCGCCATCTGCTGGAGGCGGAGCTGCGCCCGAGCCGCGTGGTGCTGACGGTGCAAAAGGAAGTCGCCGAGCGCATCTGCGCTGATCAGGGAAGAATGAGTCTGCTGGCGTTGAGCGTGCAGGTTTATGGGAATCCAGTTTTTGGGACAATCATCCCGGCGGAGGCTTTTTACCCGCCGCCAAAAGTAGATTCAGCGGTGTTGTGCATCGAGGTTTACCCGCAGCCTATCATCCCTGCCGACAGGCTGGAAAAATTCTTCATTTTAATCAAAGCCGGATTCTCGCAAAAACGGAAGACCCTGCGCAATGCTCTCTCCAACGGCCTGCGGATCGCACCCGACGAGACAGAAGAACTGCTCTCCGCGGCGGGGATTGACTCACAACGGCGGGCAGAGACGCTAAGTCTGAAAGAGTGGGGGAATTTGGTGAAAGAATATATAATCCCAAAAATGCTCGGATAGACTCTTAGTGATGGTTTTATGGATCGCGGCTACGGAATTATTGAATCCGCCCCATCTTCCCCTCACGCCGCAAATCGCGGTAAGCCCACAAGACCTGCCACACCCGCGCTGCCGCTTCGACCTGGATCTTGAACGACATTTTTGATTTACCCCAACGCCGGTCCGCAAAATAAATGGGGACTTCGCCGATCTTGAATTGCAAACACCAGGCCAGGTAAGCCATCTCGACCATAAAAATATACCCACTCGATTTGACGCGCTCCAGCGGCATTGCCATGAGTGTTTCGCGCCGCCAGAGGCGAAACCCGCTTGTCACGTCTCGCAAAGGAATTTGCAGGATGCTACGCGCATAGAAATTCCCCCAGGCTGAGAGTGCTTTTCGCCAGATGGGCCAGCGGACATCGGTGCTGCCGCCCGGGATGTAACGCGACCCAAGCACCAGGTCACAGGTTTCGAGGCGCTTTGCCATCTCAACCAGTGCAGCTGGGTCATGGGAGAAATCGGCATCCATCTGGCCAATGGCATCCAGAGTGCCATCGAACAGGGTGCGGAACGCCTGGATGTAAGCTGAAGACAGCCCCAATTTCCCGGTGCGGTGCATCACACGCACGCGTTTGGGATTGGCAGTGGCCAGGTCATCGGCAATGCGACCAGTACCGTCGGGACTGTTATCGTCTATGACCAGTATGTCTAAGTCCAATGGAAGCGCAAATAAAGCGGAGACCAGTTTGGGCAGGTTCTCCGCTTCGTTATATGTTGGAATGATGACGACAAAACGCAAATTAGCTCCTACAGGGTACTGCGTACATAATTGAACCAAAATTCCGTTATTTTCGAGCCCTTCGATACAGAAAAGTTCCCGGATTTATGCAAGAAGCAGTAATTCTTCTTATGCAAGAGGGATAACTTGAGAACATTAGGAGACGGGTTCTTTTTGAATAATGAACTCGCAGATGGTATCGCCCACCGCACAGCACCTGGATTCGTTGACCCGAAACTCCAATCCCCCGGAGACCCATGTGAGCATGGCCTGGAGTAGACCGGTATGGATATAGCAGACCGGTTTGTCAGCGCCTTTGCGAGACCAACAGATTGGGCAGCGAAGAATTGTCCAAATGAACGCTTCGTCCGTTTCGCCCACGGTAGATTGCTGGTCAGTAATCTGAGAGAAGATCCTGGCTGCGGCCGGCAGGAGTATGCGAATCTTGGTCTGGAGGGGAAGCACCTTGAATGCGAGGTCACCAACACCTGCCAGGGCACCAAAGTTCTTAAGCGCATCATCGAAAGTGGCACGTCCAGCGTGTAAAGCCAGACCTCGTCCACCGCGCGGGCCATATGTCTCTTCCAACCCAATATGGATGGCGGTGAAATCAGCAAAGTCAAATTGGCGCTCCAGGTTATCGGGAGGATAATTGTCAATCAAGTTGCTCAAACCCGCCAGGTTCAAAATGGCATTGAGACCATTTTTCCCCATCACCTCTTCATAGGCTTCCAGAGCGATGCGGGCGAACTTGTTGGCGTAATAATAACCACTTTTTGGGATTTGCTCCATAGTTTCCGCCACCTTAAATGAGTTTCGACAGGTCTTCAGCCGCGCGGCGCATGTCGAGGAGGATCAGGCCAAGTTTGGCTTGCTCGCGTGCCAGTGTCGTAAGCACTGCTTCTTTGCCCACTGACATCAGAATAACATAGCCTTTCTCGCCTTTGATGTACACTTGTTCCAGCGTTCCGCGTCCCAGTTCGGTCGCAATCCGCTCGCCCAGCGAGATCATGGCAGCCGACATGGCCGAGACCCGGTCCTCTTCCACACCATTAGGCAAGGCGGAGGCAATGCTCAAACCATCCACACTGACAACAGCCGAGGCCTCAGTGTCGGGTGAAGATGCCTGTAGCTCCCGCAAGCGGTCAACCATAAGCTGGGCGCGATTCTTGGTCAAAACTACCTCCTTGAAACCTGATGTAAATTTAGCACAGGGCGCATAATGTGTCAAGTTACCTATCTGATTCCATTTGTTGGGGGTTGGCGTGCAAAAAAGTCAGCCAGGAAAACATGCTATAATCCTCTCCCGTCCATATAGGTATCCCTTATGCGCCGTATTCTGATCCCTCTTTTCGCCGTCTTTTTCCTGCTGGAAAGCCTGCCTTTGAACAGGACGACCGCCGCGGCTCAGAGTGGAGCGTTGCCGACCCTTGAGCCGGACTCCGGGTCGGTGGTCTGCCCCCCGGGGATTTATGAAACTGTGCCGGATGGCTGCCTGCCTCTAGGTCCATCCGAGTATCTGACAAAAATCGCTGCGACCGGTATTCCATATCCCATCCTGCCCCTGCCGGCCTACCCCCCGCCCGCCGCGCTGAACGACATCCCATATCATTATTTTAAAGTTACCGACCAGGGTGCGCCGTTATTTGCTTCACTGGAGGATGCTGCCAATAATCAACCATCCAGTCAATTAGCCCCTGGTTTCTTGTTCGTTTCCTATGTGGATATCGAAACAGACCAAAATGGCACATCCTATTACAGGCTTCGTTCGGGTGAATTGATAGGGGTTGACGGTGGTCGCCAGGCTGTTCCGACGTTCCAGGGGTTGGCGTTCAGTTCCCAGCCGCCACGCGCTTTTGGTTGGGTGTTGGGGGAGACAAACCCCCACACCGCTCCCGGATTGAATAATCCAGAAACGGGACACACATTGTACCGCTACAATGTTGTCCAAATCTACGATACACAGGAAGCCAGCAACCTAACCTGGAACCTGGTGGGTCCAAACGAGTGGTTGGATTCCCGTGAGGTGGACCGTGTGGACCCGCACACCACTGCTCCTAAAGGAGTGACCGCCAGCCGCTGGATCGAAGTCAATTTATTTGAGCAAACGCTATCCGTTTATGAGAACAATCGACTGGTCTTTGCCACGTTGGTTTCCACGGGCGTCGATCCTTTCTGGACCAGGCCTGGCATATTCCAAATCTACGAGAAGAATCCCACCGGGACGATGAGCGGAGCCACTGCCGCCGACCGCTCGGATTATTATTATCTCGAAGGCGTGCCCTGGACGATGTATTTCGATGAAGCTCGGTCTTTGCATGGAGCCTACTGGCATAACGGCTTTGGATACGCACGCAGCCACGGCTGCGTTAATATGTCGGTGGGGGATTCGCACTGGCTCTATGATTGGGCCAACCTTGGCGACGCTGTTTACGTTTACGACCCATCCGGCAAGACTCCGGTAGATCCGTCAGTCTATGGAAGCGGTGCGCCTTGACGCCTCGAAACCCGTATGGTATATTCAGCCCGCTTCTGGACCCGTGGTGTAGCGGCCAAACATGCGGCCCTGTCAAGGCCGAGATCGCGGGTTCGAATCCCGTCGGGTCCGCCTGGAGATATTAAACCGACAGCCTGGTCTGACCAATGTCAACCAGGCTGTCTGGTTTTAATAACCATTACAGCCGACCGGCAGACAGCAACGGGCTGTTTTTGTTTTTGGTAATCCCCAAACCCCTTATATCTGGTGAATCCGAATTTCAAAATGCTCTCCAAGGGTAATGATCGTGTAGCCTCATGGAACTAGAGAGGAAATTTGCCAGTTGCATCCATTACGACCGGGCCGTGACCCGAGCAAACAATGTGTGCACCAAGCGCAGCTTGCTTTCTCTCGGCCTCTCTTGCCTTTGCATCGTCCCAGGTCAAACCGGGGCGCGAGCCATGGATGCCATTTTCATCGGTCACCAGCGAGTCACCGCAGAACAGGATGCCTGCTGCAGGCGCAAACAACGATATGTGGCCTGGCGTATGGCCGGATGTATCGATCACTCGCAGACCGCCCAGGGCCGGCAGGATCTGACCGTCTGTCAGGACCTCATCCACCTGAAAAGGCGCAGCCTTCATAAAAGGGCGCAGCAGGGTGAACATTAGACGCCGCACCGAGAAACCGGAGATATTTATCTGCCGGGAAGATTTACCTGCCGCGATGGCATCGGCTTCAATCCTGCTGGCATAAGTGCGTGCGCCGGTCAATTTGTGCAGAGCGGCAAGCCCGCCCACGTGGTCAAGATCTGAATGGGTGAGGAGGATGCGCTTCACGTCGTGCGCTGACCTGCCCAGGCTGGCAACATAGGCAAGGATTTTCCTCTCGCTGCGCGGCAGGCCGGTGTCAATGATGGTCAGCCCGTCGGAATCAACCAGGATATATGGATTGGCCACTACACCAGGAACGAGAAATACATTGTCTAAGATCTTCATACCAGCAGGCTCCTTATATTGGATTTTAATGCAGTTGCTCGATGTTCCGATGCTCCTTGCGGTCTCGACACACCGCCCGTCGTATGACTTGCGAACTATTCATGATGATCATTTTATCCAACGGGTATCTGAAAGTACTTCAAAGTCCGTTGTGCGCGGGATCAGGTTGAAGGTTTGCAATAATTCAGGGGTTGGAAGGGCAGGCTTGCGCGTGGACAAGTCCAGTATCGCTCCTTCAAGGTCAATACTGACTGCTTTCTTTCTATTGGATTTGAGAATATCATGATGAACTTTCCAGCGCGCACCCTGAGGGGATAGGCCTGAGAGAGCATAGGTGATGGTCACCGTTTCGCCCATACGCACTTCCCGAAAGAACCGGGCATGGATGGTAGTGTAAATCGGCCCGATCCCGAGATTTTCGAATCTTTCGGGTGGAAACTCGTGCTCGGTAAAGAAATGGTAGCGCAGATCACCTGCGGCATCGATGTAAGCAGCGTAATTGACATGGCCGTTGGCGTCAATGTCTGACCACCTGATTTCATAGGTTTTGGAATATTCATTCATTGGACTGCTCCAGGCATTAATTAGGCCGCACGACCGCCGGCTCCCTCCTGCCTCCCCTAAATACGACATGGAAAGCATTCATGCCAACCACAATTTTGTTGTCGAATTTGGGGGAGGTGTCCAAAGGACGGAAGGGGTTTACGCCTATAACCCCACCTCCTCTTTCCACCAGTAGCCGCCCACCCCAATGGCGGTCAGAAAAGCGGATAGGAGGGCAGATTCGCTCCAGGAGAAATCGATGAATAAGACGCCCACAAAGAGGATCAGTAGGAATATACCGGTTACCACGATGAGATACGTAAGATTTTTTTACGCATGGTGTTCTCTTGTGGAATTTGTATGGTTGTACAACGCAGGCCATCACCCGCGCGGCGTGATATTTACAGGGGCGAGACATTTCCTGCGCACCCTTCGGGTGTGCTTCGCGAGGGACCATGCCCCCACGGGGAATATAGGCGTCACCCCAATGAAATAAGATTGAACGCCTCATTCAATGGAGCGCCGGGCGG
>Ga0105152_10000420_pt1 | contig 12364 bp, 13 predicted proteins | sample LakBais05cmmetaG_FD_81534 | JGI IMG/M metagenome (GOLD analysis project Ga0105152, IMG submission 81534) | Lake sediment microbial communities from Lake Baikal, Russia to study Microbial Dark Matter (Phase II) - Lake Baikal sediment 0-5 cm | ecosystem: Environmental > Aquatic > Freshwater >...
CCTGAGGCCAGTGCGGCGCTGTCCTTGCCTTTGGTTTTTTTATCAGTGTTTAATTCCTTTTTTTCTCAAAACATTGACAATGGTCCACCATATAATTTTTAACTCCAGGAGCATACTTTTATTTTTCATGTAATAAGCATCGTATTCTACTTTTAGGGGGATCGGAATGTCGTCCCTGCCGTTTACCTGCGCCCATCCGGTAATACCGGGAATGAGTTTGTGAATTCCTTTTATCGTCCGGAGATTAATGAGATCATCCTGGTTATGCAATGCCGGCCTCGGTCCTATGAAGCTCATGTCGCCTTTTAAGATACTCCATAGCTGCGGCAGTTCGTCAAGGCTGAATTTTCGGAGGAATGATCCGACGGATGTCAGGTAGCTATCGGGATTCTTCATCAGGTGGGTTGCCATTTCAGGGGTATCTGGTCTCATTGTACGAAACTTCGGCATTCTGAAAATAGTATTGTTGATACCGACCCTGTCCGACCAGTATAGCACGGGACCTTTTGAGGTCAATTTAACGATCAAGGCAATCAGAATCATGGGAATGGATAAAAAGCATAATAGGAGAAGTCCCAACAGGACATCAAGCATGCGTTTCATGGCAATATCAATCACTACACGTGTCCCACATTGCGCTTCTTTCGTATTGTATCATGCCAACCGATTTACAGATCGTATTGAGCACCAAACATGCCCACAAATGGTTTAACCGCGACGAAATCCCAACCCGCGCAGTACGCGGTCCAGTTGGTAGTATCCCGCAATTGAAACAAAGCGAGTCCATACACCCGCGGCCGCCAAGACCTTTAGAAGCCAGGGGTATTGGTGTCGGAAAAACTTGTTGTAGAAACGCATCATTCCCTTGTGCTTGTTCCACTCGACGAAGATGGGCCTGTCTTTGCTACAATGCCCCTTGTGATGGATCATTCGTGCATCCGGCACAAAAAGAATTTTCCAGCCTTTTTGGCGGAATCTCATGCACCAGTCCAAATCTTCGCAATGCATGAAGTAACCTTCATCCAGCAGCCCGACATCCTCCAGCGAATTGCGTCGAGCCAGCATACAGGCCCCGGAGATTGCTTCCACTTCAACAGGTCGGTCAGGCAGGCGCTGCTTGTGTAAGTCGAAATCTAAAAACAATTTGGGAAAGCTATTACGAAGCGAACCAAGGCCGAATGACCGGACGAAAGAACGCCAGGGTGTCGGGACGGCGCGCCGACCGCCACTTTGCTCCGTACCATCAGGGTTGGTTAGTAATCCGCCGGCCAGTCCTACATCATCCGCACTGTTCACCGCTTCAACAAGGTTCAAGACGGCATTTGGCTCAAGGATGCAATCGGGATTGAGAAAAAAAACATAATCGCCATCCGCAGCCATTGCGCCTATATTGCAGGCGGCTGCAAAACCAAGATTCCGCTCATTGCAAATGATCCGTATTGTCGGGAATGTGTTCCGCAGTGCAGCAAGGCTGTTATCTGTAGAGGCGTTGTCCACCACGATTACCTGCTCAGACTGCTGACAAGCGCGTGCCACGCACGCCAACAGGATATCTCCGGCGTTGTAATTCACGATCACAACGGAAACAGGGCAACCGGTATGAGCATCTGCTGGCCGCTTATTCAGATGGGGTATGCTGGGTGAATATTGCTGCTCCCGATACCATTCCGCGGTTGCTCGCAGTCCATGCTGCAAGGTGAATCTCGGCTTCCAGCCTAATTCTTTACGAATGAGGTCGTCACTGATGCGCAATGAGCCAACGATGCGGTCCACCGAATTGAGTTGACCGATCAATTCACCCAACCCGCGCAATAGCTTCACCGGCATGGAAAATACTCTGGCAGGTCTTCCCAAGCCTTCGGATATGTGACGAATCATCTCTGGAATGGATATGTCTTCGCCATCGCGCACCAGATAAGTTTTTCCGCGTGCAGCAGGATGGTTCGTACAGTCTATCAAAATATCAACCAGATTCCCTAAATAAATCAGGCTGCTGCTGTTGTATACACTTGCAAGCGGAAGCGGGATGCCTTTGTCCACCGTCGCAAGCAGTCTGATGAAATTACCCTTCACGCCCGGCCCATATACCAGAGGGGGGCGCAAAATAACGATTTCCAGAGCTGTTTCCTGTGCGATCCGATGCAGGGCTTTTTCGGCCTGCCATTTTGATATGGCGTAAGGATCCTGTGGATTGGGTTTATCGGATTCAGAAAAAAACCCTTTCTCCTCTCTTTCTCCTGAGGCATTGAAAGCAAGCGGCTCACTATCGACGCAAGCCGATGTGGAATCGTTGAAGAGGATCAAGGGGGTTGTCGTTCGCTCCCCGTTTACCTTGATCGAGCTGATATAGATAAGCCGCTTTATTCCGGCGCGTGCTGCCTGCCGCGCAAGATTTTCCGTGCCATGCAGATTGACCCTGAGAAATTCAGCCAGCGGATCAACAGCAGCATCCTTCATTACATGCACCCGCGCAGCGAGATGAATGACAATATCCATACCGCATAGCGCGTCTGTCCAGTCGGTGTTGCCGTCAATATCGCCGACGGTGACAACTTCCGCACCATTCAACAATGGATCTTTTTCGCGTACTGCGGCTCTGACGTGCCATCCCCTGCGAAGCATTTCTTCGCACACGGCTCGACCAATAAACCCGCTGGCTCCGGTAACGAGAATATTTTTTTTACCCGGCGTCACGGTCCTGTTCAATTCAGCCTTTACCTCTGATGTGTTGTCGCTCAAGGTCGCGCCAGAATTTCTTCATATAACACGACCTGTTCTCTTGTGATATTCTCGCCGGAAAAACGTTCAAGTATGCGTTGTCTCGCTGCCAATCCCATTTTATGACGCAACGCCTGATCCTCAATTAATGCCAGCAGGGCTTTGGTAAGCTCAGTGATATTTCCCGGTGGAAACAGCAATCCCGTCAAGCCGTCCTCTACGGCGTCGGTAATACCATAAATGCGTGAAGCAACCGTCGGCACCCCACTTGCGGCCGCCTCAATAATGACCTGACCAAACCCTTCGCGATAACTGGGAAGACAAAAAATATCCGCTGTCGCCATATAGCGTTCCGGATGAGGTGTAAATCCCACTCTGCGCAGCTGATCCCGGCCCGCCCCGCAAATCTCCTGTATGCGCATAAAAGGCACATCCTCCTCAGCCCCCACCAGCAGCAACACCGTGTCCGGTTTGTGTCGTGCAATCTCGGCAAAGGCAGCAGCCAGATCCAGCATCCCCTTGTCGCGATTCAACCGCCCCAAAAATAGTAATACCGTTGCATTGTGGTTTATATTGAGCTCCCGGCGTACCATGCTTTTTATTTGCGCATCGGGATAGAAGCGGTCAGGATCGACGCCACAGATCGATCCGTACCCGATAACCTTGCCTTCACCGTGCTTCAGGACACCCTCAGAAACCAGAAAGTCGAGCTGCGACCGACTATCCACCAGAATATGCGTTGCGAACGACACGATCAGCTTGTCGCACATTTTGAGGGCCATGCGCTGCCATCCCTGTTTGTTTGCCCATACCTGCCCTGTAAATGTATGCATGCGACCGGGAATTCCGGATAAACAACCAGCCAGCATCGTCAAGAGCCCCGATTTCGGCATGATGGAATGAAGAAGGTCAAACCGTTCACGGCGGAATAACATCATCAATTGTACACACGCACACAAATCTTGCCAGGGCGAGACCTTGCGTTCGATTCTGATGGGAACAAATAGAGCAGCCAAATCGCTTAAAAGCTCTGCGCCATCGGGATGGCTGACGATACTGACTGACCATCTCTGCGCCGACGCACGAATGTGCCCTTTCAAGAAGGAATTCACGGCGGCGGGAATTGTTGCGACAAAACAGATTTTTTTCATCAATAATTGCAGTGGACTTCGCGTTCCAGATGGTTTTATGTCGGTTTATCGGCAAGACGGTCCAGTACCTTATGCCATTGCAGCAGAACCGGCGCGGAAACACGGTCGGGCCGGGGCTGATAAAACATTGGCAGGAGGATATTCAGATGATCACCGGCATTGCGCCCGATAAAAGTCAACAGCGACAACAGCGCGAAAGGCCATTTATGAGACGCGATAAAGTGACGCCATTGAATGCTGAAAAGGATCTTGCGCGTTTTTGCCAATTTCCGCCAATTAACATTGGTTCTGTTGCGATAACCGAATAGAACTTCATCAATTGTGCCAAAGCGGCTTTCGCAATAACTCCGCAACAGCAGCTCCTGATCCTCACAAAAGTAGGGGCCGGGTACGGTGTAGCGATGTTTACGAAACCAATCAATTCTGCCCATCCAGGTTGGATGCGGGAGGTAAAAACCCCTCCAGGGACGAGCACATATTGCGCTGTGAGAAAGTGAATATGGAAATAATCCCGTTGCCTGGTCGTTTTCATCAATCGTAATGGCACGAACGGCGATCAAGTCAATCCGGGGATCGTTTTGCAATGCCTCTACTTGCCGTTCAAATCGCCCCGGATATGACACATCGTCCTGATCCATGCGCGTAAGATATTGACCGCGAGCCAAATCAATCGCCTCATTCAGCCTGGAGGCTAATCCTCTGTTTTCGCCATCCCGAAAGATCCGGATCCGGGCGTCCCGGATGTCCGAAATATCCTGAAGCGCGTTGTCCGTCGAACCATCATCAATGATCAGCAATTCCCAATCAGTGAACGTTTGCTTAACAATCGAAAGAACGGCCAGCCTCAAATACTTGCCGGCGTTAAACACTGGGATAGCTGCCGTTATCAACGGCGGTGCACTGCCCTGCACTTTGGTGCGTAGTGGCTCCTCCATGGTCATTCCTCAACCGGTCGCATATATCCAGCGCCGCCAATGACCAGCGTAAGAGTTTCCATGCCTGATTTTGAGCTTTGCTTGTTGCTCACAGAGTCACCCATCCCTGCGGAAACAAATCTTTAGTATTTAACTTTTTTTCGTCGGCAAACCACCTTTTTGGCGCAACTACTATTTTTTCCGGGTTGGGATTTAACCACGCAGCCCACCAGCTAAAAGAGCTGTTGGCAATAACGTGATGCCGGCATAAGCTCATCAGATGCATGTCATTGTAACTTTCTGCGCCTCGATTGAGATCAACATATTGACAGGGCAGATCCATGCTTAGATTGTCCTTTGCCCAGGCAATATCATCTGAAAAAATGAAGAAATGAGACTGCTCAACTTTTTCGGAAATATTCTGAATCGCTGTTTGATAATATTGAAGGGAGCACAATCCGTGCCGGGCATTGGTTTTTTTATTCCTTACATAATCACCACGCCGTACGTGCAGACTCACCGCCTCGACCTGTTTAATGTGGTTGGCGAGTTCAGCATTCCGGCTGGTTAAGGGGATCTTGAAAGTAAAATCGGTGAGAATAACCGAAGCGAATTGCCGAAAGTATTTCTCGGACTGCCAATAGCCGTGAAGATAACTTGCCGACGGAACATTTTTTATTTCTGGCCAGTAGTGGAAATGAGGTTCAACGATAAAACCGTCCCGGCAGAATCCGGCCAGGCTGGGGCGTGCCAGGACTCTCCGAATCCGGGCAGGGGACTGCCATCCCAGAATGTTATACATCTCCGCTTGGGTTGCAATCTCCACCGGACAATCGAAAACCAGCGGAAGTTCAAACCCTTGATGAGGCCCATTGCCAGCAAAACCGGAAACGTCGAGTCGCAAAGGTTGTTTACGCTCCAGCGACAAAGCGCGGCCTGCTGCGTACTGGAACATCTGGTTGCCCAATCCGCCGGTAATATGAGTGATAATCAAAGAGGAAGTCCCTTGTCCAGATTAACGCTGACCCCATTTTTTCAGCCACTGATGGCTGTCGACAAAGATCGAATTGATAAAAGTATCCGCATAAAGGATGTATCCCTGAACAAGCATCAATTCTATGATGTTGTGCAGCTTGCTTGGCTTTTGTTGTGTTTCATATGTAAGCGTCTCGACACAAATGCAGGTTGGACGATACTTCTTCCAGTTAATCATCCCAAGAATCTTAATATCCAGTCCCTCAATATCTATATTCAGGAAATCAAGCGTTCCGGCCATCTCCAAAATACTGTTGATGTTTTTAAGTTCGACCTGCAAAATATTGGTCAACTGATGACCCATGGCGACATACCGCTCCATTTCCTGTCGTGAAAATGTATTAAGCGTAGGCGAATCCATGACAAAAAAATCTGCCTGAGCATCCCCTGAGAAATGGACCCCGCATTGCAAAACCACATCTCTGGAACGTTTTTTACGCAGGAGATTTGCGAAATATGGATCTGGTTCAACCAGAATTCCCTGGCCACCCGCTTTATAGAGCAGCGCGGTATTAGAAAACTGGAAGGGGTGATTTGCGCCTACATCCAAATATCTTTTTGGGCGAGGTCCGTTCAGCCAGTCCAGCACGTATGTAACGAGCAGATCCTCTCCGCACTGTGAATAGGATGCCTTTCGGAACATGAAAGACAGCTGTCGGGAATGCAGCCTGCTTCGGGTTGTCGGAGAGATATGTTTTTTCAGAAATGAATGTAAAAATAATTTCAACATTTAACCGCCACGCAGTGCCAGCCAAAGCAAGCTACGTCGTTTGCCATCCGTGCTTTGCCGCGCAATGAAAAATATAAGACTGCGAAGCCCGTCGCCAGATATGACAGCGGCCAGCACCAGTCGCCGTAACGGCGGGACATTGAGGGTAATCGCAATATTTCCTGTTTTGTATATTCGAACCAGTCGCCGTTGGGAGTAAGTTCCTGCACTTCAAAGTTCCGTGCGGGCAGATGGTATTCGAACCAGTAGCGGCTATATCCAGTAGCGTAATGATACGGTGCAAAATGTACCAACGAGGCAAAGGGTGCGGTGATAATCAATTTTCCGCCGGGCTTCAACAGCCGCGAAAACTCGTCCAGGGCCTTGAGTGAATCAGGAAGATGCTCGAAGACCTCGCTGCACAGGACCACGTCAAACGAACCATCCGGTTCCGGAACATTCACAATATCGCAGACCAGATCAATCTTGCTGGTATCCCAATTCCCGGTTTGCAAGCCTCGGGCATCACCAGCTCCTTCGTACTGGCAAACGTCCTGAGAAAGATAAACCAGATGCGCGCACAGCTGTTTGTTCCGCAGTTCACCGGCGCCGGCGTCCAGTATCCGCAAACCGGCGGGAATAGCTTTCAGGGTATCAGCCAGCCATTGATTGCGGCCCTCTTCGTTGGCGTTTACCCCTATAAGCCTTTTCATCCACGCTCTCATGTTGCGCAATCCCTTTATTGTTTAAAAAACGTAAAAATGCCCAAGGCGTAGCGCTCTTTGCTCAATTCTTTCATGTCCCGCTTCGGGTTAACGGATTGTGTGAGCGTCCGGTTCGTTCCTATCCACGCAAATTCCCTAAGCAACAAACCGTTGGCGGCAGCAAGATGCACCAGCGCGTTCGGGTCAAATATACGGTGCGCGTTAAATTCCACTCGTTCCACGCCGATGGGCACGGAAAGATAAAGCAGTCCCCCCGACTGCAGCATCCGTGACATATTGCGCAGACCCGCCACGTGTCCCAACGGATCGATGGAGTCGCCATAGCGGCCAAGTCCAAAATGTTCCAGGGCATGCAAACACGACAGCGAGTCGCAGTACTCGACGAGCGATTCTGGCAGGGCCATCAGGTCTGCCTGCCTGAAAATAACCCCGGTAATCCGGGGAATCATCGGACGAATATCGAACACTTCGATTTCACGGAAGCTGGCCACGTGCGCAACAAAACCATCCATGCGCGATCCGATGTCCACATGTTTGGCCGGATCGGCCTGATGAATCTTTCGTGCGACGCGTAAATCCTGCCAGAAATATTCGTCCTTTGTAAAACCGGCTTCCTCGAACCTATCTTGCAAACAGGGAAGAATGTTGATTTTTCCTCTATACTGTCTGCGAAAGTAAAACCAATCAGCAGCAAATCGATGAATTCCCGCAAGCGAGCGAATCATCCGCCTGGGGTCTAAGCCGAATTGCGTGCTCATGACCCAGTAAATTTTTCTGAAAATCTCCATCATCCTATTTCCGTTTTAACCACTCCAGGCTGATCATAAATCCAATCAAGTTAATGGACAACCAGCCAAACGCCGCACCGGCAATCCCCTTCCATGCAACAAAGAGCGGGATCAGCACGATGGAAAGCACAAACGCCAAGGCATTGACCTGAAGGATGCGGTGGATTCTTTTATGAACGATCCAATTGACGTAACCAACGTTATAAAAAGCGTTCAAGCCGGTTCCCACAAGCAAGATAGCCAATAGGGGATAAACGGTCTCGGCCACTTGCGTATTCCTCAGCCAAATTTCCAGCAGCGGTTTACCGAAAGCCATAAAACCGAAAACGGTCAGCCCCACCAGCAACGCAATGAACTTGATTGTCTTGACGCTCAGGCTGCGCAATGCACCGGCATCCGCTCGCAGTTGAACAGCGCGCGGTAATACCGCCTGAACCACCGGATAAATTAGCTGCAACAGGCCCGCTGCGGCAGTAGCCGCGATGACGTAATAGCCAAACTGTTCGATTGGCGCCATCCGGCTGAGCACAATTTTGTCCATCTGTACGGTTAGTGCGCCGAGCCAAACAGCACCAGACATACCGGCGGCCAATGACCATGCCGGACGTAGCGCCTCGATTTTCCATCCGACCTGGCTTCGCTTAACATTCAGGGTACCCCACGCCAATCCGGCACGCACCAGTGTTTCCAGCAGGGCTATCGAAGCATGCCAAATCAAGTATGCGGTCAGCGTGGGCCAGATGATGACGATGATCACGCCGCCCAGATGACGAAGCAATGCACCGACAAACATAACGCCATTAAGCGCAGTCTGGACTTGCGCCCCCACAAGAAGACTGCGATAGATTGATCCTGGAAACTGTACGGCAAAAATGACCGCCGAGCCGTAAACAGCATGCGTTCCCAAAGCTACGGGCATATCTCCCAGGTTCAACCAATGAACAGCGATGATGTCAGCCAACAACGACATGACACATCCGGCGCCGAGGGCGAACATCCAGTATATCCGCTCAAAGCCGAACAGAAGTGCCGCTGTGCTGCGCCGTCCTGTATCCGTAGCATCGAGGCGCACGGCGATCTCGCGCACAAGTGCCTGGCTCATGCCCGCATCCAACAAGCCGAAGAGCGCCTGCAACATCACGACAAAGCCGACCAGTCCAAACTGCTTCGGGCCCAGTGCTGCGAGGTACCAGGGCAACGCGAGAATCGGCGCCAGTGCAACCGCTCCCCCGCCGATATAATTAGCGAGAATGTTTTTTTTGAGAGACATGGTTAATGAGCACGCACAGGCATTCTCATCTACTGTGTCCTCTTGACACACAAAATCCTTTCTTCATCTTCCTTTGAAATAATCGATGATCATCTCGATCAGCGAACGGTCTGTCCCTTGAGGGACTTCCGTCAAGTCAAACTGTTTCTTCTCGCGCGGAAGGTCGTTCCAGAATACCGGCTCGCCGCCCCTGCATCCGAGCGTTTTGACTATGGCGGGATAAAGGTCGCCGGAAACAAATGATGGTGTAATTTGTGTCTTACGGTCCAGGTAGAGTTCCACCTCCTTGAGATAGTGCCGCGTGCCGTAACTCACATGGGGCATGGGAACGACCATGTCGATCCCGCTCATACGGTCCTTGAATTCATGCCACAAGATACCTTTCATGTACAAATCGACCTTCGCTTCGATCGCAGCATCAATCGCGTCTATGATAAACAGCAGCGACAGGTAATTGGACTTCGATGTACCGGCTTTCGGCTCCGAAATCTTGCAGAGCCCCTGAACCGATGCGCCCGGATCGACCGCCAGCTCAAAATCGAAAAAGGCCAGCACCTCTTCCTTTTCAAACAGCCCGATCAGTTGCTGCTTCAAGTCGATGATCTTTTCACTTTTCATCTTGAACACTCTCCCTGAAATGTCATTGACGCGTATTGTGCCTCATTCTTTTTTAGGGTTGACTTCCATCGTTGGTGGACCCAGAGCCACTGGTCTGGATACTTCCGGACGGTGTCTTCGACGATGCGCGTGAAATTCTGAGTGTTGATAAGGACATCCTGGTCCCGGTCGCCCGTTCGGATGAGCTCTACCTCTTCTCCGAAGATAAACCGGTAGCGCCCGTCATTGAGCCTGAGCGCATAACCGGGAAAGCACCGGTGCGCCCGTATGAAGGGCCAGCAGGGCCAGGCCCGTGGTTGTGCAGGCTGGTTGCCCGAAGAAGTCCACGAAAACGCCCTCCGCCACGGAGACATTCTGGTCGATCAGGATGCCCAGAATGTCGTTTTTTTTCAGATGGCGCAGCATGCTGCGCATGGCAAAATCCTTGGCGAGAGGCATGTTGCCCGTACAGGATCTCACCCAGGTCACGAGGTTCTCCAGCAGGGAATTGTCGAGCGGGCGGTATATGACCACCGACGGCTTGACGGCAAGAGACAGGGCTATCGCGCCCAGTTCCCAGTTGCTGAAGTGGGCGCCGAACATCAGCACGCCCTTGTTTTTTTGAAGGGCCTTGAGGCAATGTTCCAGCCCCTCGACATCGATCAGATCGGGGAAATTGTCCGGAGTCAGCTTCGGAATATCGAAAAAATCAGCCGCCACGATGGCCATGTTCCGGTACGTGCCTTTTGCTATCAAGATAATATCACTAATGTTTTTTTCAGGAAAGGCCCGCTTGAGGTTATGGATGGCGATAAGACGGCGTCGCGGCGAAACATGGTAAAAAAGCAGAAACAGGGCGATAAATATTTTCCGCCGGACATTTCGGGGAATCGCGGAGAAAACGGCCAGGACGACAGATGTGGATGTGTTTTTCTTCATCAGACCTGCCGGAAATGATATTTGGAGAGATCCCGCCCGAGCAGGCGCTCCAGCCGGGCCACCCAGCGCCGCTTTCTGTCCTTTGCCGTGAGCTGATAACCGGGATTCGGTTTAAACAGGCCCTCCGCCGGCGGCAGCCAGTCCCGGACGACCCCGGGATGGGTTCCCTTGAATTCGCGCAGAATCGCGGGGTCGATGTCGGCATAATGGACTTGTTGCGGCGCCTCGTTCCAGTAGCGGTTCACTTTTTCTGATTTGAGATTCATCTGCCGCTCCGAACGCACCCAGCCGTAATGAAAGATTCTGGCGCCCGTAGGAGCCGCCTTCGGATAGCGCCCCGTCCGGTTTTTTTCCAGCACATACCAGAACTGGCCGTCCACAGCGTAGCTGCGGATGACGTTCCGGATGATGCGGACCTCTCGCCGGTACCAGCCCGGCGAATCCAGGAAGCTGTTTTTATTGCCGTAAAAATGCAGATAATCAAAGAAAAGGGCTTCCACCGCTGGGTCGTGCAGGTACGTTTCCATGGCCTGCCGGATGCGCGGGAGATCCTCCTCGTGAACGACCTCGTCGGCCTCCAGATAAAAAGCCCAGTCCCCGGTGGTGTTGAACTGGGCGGTCATCTTCTGCTGGGCGTAGACATACCCCCGATCCTGCATTTGTTCGTTCCAGAAGGTCGGCATCAGGCGGATTTTGGGATCCCCGATCGCCCGGACCATGGCTTCCGTTTCATCCTCGCAGGGGCCCAGGGCGATGACAAACTCGTCCACGAGCGGCAGGATCGAGCGGATGGATTCCACGAAGGGATACCCCAACACCTGGCCGTTGCGCAAAAAAGTGAAGCCGCTGATTTTCATGGTTTCTTCCCGAGGTTCTTCAGATATTGCGAAAGGCCGCTGGTCGCGCGAATGCGGCCGGATCCGAGCACATCGTCGAGACGCCGGCGGTTTTCCGCAAGGCTTCCACGGTCGTTTTCCCCGTGCCAGAGATGCAGCACGGGTGCGGCAAAACGGGCGCTTTTATGAAGTACACCGGAGCGCAACAGCCGGATCGCGAGATCGGAATCCTCGAGGCCCCAGCCTGAATAGGCCTCATCCAGACCGTCCACTTCAAGCAGGTCCTTGCGCCAGACCGATAGATTGCAGGTCATGACTCCCTCCCACCGCTTTGCGGGCCATTTTCGCAGCGCCATATCCGGCGGCAGCGCCAGCAGCGGCAGCCAGCGGTTGACATCCCCGCTGAGCTTTGCCCGGAGCCAGCGGCCCGACGTCCAGGCATGAACCGGCAGTCGATCATGCAGGACCCGCCGCGAAAACTCCTCGGTCAGCAGAATACGGTTTCCTGAAAGAAACCAGCCCTTCTCGGCCATGCGCCGGTGGCGGGCGACAAGGCCGGGCAGCGGGATGCAATCCCCATCGCTGAAAATAATGTAATCGGCGGTGGTTTGCGCGATCGCGCGGTTGCGGATCGCGGCGGCGCGAAAGCCCCGGTCCTCATGCCAGACGTGGCCGATGTTGA
>Ga0105152_10000421_pt1 | contig 12360 bp, 10 predicted proteins | sample LakBais05cmmetaG_FD_81534 | JGI IMG/M metagenome (GOLD analysis project Ga0105152, IMG submission 81534) | Lake sediment microbial communities from Lake Baikal, Russia to study Microbial Dark Matter (Phase II) - Lake Baikal sediment 0-5 cm | ecosystem: Environmental > Aquatic > Freshwater >...
GTATTCTTCCCGGCGGTTTGACCAGACACCTGTCTTGTTTTAGAATCTCTCCATACCATTCTTCAGGAGGTGAAAATGAGTTGCAAATGTAGAAAAGTCGTGACCTTTCCAAAGGAAGGCCCGAAAGCCATCGGACCTTATTCACTGGGCATCGCAACCCCCAGCCTGGTGTTCGCTTCAGGCCAGATTGGGTTGGTACCCAAAAGCGGTGAACTGGTCGGTGGCGGTATTGAAGCTGAAACCCGCCAATCACTCGAGAACCTGAGCAGTATCCTCGCGGCAGCCGGTACCAGCTTTGATAAGGTGGTCAAGACGACCGTTTACCTGAAAGAGATCGGCGATTTCGCAGCCATGAATGCCGTCTATGCCGAGTACTTTCATGACGAACCGCCTGCGCGCACGGCGATCCAGTCTGGTGGTTTGCCCAAGAATGCCCTGGTGGAGATTGACGCCATTGCCCTCGCACCCTGTGATTGTAACTGCGATGAGGAGGGTGGCGACGAAAAAGAAAATTGTGACTGCAATTGCGACTGTAAGGAATGAAAGCGCAACAAATCCTGGTCGTGGATGACGAACCCTCGATCGTCCAGTTAAGTCGCCTGTATCTGGAGCGGGATGGCTATCGCGTCATTGAAGCCGGGGACGGGAAAACCGCCCTCGAGACGACCCGTAGTGCCCAACCCGCGCTGGTTCTGCTGGATATCATGCTGCCCGAGATGGATGGACTGGAAGTCTGCCGTACTTTGCGGGCTGAAAAGAACCAGGTTCCGATCATCATGGTCACTGCCCGGGATGACGATATCGATAAGATCCTGGGGCTGGAACTGGGTGCGGATGATTACCTTACCAAACCCTTCAATCCGCGAGAAATGGTGGCGCGGGTCAAAGCCCTGCTGCGGCGTGCCACAGCGGTAGCAGACACCGAATCTCAACCTGCGCTGCATCTCGGCGATCTGACAATCGATCCTGCGAGACGCGAGGTCCATATAGGCGGGACTCCTGTCGACCTACGCACGCAGGAATTTGAAGTCTTGTACATCCTCGCTCAAAATCACGGCATCGTGCTGACCCGCGAAAAATTACTCAACCTGGCATGGGGGTTTGATTTTGCCGGTGAGACCCGGACGGTGGACGTGCATGTCAGTCAAATCCGGCGCAAGCTGCAAGGCTCATCCGTAAAGATTGATACCGTGACCGGTATCGGCTACAAACTGGTCTATTAATGTTTACTTCTCTGAAATCCAGGCTCTGGCTGACCTACGCATTGATGATTGCGCTCGTGCTGGGGGCAGTTGGCATTGGGGTCCTTCTTTCCCTAAGGAAAAGCCCGCTGGTTTACCGTCAACCACTGACCCAGCTGGAAGCGGTTGTTAATTCAACCGTTAGCTTGATCAATACCAACCCCAATGCGACAGGCTTGAAGTCCATTCTCAAAAGCGAATCCCTCAAGACAAAAACCCGTCTGGCAATTTATCAACCCGATGGGGTACTGGTCTTCGACAGCGATATCCTTCCGGGTGACCGTCTGACGCTCTCCGCCCCACTCGATGCCAGTGCGCCAGGTGAGGTTCGTTTTACCGACGACCTGAAAAAGCGCGGATGGCTCTACACCCTAAAACCGATCAATGACCAGTTATACCTGCTGGCAGCGGGTCGCTTACCCCGACTGCCGCTGTTGTTGATACTGCGCGACGAACTTTTTACCCCGTTTGTTCGAGCCGGTTTGCTGGCCATGTTGCTGGCTGTAGCGCTCGCGATCATCCTTGGTAACTGGGTGGAAGCACCACTTTTGAAACTGGCCCAGCAAGCCGCTGCCGTGACCCGTGGCGACGCTCAACCCATCCCCATGGAAGGCCCAACCGAAGTCCGGCAGCTTTCTGGCACTTTCAATGAAATGGTGACCAAATTGAACGCCAGCCAGCAATCGCAGCGTGATTTCATTGCCAACGTATCTCACGAACTCAAAACCCCATTAACCTCCATCCAGGGATTTGCACAAGCAATCCTTGACCAGTCATCCCCCCTGCCGGATGAGACCCGTCAATCCGCAAGGATCATTCTGGATGAGGCGCACCGTATGAACAGGCTGGTCATGGGATTGCTTACCCTGGCACGTCTTGATACCGGCATGACCGAATCGAGGAAAGAAGCCGTAGACCTGGAAGCCCTGTTGCGCAATGTTCTGGAAAGGCTTGCACCACAAGCGCAATCTGCGCAGGTTGCGCTCATTGACCGGATAGAACTCGTGCCCGAAATCATGGCAGATCCAGAAAGTCTGAGTCAGATCTTCACCAATCTGATCGATAACGCCATCAAGTATTCGAAAAAGGATGGAAAGGTTACGGTGACCTGCCAACAGCGAGGGTCTGAGCTCGAAGTGCATATCCTTGATACCGGAGTGGGCATTCCCCTTCGAGCTCAGGCAAGGATTTTTGAGCGTTTTTACCAGATCGATAAATCCCGCCGTGGCGGAGCAAAACGCGGCGTGGGATTAGGTCTGGCTATTGCCAGTCAGTTTGTTAAATCCATGGGGGGAATCATCACCGTCCAGAGTGAACCAGGTAAGGGCAGTGATTTTATGGTAAAACTACCCATAGAATGAAACCGTTTGTTTCCATCGTAATTCCTTGCTATAACGAAGAGAAAACCATTTCTGCCCTCCTGAAAGCGATCACAGCTCAGACATATCCATTATCAAGACTGGAGGTCATCATCGCCGACGGGTTTTCGAAAGACAATTCCAGAGAAGCCATCTCTGAGTTCCAAACAAAAAATCCTCGTTTAAGTATCAAAGTAATAGATAACCCCAAACGCATCATCCCAGCTGGAGTGAATGCTGCTGTTCGGGCATCCAAAGGGGAAATCATCATCCGGTTGGATGGCCATTCAAAACCACACCCTGAGTACGTGATGAAGTGTGTGTCTGCCTTGGAACACAAGTTGGGTGATAACGTAGGTGGTATGTGGGAAATCAAGCCATCCAGAGACACCTGGCTGGCTTATAGTATTGCAAAAGCTGCCGCTCACCCATTGGGCGTCGGCGATGCACAGTACCGGCTGGGCAAACAGGTTGGACCTGTGGATACAGTCCCATTTGGGGCGTTCAGGCACAAGATGTTCGACGAACTGGGCGGCTTCAATGAAGAGTTGTTGACGAATGAAGACTATGAGTTCAATACACGCATACGCCAAAATGGCGGTGTGGTGTGGCTCGATCCGACCATACAGACGGAGTACCTGGCGCGGTCGAATATCAGGGAGCTCGCTCAGCAGTACTTCCGTTACGGCTACTGGAAATTGAAGATGCTCCGGCGATATCCAGGCACGTTGCGCTGGCGCCAGGCATTACCTCCATTGTATGTGGCAAGCCTGGCGATCTTGGGCATTCTGTCAATCTTCTTTCCAATGGCAAGGGTTCTCCTTGCGCTGGAGCTGGTCATCTACCTGACTGTACTGCTTATTTTTGGTTCGATTGTTGCACTGAAGCACAAGAGAATTGGTTGTATAATCGGTTTCCCGGCGGCAATTTCCACCATGCATGTTTGCTGGGGCTCTGGTTTTCTATGGAGTATTGTCAGGTATAAATAAAGTCATGATTAACACAACGTATCGTTCAAAACCCTTGTATTGGAGGGTTAGACCTACCGAAAAACGAGTATTACTACTTTTGGGAGACATCCTGGCGTCCTCTATCGCCTTATGGGTCAGCCTGTATTTTTGGTCGAGAGGTGACGCCTGGTTATCATTTTCTCCCGAATTCATTTTAACCAGACCGGCATGGTGGTATTGGATCCTCCCCTTGGTTTGGTTGGTATTGATGGTCGAACTATACGATACAAAACGTGTCGGTCGACGAAGTGACATCATACGGGGGGTCGGAACCGCAGCATTGATATCCTTTGCCCTCTATCTGGTCATTTATTTCACATCAGAGCCAAACTCCCTTCCGCGGCGCGGCGTGGCGGTCTTTATTATTGCAACCGCATTGCTGACATTGGTCTGGCGTTTGATATCGATCAAGATCTTCTCAGGTGCCAGCTTTTTACGGCGCGTCATTATTGTCGGAGCAGGTAAAGCCGGCCGTACCGTACAGAAGGTAATCAACGAAACACAACCCCTTCCATATAATGTGATCGGATTTATTGATGATGACAAAAAAAAGATAGGCAAATCGATACAGGGTGCCACGGTTTTAGGGGGTAACAAAAAGCTTTCTTCGATCATTAAAAAATACTGTATTACTGATATTATTTTCGCCATTTCGGTTGATATTAATCCCGGCATGTTACAAGCGATAGTAGATGCAGAAGAGTGTGGTATTGAGGTGATTACCATGCCAGCAGTGTATGAGGAATTAATGGGCAGGGTACCAATCTTTCTGCTCGATTCAGACTGGCTGATAAGGTCGTTCATTGATCAGGCACATACCAGCGGCTTTTATGAGTTGGCAAAGCGTATTATGGATATTCTGGGAGCTCTCATAGGCTTGTTGACCATGACCCTGTTATTTCCCATGATTGCCCTAGGCATATTACTGGATAGTGGATTACCAATTTTCTACACCCAAACCAGGCTGGGTAAGAACGGTGCCCATTACAACATGATCAAGTTTCGAACCATGCATAGGGAAAGTGAAAGTGTTATCCAGGCTGCCACTCACGACGATCCCCGCGTCACCCGGTTTGGCAAACTGCTGCGACGCACTCATCTGGATGAACTACCTCAATTTATGAATATTCTCATGGGCGATATGAGTCTTGTCGGACCACGCGCAGAACGTGCCGAGTTGGTGGCTGCCCTTCAGAAGGTCGTTCCATTTTACCGCGCCCGACTTCTGGTAAAACCGGGACTGACCGGCTGGGCTCAGATCAATTTTGGCTACGCATCCTCGGTTGAGGATACAGCCACCAAGCTGGAATACGATTTGTATTATATAAAGCGAAGGAGTGTGATGATGGACATCATTACCCTTCTTCGCACATTCAGCACTGTTTATGGATTCAAAGGTACCTGATCAGCAATGAGTTTCATACTAAATACTAGAGATCGTTTTGTGCTGGCAGGCGATGTCCTCCTGATTTTGATAGCTGTTCTCGGCAGCTATGTCCTGCGGCTTGAGTTGGGTGCAGCATTCCTTTTTTATTTTCCTTCAGCTCTGTGGTTAATGGGCACTTCCTTGTTGATCAAACCGATTGTTTATTATCTGTTTGGTCTTTATCGTCGCTTATGGATCTATGCCAGTATCCAGGAGATGAAGATCATCGCCTTGGCTGTGACTACCGCTTCCATCGTGGTATCACTTGTCATGGTTGCCATGTTCGTGCAGGGCTTCTTTATCGGTTTTCCCCGTTCTGTTCTCATCATTGATTGGCTTCTTTCTCTGGCCTTTGTAGGTGGATTGCGTTTTTCATTGAGGTTGATTGCGGAGAACCGGCGTATGTCCACGACAATCACCCAATCCGGCCAGGGAGCTCGTATTTTGGTGGTCGGTGCAGGTGATGCCGGTGCCCTGGTGGCGAAAGAGTTACACAAGAATCCTCAACTCAGAAAAATTCCAGTTGGTTTTTTGGACGACAACCCATCCAAACAAAACAACCAGATCCACGGTATACCAATTGTCGGGAAAATAGCCAGTATTGCCCAGGCTATAGAGCAGTATGATATCGATGAAGTCATCATAGCCATACCGAGCGCTCCGGGAAGCGTGATCCGGCAGGTGACCAATGCCTGCCGCCTCAAAGGCGTGAAATCCTCGACCATGCCCGGGCTGTATGAATTGTTGGGAGGGAAGGTCAGTATTAATCGGCTGCGTGAGGTGGAAATCACCGACCTGTTGCGACGCGTGCCTTCCAACACTGATACCAAACTGGTTGGCGGTAGCATCCGTGGTAAGACCATTTTGGTCACGGGTGCCGGCGGTTCCATTGGACAAGAATTGTGCAAGCAAATCGCCCGTTGGGGTCCGAAAGCGCTTGTTCTCCTGGGCCATGGGGAAAACAGTATCTTTACCACAATGCTCGATATGCAGGAAATTTACCCCGATCTGACCATCCACCCGGTAATCGCAGACATCCGTAATTTCCCAAGGATCTGCTCGATATTCCGCGAGTTTCATCCCAATGTTATGTTTCACACGGCAGCTCATAAACATGTACCGCTTATGGAGTTAAATCCGGAGGACGCAGTTACCAATAACATTATCGGCACACGCTGCCTGATTGAAGCAGCAATCAAGTACGATGTGGAGAAGTTCGTCCTGATCTCATCAGATAAAGCCATCCGTCCTGTGAACATCATGGGCGCCACTAAACGAATTGCCGAAATGCTCGTCTTGAACGCTGCTACTCGCCATAACCAGGTTTTTTCTGTCGTACGCTTCGGTAATGTGCTCGGCAGCCGCGGAAGCGTCGTTCCCCTATTTAAACATCAGATTGCCAAAGGCGGCCCGATAACCATCACGCATCCGGATATGAAACGCTATTTTATGACCATACCCGAAGCAGTCAATCTTGTGCTACAAGCCGCAGCCATGGGGAAAGGCGGCGAACTGTTCATGTTGAACATGGGGGAACAGGTACGCATTCAGGACCTGGCTGAGGATCTCGTACGATTGTCGGGTCTTGAGCCGGGACGCGATATTGAAATTGTCACCACCGGTATTCGCCGGGGTGAAAAATTGAGCGAAGACCTATGGGATGAAGGTTGCACCACGATATCCACCCAAAACCCAGATATATTCCGCATAGAAGAAGAAGCACAACTCAGCGATGATGCCCTCAGAGAATCTATTGACGAACTTGCGCGTCTTGCCGATGAAGGTGATTCCAATACTATTGTCAAGTTACTGGATGAGCTCATCCCCGGCGCAGCAGTGGAATCCACACCCCCTTCGACTCTCACATCCATCGAATAAATGCCAATCGTAAATCCAACAGAATGGTCTGAGTTCTTCTCCAGGCACCCTGAAGCACATATCCTTCAAGGTCCAAAATGGGGGGAACTTAAGGCACAGTTTGGATGGAAACCTGTTCAATTTATTGATGGTTACAACGGCGCCCAGGTTTTAATCCGCCAGCTACCCTTTAGCCAAAAAATGGCTTATATTCCCAAGGGTCCCATTGGGCAGGAATGGTCCAGGCTGATCAATGAGATCGATAATTATTGCAAACAGAACAAAATCATCTTTCTGAAAATTGAACCGGATGAGGGAATGACTGGAAAAGAGGTTTCCCGCAGGTTATCACACGCATTACCAAGCCTACAAACCATTCAACCACGTCGTTCGATTTTGATCGACTTGAAAGGCAACACCGAAACACTGCTCGCTCGAATGAAACAGAAGACCCGCTATAATATCGGATTGGCAAAAAAGAAGGGCGTGACCATTCGCCCCTGGGATGATCTGGTGGAATTCCATAGGATGATGCAAATCACTGGTGAGCGGGATACATTTGGTGTTCATTCTGTAGATTATTATCAGAAAGCTTATGATTTATTCCACCCGACAGGAGCCTGTGAACTTCTGGCGGCCGAGCATGCGGGAGAAATTCTGGCTGCACTGATAGTCTTTTCAGCCGGTACCCGCGCATGGTACTTTTACGGAGCCTCCAGCGACATAAAACGCAATTTGATGCCAACCTATTTATTGCAATGGGAAGCCATGCTTTGGGCAAAAAATAATGGTTGCAACCAATATGATCTATGGGGGGTTCCCAATTATGATGAAGAATTCCTCGAGAGCCATTTCAATGAACGCAGTGATGGGTTGTGGGGAGTATATCGGTTTAAACGAGGTTTTGGTGGAACTCTGATACGCTCGGCAGGTACTTTCGACCATATCTATCAAAAACCTCTTTATGATATCTACAGGTTATATATCATGCTGTTCAAACGGACGGATTAAGCATGATTGATGATCATTCATTACACCTCCAACAGGTTAGTGATCTAAATCATTGGAATGAGATCATAAAAATACTGCCCGGAGCGCACCTGCTTCAGACCCGGGAATGGTATTTGATCAAAGCTCCTATTGGATGGTCCCCTTTACCCTATATCTGGGAAGATGAGAATGGAAACTGCCAGGCAGCATGCCTTATCTTGAAACGTCAAATCATTATCCTGCCCCGAATTATGCATGCAAGTATTCTGTACGCTCCCAAAGGTCCCCTGTTGGATTGGAGTGATCCGTCACTGGTCGAGAGAATTTTAATTGATCTGAAAAAGATTGCCCGGGCAGAAAAATCGCTCTTTATCAAGATTGACCCGGATGTTATCTATGGGACGGGAGTGCCTGGAACTATCGATGAGTCCACGAACAATCAAGGCATTGATTTCCAGAATGCCTTGATACAATCCGGTTGGCATTTCTCTGAAAACCAAATTCAGTTCCGCAATTCAGTCATTATTGATCTTAAGAAAACGGATGATCAGATACTCGGGAGAATGAAGCAAAAGACACGCTACAATATCCGCCTGGCAGAAAAGAAGGGCGTTGTGATTCGCAGTGGCAATCTCAATGATTCTGCCATGCTTTATAAAATGTACGCGGAAACGTCCTTACGCAACGGATTTACAATCCGCGAGAGGCAGTATTACGAACGAGTCTGGGAGATTCTCTTTGAGGCAGGTATGCTGGAGTTTCTGGTCGCCTATTATAACGAAAAACCAATCGCGGCTCTAATATTATTCCATTTCAGCAAACGTGCATATTATTTTTATGGCATGTCAAGTGATATTCATCGCGAGATCATGCCAACCTATCTTCTGCAATGGGAAGCTATTAAAACAGCTCAGAAATTGGGCTGTGAAATTTATGATCTGTGGGGAGCTCCGGATGTTTTTAATGACCGAGATCCTATGTGGGGTGTGTATCGCTTTAAGGAAGGTCTTGGTGGAGAGGTAATCCGCACGATTGGCGCATGGGATTACCCGGTCAAGCCATTTACCTATAATCTATACATCAAGTTCATGCCGCGCGTGCTGGCGATGATGCGATCGCGTGGAAGGGCACGCACTCTCCAGGAGGTTGGTTGAAGCATGCTGCCAAGAATATCCATTGCTCACCTGCCCACACCGCTTGAACCACTGCCGAGGTTATCTGTAAGACTGGGTGGGCCGAATTTATTCGTAAAAAGGGATGATCTCACCGGATTAGCCCTAGGTGGGAACAAAACGCGCAAGCTGGAATTCCTGATAGCAGAAGCTCAGGCAAACGGAGCCAAGATGCTAATCACCGCTGGCGCTACGCAATCCAATCATTGCAGGCAGACAGCCGCGGCAGCAGCACGCTTTGGTTTTAATTGCATCCTGGTCCTGACAGGTGAAATGCCACTTATAAAAGATGGTAATACACTTTTGGACTACCTGATGGGTGCAAAAATCATGTGGACGTCCAAAGATAAACGCGATGAAGTGCTTCAGTCCACATTTGATGCTTACTGGGAAAAAGGCCACCGCCCATACCTGATCCCCTACGGCGGATCAAGTGGAACCGGCGTGGCAGCTTATGCTTATGCCTTGCAGGAACTGCTCATCCAACATGATTCCATTGACTGGCTAGTTTTAGCATCGTCATCCGGCGGTACACAGGCAGGCCTTTTGATCGGAGCAGGTATGTGTGGGTGGCATGGCAAGATATTGGGAATAAGTGTGGATGAACCCGAATCCATCTTGATAAACCGTGTTCAGGAGCTTGTCTCCGCCGGATCCAGTAAGATGAATCTGAACACCGAGTTATCATCCACGAGCATTCGAATTAATGACAACTATATCGGTGAAGGTTATGGAGTCATGGGTCAGATAGAGAAGGAAGCCATTCAGCTGTTTGCTCAACAAGAAGGTCTTATCCTGGATCCGGTCTATACCGGTCGGGCAGCAGCAGGTTTGATCGATTTAATTGGGCAGGGTTTCTTTAAAAAAGATGAAAAGGTTGTTTTCTGGCACACTGGTGGAACTCCCGCTTTGTTTGCGTCACAATACACGGCTGCACTACAGTAATCATTTCCCCCCTCCGCAAACTATTTCGGTATTGGTCGCCAGACCGGACTGAAATCGTCCGCAGGGTCATTGGTCAAGCGAAAAAGATTAGTACCATTGCGTGTCATCAGGAAAATATCGCGGTCGTTGCTATCCTGTTTGCCTTCAATTACCAGATACAATCCATCAGGAGAGTAATTCACCCGATAGATTGGAAATTCGTTTAACCAAACAGCAAAATTAACTGTGTTATCCGCAATCCTTTGACCATATAACTTGGGCGGATTGACGCCTAGTATGTATAACACCACATCTCCATCTGGTGACCAGGCGGGTTTATAGGCTTGTCCAAACTCCTCGCGGGTGAGCGGACGGGCATTTTTCCCATCAACATCCACTGCCCAGATGCGTGTGAGACCGGATCGGGTTCCCTCAAAAGCGATGACTTTCCCATCCGGCGACCAGGTTGGTTTGCCATCATAAGCTGACTCAGGAGAGAATAATGTAGATGTTCCATTTGAGAAGTCATAAACATACACATGAGGGCGACCGTCGCGCAGAGAAGTAAACGCGATTTTCGTTCCTTCCGGTGACCAGGCCGGGTCATAATCGCCATCAGGGGTGGAAGAGATCGGCTGCAAGCCACTCCCGTCCGCGTTCATGATAAATAAACTTGATCCGCGATATTCATCCATGAGTTTCGAACATGGCGAGATAAATGCAAAGCGATTGCCGTCGGGTGCCCAGGCAGGCTGACAGGCTCCGTCGACCTGATGTGTTATCTGCTGGAGGTTAGTTCCATCTGTATTAACCAAGTATATCTGGGGGGGATTCCCATTACGTGCAGATGCAAAGGCGATCTGGCCGTTTCCTCCGCCAATTGGAACAGTTGTTGGCACGGGGGTTTCAGCCTGCGAAGTACCGGGGGTCGTTTGTGGATTATCTATAGATTTCGTTTGATCGGATGATATAGATGCAGTTTGATCAGGAGAATTGGTACCATTCGTAGGAATAAGTTCATTACCATTTATAAGAGGCAGCGCAACGAACTTATAAAGACCGCCTAATACAACAAGGACTGCCAGTGCGCTTAAAACCCATATGGCAGGCGAGATTTTCTTTGTTAATGTGCTTGAACTCTTGGCGCCCCTTGACTGGCGACGAGTATCATCCAACAAATGAGCCGAACCAGCCAACAATTCACTCTTTTTTGCACTCTGCTTCGTGCCAATCCTTCTTGAGGATAGTAATGCTTTCCGAAAATCCAGATCCGTGAGAAAACGATCATGTGTATCGACTGCCATGGCTTTTTCGATCGTTGCAGCCAGTTTTTCATTTATCTTCGGATTTAATTTTCGAACGGGTACCAACTGTGGACCACCCAGAGCACGCTCAAGGGAGTCGACTGGTATCGTGTTGGTACTGGCAACATAAAGTGTCGCCCCTAATGAATAAATATCAGAACTGGGTTCTGTACCACCACCATATTGCTCTGGTGGAGCATACCCAGGGGTCAAGGCTTGAGCTCCAATGGTGGTCATTTGACCACCCTCCACCCTCTTCGCCAAGCCAAAATCGACCAGGAAAACCTGACCGCTGGGTGTGATCTTTATATTCCCAGGTTTAACATCCCGGTGTACAATGGCCGGTTCCCGTGTGTGAAGGTAAGACAGGGCGTCACAGATTGCGATGCCAATAACAATGACATCGTCTTCGCGTAATACGCCCGATTTATCCAGATGCTCTTTAAGATCTTCCCCTTCGATGAAATCCATTACCAGGTATTGCCCCTGCCCACTCAGGACAAAATGATCTGTCACCCGAGGCAAATTAGGGTGACGTAAGGAAGCCAACATGGTGGCCTCGCGTTTAAATTGCCGCGAGTACTCATCAGTTGTATAAAAATTTTCCTTGATAGCAACAGTAATATTCAGACTTTCATCATAGGCGCGACAAATAGCGCCCATTCCCCCACGGGTGATCACCTCTGAGACTCGGTAACGGTTGTGTAGAAGAAAGCCTGGATCAAGCGTCACAAGCAATCACCTTTCTGCAACAGCTTATATTTTATCCTGTACATGACATCTTGCATAGAACCATTTATGTTTCTGGCTTATAATGAACATGGCTTATATTTAGCCTCAGATGAATCTCGACATTCATTCCGGTATTACGACTTCAATTATTTTATTGGCGATAGCTACAATCGCCGTGTTCCTATCCGGCCTTCGTACGCTGCAATCTGTGAATAAAATTCAGTTTTTCAGGATTCGCCGGGAAACCACTGGCCAAGGCTGGTTGGTGATTTTTATTTCATTTCTTATGCTGATATTTACTATCCTGCTTGGGACTTATGCCGAACCGATCATCTATAATTATCTA